>Ga0325401_1005822_pt1 | contig 11870 bp, 6 predicted proteins | sample PopdelMetagenome_FD_205666 | JGI IMG/M metagenome (GOLD analysis project Ga0325401, IMG submission 205666) | Populus deltoides microbial communities from Bellville, Georgia, United States - Xylem-PdKOR-R2 | ecosystem: Host-associated > Plants > Phyllosphere > Stem > Wood/Secondary xylem | place...
GCCACAACCAATAAACAGTACCAAACCACTAGAGCCCATTGACATTTGTTTGTAAGTACAACAACGGCCTAAAGCCCATTTGCTTTTAATTGGGCAATACCCGGTAAACCTTGCCGTTTCAGGATCCAATCAATCACCTTCTTTCTTTCTGCCTAAAACAAATGCCCTAAATTGATCACTCACGCAGTCACGCGCCTCACAACCACAAATGGAATCCACGTCGTGGTCAACAAATTCAACGGCGTTGATTGTTTTTGAAAAATACAGTCAAGGATTGTTGAGCATCTTCTGGTGATCGAGAATCATTCAACCTTCAAGATCAGGGCTTTATTCGTTTGAAGCTTGCAAACTAAAGTGAAAAGGGATTCTCTATGAATGAATTCACTCTCTGGGTATGGTTATTTTTCTGTTTTGATAAATGAGTTTAACTTGTTTTAGTCTGATTCACCTATTTGCTGTTCTTTCAAAATAAATGGCAGCTTGAACGGTTTTGAGCTACATGTTACTTGATAGGCAATGTTATTTCGTGGCGTGAACTTGCTTTGTACAAAGTCTCTATGTTTTATATGGAAGGGAAGTTTTGCTCTTTCATTTTGCTTGCTATCGCTTAAATGTATCTGTTGATTGAATACTTCAATTTCGCGTAAAAAAACTCGTTGATTGCTTTTCGAAATGGACAAATCATTTATGATTGGCACAGGCTTTTGAAATCAGTAAGTGTAAGCAGCCTGTAGGGTAGACTTGCCCTTCTGTATTGGTTGCCTCGTTGGAATTTCCCAAATTGCAAACTAGTGAGCATTTAGATTTTCTAGGCTTGAATAGTCATAGTGTTATGATGCGATGCTGTCCTAGAAAAGAAGATGGGAGTGGAAATAGGTTAGTTTGGTGTTAATAGTGCTGCTGAGAAACCAAATCCTGCCTCGTCAACTTTTAGTATAATATCTTATCTTTCTTATTCTCTGCGTCAATCCCAATGCCTCGCTTTCTGTAAATATGCTTCAGAACAAGTTCCTTAAATAATTCTAAAGATACGTCTTTCCCTAAGTTAATCCATCGTCTCGTTCCTGGTCATTTTTATTAAGGAAATGCAATGATGTTACCAATAATTTTACTTTGTTGGAGACCCAAAGTGTGTGCACTGTTATTTAAAAAAGCTTTGTCAGATCAACCAATGTAATCCTCTAACCCCCCTCAAATTTGCTCAAACCATACCATGATGAGCCCCTGTTCTATGGCAGTAAAGGAAACTGAATTCTATTGGAGTATATATTTTGCTGCTCATAATCCTGTATATTTTAACTGCAGTTTCAATGATATTCGACCCCGAACTCAGTGGGAAAGATAATTGAAATTTCACGAAGTCTATGATAGGTGAGATGATCCAACGTAGAAGTGTCTCTTTAGATATGCTTAACCTGTTGTTTTCTTAGTTTTATCAGGTTAATAGCAGCATCATAAATATTAACTACTTTGTAAAAGGGAGAGCATCCTTGGTCATAACAGTGATCATGTTGTATGCCCATATTGATATGACTTATTAGCTTCTATAGGTAGGCATGAGATCTGCCCTGTTTATGTCACATGAAATAAGGTGTGGATTTTCATAGTAGTTCTTAATGAAACACTAAGAAAACCTGTAGGTCTACTTCATAAATGTACATAAAATCAGTTGTGAGGCTTCTAGTTCCTGTATGACTGGATAGGAAGTTTATTTAATTAGTGCTTACCTTTGTTGTGGAGTTGTTGGTATTCTGGGTTAAGGCATGTCAAGGGTTGAGTTTGAATCAATCAAAGAATTTTTACCCTCAGTATGCTAAACTGTTAAACAAACTTTGTTAATAAAGGAATATTACTATAGTCTACAGATAAGCATATAACTAAGCAAACAGATGCAAATTTCAAAGAAAGATTGAGGGGAGAAGAAAAAACTGTCTTTTCCTTTCAGGGAGCCATACCATCATCCATTCCGTGTTCATTGGCGGTTGATTATGATCTCATCTTGTGGCACAGAGATGATACTGGCTCTGAACATTTTCTCTAATGGCTTTTCTATACACATCTCTCTCTCTCTCTCTCTCTATATATATATATAAAAACAGAAACTCTTAAAATAAAATAAAACGCTAAACCAATCAACCCATCCTCTTTAGAGTTCTTCAAAATGCAAAATTCACCACCTTCTAGTTTTCTCTGCATTGCTAGAAACTATTCTTTTTCTTTAGCTGTTGACTTGCTCTTCCTGCCTCTGTTTGAAGAAACAATTCAAATATATCAGGACCTGTTGTGGATAGGATCTGATCCTCTCCGTGCTCCTCTTTTGTTTGATTGACTTCGATCAAATGTCTTGCTTGCATGCGCTGATTTCGTTGTGTCCATTCCCTGCATATCAACATCCTTAAGAACACGTTGGCTTTGTGGTGCTGTCCCTTGAGGCTTTTGGTTGTGTCTGAGGACCAGCTCTACACTCGTCAAGCCATAAACTTCATCAGGTTGAACTGCTATGAACCCAATACATATAAGAAGGATAAGCACTCTATGAGCACAAAAAACCATCGTTTCTGCTTTGAACAAGCAACAAGAGCAGAAGTATGTTGTTTCTGTTTAGAGTAATGAGATGATGAACAGGTCTGAGAATGTGAGGTTTCTATGGTATGCTCCATTCCTGTGGATATAGGTCTGTTATTTATCCCTTGTTGGATTTGGAGGGCGCTTTAAAGCAAAAAAGCAGGTAGGGCCCCAGAACACCCACTGCGATTTTTGATTCACTCAAATCATAAGCCTGCATTCTAAACAATTTAAGGCTGTTATGGAAGAATCTGACAATGATGAATAAAGGAGTTCGAACAATACCCTTGAGAAGCCAAGTATCTTTTTCCATTTGTTCCCCCACATCTCTATCATTTGTTTTGCTTTTGCTATTGAAACAGGCCTACAACTCTCTTGAACTCTTTAACTGTCTGGCCACATCATCCGACCATGCTTACTTGGACATCCACTGGGGACTGATATTTATTCGTAGCCAATGGTCTTTCCAGCTCGGGTCTCAGCTTGGTTCAGCTCAGCTTATGTGGATGCCTTAACTACGTACTTTTGGGGCATACTTTGAGGCAAGCTTTCTACGAATAACAGGGTTTGCTGTTGCAGTTATAAATACATATTCTAATGGTATGAAGATCTTTTATGTATGGGGGTGTTCTGGGAAATTATCATTGCTTTGATATTAAGAAAAGGGGAGTTTTGTTTTTTAAGCAGGAGTGACTGGGCAGACATAAGCCACGGGGCCACCTAGAACCAATAGTAGATTGCTACAGTGGCAAATGTAAAGAATCAAACAGGAGGGTGGAGAATGAGGAATAGAAGAGCCCCCAAAGAAACAAGCTCTTGCTTTATGCCATTCTAAGATCTCCTCCTCACTTTAGAATTCCAAGCTCTCTTCCCTATGCAACAAAAATAACATTACCTGGTTTCTTGTGCTAAATGTGTTTCTTTATGCTTCTTTTCTTTGGGTTGCCAAGTACTTAATCCCCCATTCAATGATTCAGGAAGACCCACTTCAAGCCTCCCTCCCTCCCTCTCTGTGGATTAATTTGTAATTTTTTCTCGTTTATTTATGAAGACCATCTTTCCCTTTATTCTCTTTTCCTTTACTGTTATTGTTGCTGTTATAATAAAAAGCACATGCATCTAGGAACATTCGAAGGCATATGTTCTTGTACTTTATTAAAATGGCTGGTGAATATTTATGGTGGCTTATCAACGGTGTTTAATCACGGTCCAATAACGCAAACCCAGCTTGAATGTGTTGTTAATGTGCTGATTCTTTGCTTTATATCTTCCAAATAAAGTAGAATGGTAAAATCGATTGCTGCTTTGTATTCTTCCCTATCTTCCATAAGGATTAAATCCTCCCTTGGTGGGTGGTGCATGCACATGATCAATATGCGGATTCATTTGGAGGTCTTGTTTGCTTGAGAGTCCTAATGTGTTTAACCATGAAGTTGAGTGATGAAGTCATCCTCATCTGTTTCATCACATTTTGAATCAAATTATTGCTGCTACACTAAACCTGAGCTTTCTCCTCCACTGACTGGGTTGGCATCCACCATGAGGACTCAAGAACTGTGTTCTGATGCAATATCTTCGGACAAGTATTATCGCAATTTTTTTTTTATTTGTTTCGTTGCTTTCATGGTCAAGTGGTGTCGTTGTCCGGTCAAACGGGATGCATCGAAGTTCAAATGCTCATGGAACACTCGTTTTCTTTTCCTACTTTTTCACCAACAAGTGAGTTGGATGAAAGGCTTCAGTTTCTAAAACAAAAGAAATTTTATTTTCATGACTTTGTTTTTTCGGTGTTTGAGTCCCAACTTTGCATTTGAAATGTATTTTCTTAAAGAATAGAGCCGGAAGATATATTGGGCTGCAAACTCTTTTTTTTTTCTTCTTCTCGAAATATTATTACTTTTTTTTCTCCCTGAGATTCTTTTTGTTCTTAGCCCTATCTCACTTGGCTTTTCTTTTTAACTTTTACAGTAAAGAACGGCAATGCATTCAGATTAAAAAATATACATACCAAATTGATACCTTTTGTATTTTTTTTAACCTCAATACCTTAGGGTTTCTTAAACTAGAAAAACTGAGGATGGATAGATGGGATGAAATAAAAAAGTAATCATATTTCACATACAAATATGGTAAATGGGGTGATGGATAAACATATTTGGAGGCCAGTATTCATTTTTTATAGTGTTTTTTTACTTGAAAATACATTAAAATAATATTTATTTTTAATATCAATACATTAAAATAATATAAAAATTAAAAAATTAAAATTTTTTAAAATATTTTTATAACATAGAAGTAAAACGATGGGCAGAGTTGTCTGATGGTTATGGTCGACAATGATCCACTGGTTATTCATTTTTTTTCCCCTCTTGAATATATAACAAGTTTTAATGTTATAAATGAATTATCTTTGTATAAGATTTGATAACGACGGGGAGAGTTTGTTAACATTACACTCTTAATTCACAGGCCATGTCCCCTTTGGTGTAAGATAGGAAGTAGCATTAGCTACAGATTGTGGTGAAAAGAAGGAAATTTTATTTAAATCTTAAAGTGAAACCCTAAGCTACAGATTGTGGCTTTGTAGATTCTCGAGGCTGGTCTTAAAGTCGGGACTTCTCTTCGCCACTGTCATTTACAAGCTAAAACAACGGATTGCAAGGACTCGAATCCATATTCCACGGTCCTTTTTTTTTTTTTTTTTCTCCCCATTTAAGGCACCATTGTCATGTCAGGGCCGACACGCAGATGTGGCAATAGAAGATCGCCAGAGCAGTTTCTGTTAAAGTTAAAGCAAATTTGAGTATGCAATACTTACATATACTCAAAAGAATACTTGTGATATGTTCTGCTAGAACGTAATGCAATAGAAGAAGAAAATGAGCACCAATTCCTCCTATAGATTACATTTCCATAGAACAACTTAACCTCGACTACAGGTGCATGCATCATTACAGATAGTGTCTTAAAAGAGCACTAATGAATAGGATTGGAGGACATAGAGTTTGGCATTTATTAAGATTCTGACAACCGGAAGGTTTCCTTGACCTTTCAAGAGCATAGATCGGTTTGTAGCACCACTTTACATTACTAAACTAGTGTTTGAAGTGTGTTACTGTTTTCTTTTTTAATATTTTTTTATTTAAAAATATATTAAAATATATTTTTTTAATTTTTAAAAATTATTTTTGACATCAACATATCAAAACGATTTAAAAATAATATAAAAAATTTAAAAAAAAAAATTTAAATTTTATCTAATTCCCATTTAAAACACAATACCAAACAGGAACTAACTTGAATTGCTGATTGGGTTTCATGTCAATAGTGTGTAATTTAAAATATATGAATTTGAACAAAAATTGAGTATCCATGAACCAAAATAACACTTGATACTATGACAATCACAAATGTTAGCTGTCTACCTGGAATAGATAGGCAATGGACATTGAACTGACAACCATTTTGCGTTGGGATCCAAGTATAAACAGGGGACTCCTTACATGTTTTGCTGTTGCCTTCTTAGGCCAGCCAAAACATGCATCATCAATGAAGTTTTGGGCCTGATAAGATATACCAAGAAGGATGTTAATCTGCATCCTTCGAGATTCCACATTTGTTTTTTCTCAGCCAGTTCCGAAGAAATCTTGAGGACAAAAAGCCACATTGCAGGTTGAATCATTCTCTGGAACAGCTAATCACTTCTTTAGCAGAGGAAGATTCTTGATGAACCCTATCGTAAGCAATATATGTTTCTAAAGGGACGCCAAAAAGTGAGAGCTGCAAACAGAATGTTACCGAAACACAAGTAAAAGGGAGATGCTGCCTTGTTCTACTTTTAACATTGGTTTTAATGAATAATAATCATGCCTGGAGACTGAGAGAACATATTCTTGATGCTTTATGAGCAGTTGTTTTAAACGGTCGTATCTTCATTTGGTCATCCACCTGCCAATTTCGAACGCATTTTCTTCCCATCCCCTCCTCCACTTTACAGGGTGCAGCTCGTGTGTTAGATAAAGTACCAACAGGCATCTGAAGAGAAGATGGAGCGAGCTCTTGCAGAGGCCAGCTCCATCTTTCCTGCATTCAGCCCTGCTGGTGTCGCGGTCCAAATTGAAAGCTATGCACGATATCTTAAGAGCAGAGGTGCGCCATCAAACTAAGCTTTACAGAGTTCCATTCAATTAAATTGCATCCCTTACGATTTCTAATCTGGCACGTCAACCTTCCCGGGAACATTTCCACCATGGTGTCGATTATTTTTTATAAAACAAACACCTCTCCATCATCAACTATGACAATTATGATCTGATGAATCATTTCTTTACTCCATTCTATTATCAGTTCCTTCAATTGTTCCATTTGGGCTACATTACCGCGGGAACCCTCCTCCCTCTGCCAGTCCCTGTTTTGGCTGCTTTTTATTTCACGAAGGCTGGGGCTAACCTAATCTTCATAGGACGATTTCTCCCAAGAACTCGAGCAAGAAGCTCTCACCCCCTTTACACAATTAAATTAACAAGATATTCACAAGGCTGCATAAAATTGCTCGTGTCAGTAGAAAATAAAACCAGTTTCAGACTACTAAATATAAACTCTCAAATCAGGAGGAAACAATTTAAAATTAAAATGTGTTTAAATTTAAACAAAGTACAAAATACAGGGAGGGGGCGAGGGCATCCGCGCTCATGTTTTGCCAGCAGATTTAATTATCCAGCTACTCTCTTTGAACTGGTCACAATATAATGCATATACACGTTTTTAAACAAGACAGATACTGATTGATAGCATTTTGGCCTTGTAAACAGGCCATTAAACATTTTTCTGGATGATATTATTCAATGGCACTCTCTTTCATCCTTCCATTACTTTCGCACAACCACTTTTTTTTGCAATATTAAACAGGTTCCTGGTGAGGAGTTACAGTAGGTCCTGGTGCAATGGTAAACTGCAGACCCCTCTGTTGCCCTGATTGGAGCACAAAAGCAACCTGTGTCGCTGCCAATGCTGCTGCCTCCTGTTAAAACAAATTATTGTATAAACTTCAATATAAACTATTATATAACATCAATTTGATGTGAAAGGATAGCATGGACAAAGTTACAGATACAACACAACAGACTAGAACTGAAAGAAACACCAACCTGTCTTTGCCTCCGACGCTGCAAGATGCTGATGGCCCAGGCCATGATGTAACAGGGCAGAAGAAAACCAGCTGCCCGAAGCAGGAAAAGCTGTAGGCGATCAACTGGTTCGTTAGATTGGTGAAACCATAAAATCAAATAAACACTAAACAACAAAGAAATGATGTTCGTCATTATCATAGAATAGATGGAAATACCAATTCCACTTACAGAAAAAAATGTAGATACGTCATCGTCTGCATCAGAATCTGTGAGAGTCAATGCATGCCGCAAGAGCAGGAGGGCCATCAACTGCAATGTAAGTGAATTTAGGATTAAAACCAAATTTCAATTGTGTAGATAATCAAAGAAAAATGAGAGCTTAAATAAGAAAGCATTAGCAAGAGAAATAGCAGATGCAAGTAACGGCCAGCATGGACACCCGGGTGGTATGCTCAAGCAGCTTCCATGTGATATAGAGGGAAGTTTGTTCAAATCTCCAAAGTTTGGTTCAATCAGATTTCTTTATATTGCTAGTATTCTCCAGGTATTGAGAAAATATAATCATGTGTTAGCAAACAAACACTTCAATATTAAGGGCACGGGGAAAATATCCTTTACTTGTAACAGCTGACTGATTGTACTAATTCACAAAAGATTCTGAATTATAATTCTCACATGGAACCACGAAAAAAGAAAATTTTGACTCTTCAAACGCTATTGGGGGAAGTTATGAAATCAAGGGCTTACGATGGACTAATTCACATAAGGGCACAGACACGATGGTAAATACCCTTAATTCATGTAACAAATGATCAATTCACATAAAATTCTGAGTAAACTTTTCACATGGAACCATGAAAAAAAAATCTTTTAGACTCCTGTGAATGCTATTGGAGGAATTTATAATTTAAGGGCTTACGATAAGAGCAACTGAACGGCAAAATGCAGCTCCACTAGCATTTGAAGTAGCATAGTCATCATACTCTGCTTCTAGAAAATGGCGCTCAGCCTCTGCGATTGCCAATAAGCGAGGATCACGCAAATCTAGTTGAGTGCCAGAGATTGTCCAGCCTCCACTGCAAAAAAGATCATGGTCAGAATGTCAAAAGAAGGCATGATAATGCAAAAATCATCATTGATAGGTAAATAACATGTAAGTTATTTTGATGCACATCAAATTGTATGTAAGAGATAAAAAAAAAAAACCCCAACAATCCTAGAGAAAAAGACAAAAATTAGCACCAACTTATAAGACAACAAACATACAAGAGATTTTAAACATACCCAATATCAATAGCAGAATCTTCAGAGTGTGGTGGATGAGGTGGAGCGGTGTAATCAGGTTGGTAAGGCTATACATCATAAATGAAAAATTAGCAGGATTATCAAGTATATTATGTTGTAAGTAGAAGAATTAAAAAATTGAATTGAACTACATACAAAATAAATACAAAAACAAACTGCAGACAATTATCCAACACATCAAAAATTAAGGTTTAACCTAAAAATCCTCTGAAAAGTTCAGACAACATTCTTCACACACTCTTTCATCCAGTTCAACAAAATCCAAAAAAATTCCACCAAAGGTATAGAAGCCTACATTACTTTCCATATACACAACCACATCCTCCCCCGATAAACTAATCCTGATATAACACAATGAAAACCTAGAGTCTCCAACACCACCTGTAAGCTTCTTGGATGTTTGTTTAGTTGCAATTTGATCATTACAGCATACCACTGCTTTGCTAGTAGGAAGTGAAATCCAAAAATTGCTTCGCATGTTTTCATGTTAAAAATGCATGTACATTCATGAAATGGTGTATGCTATACAAATCAATAAGGAACCAAGCATGCAGCCAAGCACAGAGAACAGCTAGAAAACAATATTAAGCGAGCATACCTGATGGCATATCTCACAAGTGATATCACCCTTCTCATTGCACCAGTGCTGGACGCACTTCCTATGGGCATACTGGAAAAAAGAAATTGCAGTCATCATCACATACATAAAAAGTGTATAGCGAAGACTAACATCAATCTAAAGGCTCCTAGTATCCGATGCCATTTAAAAAAGAAAAGGGCAAGATGGAAAGACAGGACCTCTTAGTCAGATTATCTAAAATGCATCTCATAGGCACAAACATCACGACAAACTAGCTAATACAATCTTCCGAAACAACAAATTCTCGAATAAGATGAAATAAAATTTACAGTGCAAACATGATGAAATGTCAAACGATGTCTTAACAAATGTAAAACACTGAACAAAGGATAAAAAAATCATGCTCTAATCCAACAAGCTACAACTATTATACACGGGCACTGGCTGGCCTATCCAGAAGTCAATTACAATGAAAACCTAACTTTAAAGAACACAAAATGAGATATTAATTATTGACCACTCTAAGCATCAAGGAAGGGGCGACCTTTCCGTTGACCAAAAACCCTCAATTTCATAATATTTTAAAAGAACTTAATAAGAAATAAAATCTGTCAACATTTATTATACCTTGAGGCTGCCGCTGCAAGCACAAGGAGACTCCAAATTGCTGATGGAATCCTCCTCCTGGCAAATGCGACACTCGCCCCCCTGAATCAACGGCTCCTCCTCCCCTTCCTCCCCTGAAACACGACCATCGGTTCCTTCACTTGCCCTCGAGCACGAGGGCCCGGCGTCGGCTTCCTTAACGATCGCCTGAACAGACTCCTCAGTCACCGGCGGCCTTATGAGTCGGTCAACATCCAACACCACGTGATCACTCATTTGCAATCCCTAATCTCGTTTTCTCCTCTTCAGACTAAAAATTAATAGAAAAGGAAAGAACAAGTAAGCTTATTTGAAACCCTAGGATGACGCTTAGAAACAGCAGATCGAAGGATTTCGATAGAGAAATTTAAAGATAGAACAAAAACAAAAGAGATTGTGATTTTATATATATGTGTGTTTTATAGTTGGCTTACCGGTGATTTTGTTTTAAGATTTTGATCTTTAATTTGACGCGAAATGGTTATGTTAGGATTTGTTTGTATATTTAAGCGAGGAAACAGGCAAGGCCAGGGAGAAAGTAAGAAAACGCGTTATCTAATATTTTGCAAAACAGGGGAGGGGAGACCGGCGAGCGTGTCTTGGAATGGGTCACGGGTAAAAGTTTGAGAGGTCCCTTCTTTTTTTTTTCTTTCTTTGCTACAGTTAATAAAAAAATATATTAAAATAATATTTTTTTTTATTTTTTTAAAAATTAATTTTAATATCAATACATTAAAATAATGTAAAAATATAAAAAATTACTTTTTTATTATTTTTTTTTAAATTATCCAACCCGCTTGAAACGCAAAATCAAACTATTTCATTTGCTAGCACCCCACGGTATGATTGTTTTTCTCAGACTGTTCACTTACAATAATACCCCCCAAAACTGACCCTCCCACGAATCACATCTCTTTTGATTGCTTTCAACTCTCCCATTAAAGAAATTTCTCAGAGGAAATTATGAAAACGTCAACGTTTTATCAGAAAAATGAATCATTTTGTTCTCCTCCTCTCAGGGTTTTGCTATTCCCTACCGCCCGTGCAGCTCACGTGTCCGCTTTTCTCGTAAATAGATAGATACATAGACAGGATTTTATCTTTTTTTAATCGATTTAAAATTTATTTTAAAGCAAAATAATTATGTCAGGCTTACATTGCATGATGATGTTTCTTGTTTTTTTTTTTGTTTTCTCTCTCTTTATTGTGGCGTCTAATTTTATTAATGAGGCATATAATTTCTCTCCCTGACCAAATTATACAGTAACGGAGAATTTGTCAAAAAGCTCGTTCATCACGCCGGAGATTTTTCGTTTTCACTCCTCGACTGGAATGCTGGCCACCCGATTCGTTAGAGCACGACGACCTCATGTGAATGACGTCACCTTTTCCAGGAGTTTCTTTTCTTTCTTTTAATAGGAAAGAAAGAAACAAGATAAGTTGTCAGAATTAAAATAGTATTGCAGTGCAAATATGGGAATTTCTCGTCATCTTAGCAGAATTTTGGTGGGTGACAACTGACAAGTGCTACCGATGACGTTAGCTCCGAACACCACCGAACGCTAACAAGATTTTCGGTGATTCGTGTATGATTGGGAATCCCATGTAAACGATGTTTTTAAAAATTTCAAAATTTTTTATTAAAA
>Ga0325401_1005824_pt1 | contig 11870 bp, 9 predicted proteins | sample PopdelMetagenome_FD_205666 | JGI IMG/M metagenome (GOLD analysis project Ga0325401, IMG submission 205666) | Populus deltoides microbial communities from Bellville, Georgia, United States - Xylem-PdKOR-R2 | ecosystem: Host-associated > Plants > Phyllosphere > Stem > Wood/Secondary xylem | place...
CGATTGATTAGATTCAGCTAATAGCATCCGAATGGATGACCAGAACAAATGAATGATTAGAATGGCATCCGAATGGATGACTGGGACAAACGATTGATTAGCTTCGTCTAATAGCATCCGAATGGATGAGCGGAACAAATGATTGATTAGCTTCGGCTAATGGCATCCGAATGGATGACCGGGACAAACGATTGATTAGCTTCGGCTAATGGCATCCGAATGGATGACTGGGACAAACGATTGATTAGCTTCGGCTAATGGCATCCGAATGGATGACCGGGACAAATGAATGATTAGCTTCGACTAATGACATCCGAATGGATGACCAGGACAAATGAATTATTAGCTTCGGTTAATGGCATCAGAAAGGATGACTTGGACAAACGGTTGATTAGCTTCGGCTAATGGCATCGGAATGGATGATCGGGACAAACGATTGATTAGATTCGGCTAATAGCATCCGAATGGATGACTAGAACAAATGAATGATTAGAATGGCATTTGAATGGATGACCGGGACAAATGATTGATTAGCTTCGGCTAATAGCATCCCAATGGATGACCGGAACAAATGAATGATTAGCTTCGGCTAATGGCATCCGAATGGATGACCAAGACAAATGAATGATTAGCTTCCGTTAATGGCATCCGAATGGATGACCGGGACAAATGAATGATTAGCTTCCGTTAATGGCATCTAAGGGATGACCAGGACAAATGAATTATTAACTTCGGCTAATAGCATCCGAATGGATGACTGGGAGAAATGAATGATTAGCTTCAGCTAATGGCATCCAAAGGGATGACCGGGATAAACAGTTGATTAGTTTTGGCTGATGGAATTCGAAGGGGATGGCCGGGGTGAGTGAATAGTTAACCTCGACAAATGATGTCTTAAAAGAATGGCCGGATTTAATATTATAGTTGATTGCAAGAATTAGTGTATATATATATATACTGCAAGTTGTGTATACCAAGAACATAAAGGAACTACAAATGTCACGCTTCAAACATGAGATAATGTTAATGCTTTGTTAAACTGCCAAACCATTTTCTTATTGTTGTTGTTGTTATTATTATTATTATTATTATTATTATTAAGTAATTGCATTCTTGTAAATGTTTTGTACTGCAGTAGGGACGTCATACCAACAAGGTGCCTAGGAAACCCGATACATGGGAACCTACTTTTGCAAGGAATCATGTAGTTGCATTCTAAATCATGATGTATTTTATATGAATCAATGTACTAAATGTATAACTATTATTAGATCCTTTTAGATTAAATTCATGATGACTATTTGTAGGATAGAATACAAACTCATGACTATGCATTATAAAACATGCTTTAGTTAAGGAGTTATTGATACTTCAAGTGCAAAATGATGATATAAAACCTTGATAAAAATACACTTTTAAGTACTAATCATCGCATGTGCCCGCACGACAATCGATGGCGATTTTCATTTGTTCGTTTGATAGTTTGAGAGTCGCCACTTAGTATTTAGGTTAGGGTTACTAGGAAACCCGGATGTACTGGTCTTTGTCAGAGATTCACGGGTAAGAGACTGGTTGTGGCTAAGAAAGGTATTAGCACCCCTAGCACACCCTACCTGAGGTAAACTACTTCATGGTTTGATGTGATTTAGAAGGTTTTGAAAGTTGTCTTGCCAATGACTTCTTAAAAAGAGAAGAAAAGTTCTCCTCGGTAAGAAAATCCTTATCTTATTAAGTAAAGAAAACCTAATTGCTCTAACATCAATAAAAACAAAACAAATTTTTTTATTTAATATCAAGAACACATATTACGTATAAGATTGTAATCCCGGATACCTAAAGAAAACAAAATATTTTTTGAAATATGAACCAAATTCAATGCAAACAGAAACATTTAATTTTTTTTTATCTTTTTAGTTTTTAGCATTCAAAAACATACATAAAAAAAAATACAAACAACCACATACACACACAATCATTCTCCTTTTTTCCTATGATTTTCTCACACTTCCATAATTACAAGTTCACAATGCAACAAAAATATAAAATGTTGTCAATAATTTAAATACACATTTCAACATCTAAAAAAACAAAATGGACTTCGAAACACAGCTAGAAGGTTTCTGGACACAGGAATGTGGCGACATGTTTGTATACGAGGGCTAGAAATCTCGTTAGAAAGAAAAGAGATAATGTTAGAAAACACACTATCTGATGATTGAGAGCTAGAAGGTACCCTTAATGGATAGGGCTGGCAAACATCATATTTGGTATAAGATGGCTAGAAAGCGCACTCGAAAGGAAAAATATAAGGCTAGAAAGCATATTATCTGATGGTTGAGAGCTCAAAGGCTCACTCAAAAAGAAAATAGATAGGGCTAGAAAGCACACTACCTAAGTGATGAGGGCTCAAAAACGCACTCAAGGGAAGAGATAGGGATAAAAATACAAGTTTATCAAGGATTCTTTCCTTAGGATCTCCGTAAAGATCAAAGTGTAATACATTATGATTAATATACTTGTATACTTACTTGAGAAATATAGGTCCCCTATCTTTATAGATTTCCTTTTCTTTAAAGTTTTGATCTCTATAAGAAAGTTGTCATGGCTTTTTCACTTTCACTTACTCAAGTCACAACTTGTGATCTTAACCTCTAGGAAGGGCAGGTCTCAGATGATTTCAACATACCTCATTACCTAAAAAACCTTTATCTTAAAGATCGTAAGTTTTGCTTTACATTCTCTATTTTCTTAAAAAGGAAATCATGGAGCCAACTTTATTATGTTTCTTGGATTGCCCCCAGCCTGATCATGCCTCCAAGTGTTTAGTTTCAAGTTTTCTTTAAGGATGGTGCTATGCGGGAGAAGGTTTGGTTATTTGCAAGGAATTGTTTTTATGGGAAAATTTATGGAATTTCAAAGCTATTCCAAACACAAAAATTATTTTGACATTAGTTTCAAGCAAACTTGTTTCGAAAAGAACTCAAATGACTCTTATAGGTAGGTTTTCATATTTATTGAAAATATTTGTTTGTTGTTTTGGTAAAAATGTGAAGTTACTTTTTATTTTATGTTTTGTTGGTTAATAAGGTTCAAGTTTTAATTTGAGGGTTTCAAGGAACTAGTCTTCAAAGCATTCATTTTATTTATATGAATAATGAAGCTTGTTTCACATAAGAAAGCATTGTCTATCGATCCAGATTGCATGCCTTTGATTAGAAAGGGCTTGATTGGGTATATATTGTAGGCTTCAGCTTTTGGTTATGAAGAAAAAGAATATTTGTAGCCTCAAAAGGTGTTTAAGGGATTTCACGACTAAGAATCATTAGTGCTTGTTTTCAAACTTCCTTTTGGTCTATGTATTTCAGACCTTAGGATTGACTTGTAAAATGGTTTGTCATGCCCTCTAGCATAAAACTTGGGCTTCTCATTTTTATCTTCTTCATTTTGTTTTGAGCACTATCATCATTTCATTATTTTGTATGGTATGCTCAAACCTTTTTTACTTTTAAATTCTTTCATGTTCCTAGCTTTGTTCGAACACCTTTAGTCATTGAGGATCATTCCGTATATTTGGATTACTTTTTTGATTCTCGCACTTGCTCCTAGTGTTTCTCAAGAAAAATGTATTAGGCTCAATAAGGAACAAAAGATATATTTATAGTCGTGTGAAAGGATCATCAAAGATGGTTTTTCCTCATTTCAAACACATGCATTTAGGATCGGTAAGCTTTGCTTTCTTACATGTGAACATGCAAAATGGTTTCTCATTATTCATTCAGCTAAAACTTAGCTTTGAAGTCATCTCGTGGTGTTTGGGTTGTTCTTCAGGTTTTTCTAAATGTGTGGTCACCTTTTTAGAAGATCTCTTGAAGTTCTAGAACTTGTCTATTAAACCAAACACCAAGTTGACTTCTATTTTTGTACTAAAACTTTAATTTTTCCAGAAACCTTTATGGAAACATGAAATCATGCATAGTTTTTTTTTTAAAGGAAAACATGCCAAAGAATTCTCAGTCAAACTTCATTTTTTATTGATTGATAGAAAAGGTACATTAGGCATAATATTGTTTTACAACATCAGAGTTTATAGGTCTAGGCAAATCTTCCTTATCCGTATTGGTTAAGATTAAAGATCCTCTAGAAAAAAGCTTTTTTCACCACATATGGTCCTTCATAGTTCGATGCCTATTTACTCTAATGTTCTCTCGATACTAGTGAGATCTTCTTCAATATTAGGTCTCCTTCTTTAAACACTATTGGTCTGACCTTCTTGTTATATACTTTAGCCATTCTGGTTATGTGTTGGCTGGTTTGTGGTATATAGTGACGCCTCAAAAATAGGCATGGGATGTGTATTGGTGCAACATGGGTGTGTGATTACTTATACTTCAAGACAGTTAAAGCCACATGAGGTGAATTACCCAGTTCAAATCTTTACGAACCATAAGAGTTTAAAGTATTTAACATCGCAAAAGGAGTTGAACATGCAACAAAGGAGATGGGTGGAGTTAATAAAATATTATGATTGTGTAATTGACTACCATCTTGGTAAGGCTAATGTAGTAATTGATGCCTTTAGTAGGAAGGGAAAAGCAATAATGAATGATATAAAGGTTAAGGAATAAGGAAGTATTGTGGAATTGAAAAAGATGGGCTTACAGCTAAGTGTAGGGCCTGAGGGATCATTGATAGCTTAGTTAAAAATCCATTTTGTACTTCGACACAAGGTCTTGGTGGCTCAACAAGTGGATGAAAAAGTAAGGAAGATCAAGGAGATGGTGAAACAGGATATAGAGACATCGTTTCAAGTGTTATATAAAAAAACGTTCAAAACATGTTAGGGTATTAGCCGTATGTAACACATAAAAACATTTTTTATATTTTTTTTATCAAAAACACAAACATTACATTTAATCACAATTAAAGTAAAAAAACCACATATTAGTCAAAGTCTTAAGGCTTTAATAAATCAGTTATTAAATCCCAAAAAGTATGTAGAAACATATTCTTATATTTTCACAGGAAATACAACATGATTTTATTTGTCCTTCAGATACTTGACCATATACAAATTAAAACATTAAATTCATTTTTTTTTGTCTTTTTTTAATTTTATAATTCAATAACATACATAAAAAAACAAACACACACACATCTTTTTTTTACTATTTTTTCACCCACATTTACATGTTACAAATCACAAAAATTCAAAATAAATCAAACAACACATTACACAATTCAAAAATTACATAATAGTCCCTAAAAATCCAGGAAATTGCTGGGAAGGCTTCTGGACCACAAAAAAAAAGTGGCGGCGCGTCTCCTCCACGCACCACAACTACTGGCGGCACGTGGGTTCACGCACTGCCGCGAGAAAGAACTTGGAAACAGTGGGATCTAGCTCGACTTCCTCTCTCTTCCCTTCCTCACCGGCGGTGACGACCACCGTTACCTCCAACAAAAGAAAAAAATGCAACAACAAGTTTTGGTCCCCTTTCCTTGGTTTTTTGATCTGCTTCTCCACAAAGATCTATTTTTTTCTCTTTTGGTTTCACATTCTTCTTTATTTTAGGCGGCCGGCTCTAAAGTCAGGGCGTTTGGCTTATGGCGGCGGGTTCTGCCGTGCTTGGATTGCTGGTGGTAGCCTCAACAATACTAGAGTTGACGATGGCGTTGAGGTGTTGCTGTGGTTGAGGGGAAGGAGAAATGACGTCTGCGGCTGAAGAGGGAGACTGTGGGTCTGTGGGCTGTTGTCCTTTGGCTGGTGAAGGAGATAAAGAAGGGAAGAGGGTTGTCGGGTTTTCACTAGCTGCGCAGTGATGGTGAAGAAGAAACGATTGAGTGAGAGATGGGAAATAGTGGCTCTTGTTCTGTGAGTTGGAGGATGATAGATCGGTGAAGACAACGAAGGCTATTGGGTCAGCTGAGAAAGAGGAAGATGACAGGGAGAGGTTTGGCTGGTTTTGGGAGATGGGAAAAGGAGAAGAATGAGTCGCGGCTGGGAGAGGGAAGATGCTAGGGAACGGCTGTTCGAGGCTTGGGGGTGGAGATCTGTGAGATGGTCGGGGGGCTGTGGTTGGCCAGGAGAGGGAGACCGTGGCTAAGGGGAGCGGGAGCAGGAGCAGAGGGGAAAGTGGGGAGAGACTGCCGAGAGAGAGAAAGAGCTGTTGAGGGAATGGGAAGGTTTGGTGATTGTTGTTGGAGGCTGTGAGAGGAGAAGAAGGTGGTGAAACGGGCGGCGACTGTTTTGTTTTATTTTTTCAAGAGAGGAGGGGCTGTATTGAGGAAAAGAAACTAGTTTAGAGTTTTTTATCTTTAGGGTTTTTTGTGTTTGGCTCCCCTTTACTGAAAAAATTACCCCCTTGTGAATATTTTTTTCTCTCTTAGTGCATATGGATGTAGGTTCACTTATATAGAAAATCTCTACACATACTATTTAAGGAAATATTGCAGTAATTATTGTAGAGATTATCTTCTATAACCAGCACCAACAAATCCTATATATATGGTAATTTATGTTGCAGTGATTATTTTCCATAACCAGCACGAATCAAATCATATATCTATGGTATTTTATATTGCAGTAATTATATATGATTCAGTAATTATCTCTTTAACATATTGCTTCTTTAATATTAGCCTTAATGCTCTATTATGTTATCGCCACATATAAACCCTTATTATTATTTTTTTATTTTTTTAAATTTTTTTATCAAAACATGGGTCAAAAATTGGGTAGCAACAGATGCCCCCTCTTTACAATGCTTGCGAAGTAAAACTCCTCAATGTTTTGCTTAGTAAGCTTGTAAAGAAAAAAAAAGTCTTCCTTGCTTGCTGAGTGATCCACTCATCTAAGGACTTCACTTTTTTAAAGAAAATGGTCTCATTATCATGAGTGACCTGCCTTTTTTTCAAGAAAATTGGTCTATTTTCACGAGCGACCTGCCCACACACACTCAAACCTGGTCTATTTTCAGGGGCGACATGCCCACATACTCACGCTGGTCTATTTTCACGATCCCATCTGACGATCTCCTTTAACTCGAAGCAAAGTCAGTGTGTAGCTCAGTCAACCTGAAATCCCATCTGGCGATCTCCTTTAATTTGAAGCAAAGTCGGTGTGTAGCTCAGTCAACCTAAAATCCTATCTGGCGATTCCCTTTAACCAAAACTAAAATCTGTGTGTGGTTGGGTTAACCTGAGATCCCATCTGGCGATCTCCTTTAATCCGAAACAAAGTCGGTGTGTAGCTTGGTTAACCTGAAATCCCATCTGGCGATTCCCTTTAACCAAAGCTAAACTCTGTGTGTGGTTGGGTTAACCTAAGATATCATCTGGCGATCTCCTTTAAGCACAACCAATACAAAAATATATGTGTATGGTGTCATTATGATGGGTGACCTACCCAAAATGAAAGATGGTCTCATTATAACGGGTGACCTACCCAAATACAAGATGGTCTCATTGTGACGGGTGACCTACCCCAAATGCAACGGGTGACCTACCCAAATGCAAGATGGTTTCATTGTGATGGGTGACCTACCTAAGTGGAAAAAAGGGAAGAGTGGTCTCATTCTTATGGGTAACCTACCCAGGGGAAGAATGAACTCATTATAATGGGTGACCTACCTAGGTAAAAAAAGATGGAGAATGGTCTCATTCAAATGGGTGACCTACCCAAAAAAAAATGATAGTCTCATTGTGATGGGTGACCTACCCAAGTGGAAAGAGGGAAGAGTGGTCTCATTCTTATGAGTGACCTACCCAGAGGAAGAATGGCCTCATTATAATGGGTGACCTACCCAGGTAAAAAAAAGATGGAGAATGGTCTCATTCTAATGGATGACCTACCTAGAAAATAATGATGGTCTCATTGTGATGGGTGACCTACCCAAGTGGAAAAGGGGAAGAATGGTCTCATTCTTATGGGTGACCTATCCAGGGGGAAGAATGGCCTCATTATAATGGGTGACCTACCCAGGTAAAAAAAAGATGGAGAATGGTCTCATTCTAATGGATGACCTACCTAGAAAATAATGATGGTCTCATTGTGATGGGTGACCTACCCAAGTGGAAAAGGGGAAGAGTGGTCTCATTCTTATGGGTGACCTATCCAGGGGGAAGAATGGCCTCATTATAATGGGTGACTTACCCAGGTAAAAAAAAGATGGAGAATGGTCTCTTTCTAATGGGTGACCTACCCAGATGGAAAATTGTCTCTTTGTAACGGACGACCTATCAGTTTTGAAATTCGAAAAGGATTTTAAAAGGGGTCTCAATATCTGGAGACCTGCCCCTTATATATATATATATATATATATATAATTTTTAGAAAAAATTTATGCTTTTTCTAGGAAATGGTCTCAATATCAGATGACCTTTCTATTTTAAAATTTTTAGAAAAATTCAATGTTTTTTCTAAACAATGGCCTCAATATCGGGTGACCTGCCCGTCTTAAGATTTTTAGAAATACTCCATGTTTTTTTTATAAAAAATGATCTCAATATCAGGTGACCTGCCTGTTTTTAACTTGAAAAAAAATCATCTTACCTCAAGGAAATGAAGCAGTGCTGGTTCACAATTCATATTCTTTTCCGTAGCTTCGTTGACTTGAGATTCTGTCTCTTAGCAGTTCCCAAAAACTTGGAACTAATTTGGCTTTTGTCACACCTTTCCTGCCATGTTTGTATTATGACAATATAGCATGCATGTTTTTGTTACCTATCTTGGAAACATAGGTCCCCCTTTCCGTAGTAGACTTCTTCGAGCTCTTGTTTCCATTTGTTTGTCCGACCTGTTCTCTTGGACAGGAATATGCTCCACGCGCTATATTTCATATGCTTTTGTTCTTGGTGAAGAGGTCTCCAGTTTCTTATGGGGCCCTTTTTGCTCCATTAAGTATTGCCTTTTATTATTATTTTAAGAGAAAAACTCGAAAGATTTTGGTTTTGTTCATGAAAACTGAAACTTTCAATGCAATTAGCAATTTTCATGAAAAATATTTTTAAAAGTTTTTATGATGATACCCTTTGGGCTTTGGTTCTCTATGGACCCCTATATACATATTTTGCACCCAGCGTGGTGTGCAATACCTAGTAAAAAAAAGATGGAGAATGGTCTCTTTCTAATGGGTGACCTACCCGGATGGAAAATTATCTCTTTGTAACAGACAACCTATTCGTTTTGAAATTTGAAAAGGATTTTAAAAAGGGTTTCAATATCTGGAGACCTGACCCTTTTAAATAAATATATATATATATATATATATATATATATATATATATATATATATATATTAGAAAAACTCCACGTTTTTTCTAGGAAATGGTCTCAATATTGGATGACCTTCCTATTTTAAAATGTTTAGAAAAATTCAACGTTTTTTCTAAACAATGGCTTCAATATCGGGTGAACTGCTCATCTTAAGATTTTTAGAAATACTCCACGCTTTTTTATAAAAAATGATCTCAATATCAGGTGACCTGCCCGTTTTGAACTTGAAAAGAAATCATCTTACCTCGAGGAATGAAACAGTGCTGGTTCACAATTCATATTCTTTTCTGTAGCTCCGTTGACTTGAGATTCTATCTCTTAGCAGTTCCTAAAAACTTGGAACTAATTTGGCTTTCGTCACACCTTTCCTGCCATGTTAGTGTTATGACATGCATGTTAGTGTTAGTGTTATGACAACATAGGCATGCATGTTTTTGTTACCTATCTTGGAAACATAGGTCCCCCTTTTCGTAGTAGATTTCTTCGAGCTCTTGTTTCCATTTGTTTGTCTGACCTATTCTTTTGGACCGGAATATGCTCCACGCGCTATATTTCCTATCCTTCTGTGCTTGGTGAAGAGGTCTCTAGTTTCTTATGGGGCCCTTTCTTACTCCATTGAGTATTGCCTTTTATTATTATTTTAAGTGGAAAACTCGAAAGATTTTGGTTTTATTTATGAAAACTGAAACTTTCAATACAATTAGCAATTCTCATAAAAGATATTTTTAGAAGTTTTTATGATGATACCTTTTAGGCTTTGGTTCTCTATGGATCCCTATATGCATGTTTTGCCCCCCAGCGTGGTGTGTAATACCTATCAGATTTAAAAAACTTGGTTTGGTTCCCTCTAATTGATGGAGTCATTTCCTTAGTCATGTGTAAGAAAAGAGTTTGTTTAAGTAAAAGATTTCAAATGCTATGAGATTATGCGCTTTATAAAGAAAAGGTTCTTTACAGAGAGAATTCATGGACGAACTATGATGGAGGGAATATCATCTCAAGTTCGCATATTGTCTCAAGAATATTCATTTCAAGCCTCTCAATGTGATGTGTTTGCAACTTGTTGGAGCATATATCTCTAAAGAAATGACTAGTCTCCGTGAGTGCATCTCATATCCCCTTTGGCAATAAATAATGATAAGCTAATGGAATGAGTGTTTGTATAAACATATGACAGTCATGGCTCTTAATTCCATACTATTTGCATTCCTCTAGATTAACCAACCTTGATATGTTTGAGGCATGTCCATCGGGAAAACACAGACTCTTAAGCCATTGGTAGACTAGTAGTTGTGGGTTCTTCTCTAAGGCGAAGCTTGTTCTGGGCTTTGCGACCTGTGACCCATCAAAAACCAACTCCATATTTTTACAGTTACAAAACAACGTTATATCCATTCTAGCCTTGATGTTATCCTTTGTCTTTCTCTTCATGTTCATGACCGTGTTGAAAAAGTTCTCAGACATGTTCTTTTTTATGTGGATGACGTCAAGGTTATGGCGGAGGAGATTGATTTTCCAATAAGAAAGCTCCTAGAAAATAATTTGCTTTACCCAGTTGTGGGTCAAACCAAAACCAGGAAACTTCTGCTTATCGGATTGAAAACCAAACAACACAATGTCACCGTGCTCTAACACCACGTCATGCAATTCTTCACCAGAAAAATATGGGGGTGTAACATCATTTTCAACTTTACTAACAAAAAAATCCTCTATATTTTTTCTGTACCTGTAATCTGTTGGCAAGAAACGTCGATGGCAGTCAAAAAAAGATGTTTTACCCCTGTTTGTTAACATGAATGCCTTGTTGTTTTCCATGCAATATGGACATGCTAGTTTTCCATACGTGCTCCAACCATAAATCATTCCATAAGCTGGAAAATCATTGATAGTCCACATCAAAGTTGCCCTTATAAGAAAATTCTGTTTTCTTAATACATCATAAGTCAAAGCCCTGGAGGACCACAATTGCGTCATCTCATCAATCAATGGTCGAAGACAAACATCTATTTCTAGCCTGGACTATTAGGATCGGGTACGATCATAGATAAAAACATGAGCTCTGACCTCATAAACATTCCCAGTAGCAAGTTGTAAAATCATCAGTATAACTGGCCAACAAGAATAAGGAGAAGCAAATGACCCGAAAGGGTTGAATTTGTCTACACATAACCCAAGATGCATGTTCCTTTAATCAGCTAAAAAGTGAGGATTCACACTCTTAAAGTGTTTCCATGCTTCACTATTAGAAGGATGCGCCATCACTCCATCAACCGCATCATGTGATTGGTGTCATATCATGTGTTCAGCAGTCTTTGGTGACATGAGTAACCTTTGCTACAAGAGTATTTCCTATGCCAGTTCTGGGTTTGTAACGGGAATACCCACATGTCATGCACTCAGTCAGTTCAGCATTTTCAAGGTAGTATAGCATGCAGAAGCTTGGACACATGTCAATTTTCTAGTGTCCTAGATCGAGAGGTTTCATCATGGACGTGACAACATAAAAGTTTCTTTTTAGTCTGTTCCCTTTAAGTAAAATACATTTCGCCCATTCAACAATTCTATCATAACCGGTCGCACTCAACCCATAATCCGA
>Ga0325401_1005825_pt1 | contig 11870 bp, 13 predicted proteins | sample PopdelMetagenome_FD_205666 | JGI IMG/M metagenome (GOLD analysis project Ga0325401, IMG submission 205666) | Populus deltoides microbial communities from Bellville, Georgia, United States - Xylem-PdKOR-R2 | ecosystem: Host-associated > Plants > Phyllosphere > Stem > Wood/Secondary xylem | place...
AAAAAATCAGAAAGAGGAAATAGAAAGAATGTTGGCTACCTTTTTTATCAAAAATTATCATTACAGCGTTGACCTCCCCAAAATGATTCCCATCCCTGTGACATCATGGACTCTATGCATGGGGCACTTCTTGATTTCAAACACCGGACCACTGGGTCTCAACTCAGCCCCAGAAAGGCAAAGAGCATAGGCGATTGAAACAAAAGAAAATCCCCCCCAACACCCCCAAAAAAATACAACAGGTGAAACAAGGAGGAGGCGTGACAGGCCTCTTCTGATGTAGAATAGACCAGACTCACCATGTAATGACTAACCTGAACCCTTGGCAGAGAAAGTCGTAGCCCCCTTGTCCCACTACGCAGACTAACTGGGAACTCAAACATGCAAAGCTCCTCAAAAACTTTGAGCCTGATAATTCTTCAGGCCTGACCGACTTCCATGATCATTGAACTACGCAAATGCTTTTAATGAGACTGGCAATGACTCTAATGAAATATGCATGAACAGGAAGCAATGAACAAGTTTGACCGCAGGCCCTCCAAAGCCTCTAAATTATGAAGCACCAGCAGTGGATGCCTTCTCCAATTTTTCTTTTTCAATCACTACCCTCCTCTGCTCAGCATGCTCGGCAACACCATTTGCCAGCGCTTGAAAATGAAAGTCAAGTGTCTGGGTAAGATTCTGAAACCTTAATGGATCTGATGCTTGCATGGCTGATTCAAGGGAACCAAAACAACAAAAGTAACTGATTAGATGGCAAAAAGAAATTAGTCTTAAATTATTTTTTTCTGTATGATAGCAAAAGAGGTTTCCCTTGCCTTTGATCGTGTCCACAAAGAAAATGAAAGGGTCCACCTCATCAATTGGTGATTGCAACTCCTCATCGTCACTATAGTCATCATCTGAGTCATCGTCATCGTCATCATGTGGACGGAAAGATTTTGCCTGTGATGTGCATATAGCAGGTGATGATCAAGAAAGTGTTACAAGCATAAACGAGTTGAAGAAAAACATGAAACAAACAGTTCAGAGAAACTTCAGCTAACAATCACGGGATAAATAAGTGCTCTATAAACCAGGGTTTAAAATTTTAGTTTGATATGAAAACAATCTCATAAATTTTAGTTTGATACGAAAACAATCTCATGTAAAATTCCCAAGTGATGGCTCAACGCATCTCAAATAACATAAATAAACAACATGGTAAATGATATAACCCACATAAATTAGCAATCCCAACACAGAAGTTCATCTGTGAGATACAGGAATCGAGATGTATATAAATGGCTTAAAATGAATGGTGATGGCATAAGGAAATCTATTGCAAGGTCAGAACAGTTCATGGGACATAGCAGCATTTTGGTTATGCAATATCCTATAAATAGACAAGCAGATCAAGAGAAGCTGGCTCCATTTGTTTCACCTTATTGGGGGCTATCAAGGATACAGAAGATGGAGAAACTTCAGAGCACGTGAGCAAACTACTGTAATTGTTTTAATGAAATAATTTGGCTGATAACACCAACCAAATACCAGTTTGAATTTTTTTTATATCAAGGCAGTCATGCCATCAAACAATTACTGGTTTTCCAAAAGAGATGCTACATATCAACAAGAAAACATAATGAATAAATCACAAACAGGCAAAATGGCAAGCCTTCTAATTTTAGTCAACTTTTTGGGCATTTATTAATTGTCTCTATTTCATGTATCCTTCGTTCAAAATATTCATGACAGACTGCTTTGCTCTTCCCAAAATAAATCTTCAACATTTCAAAATTTTAGATTTCCAACGATTAAACTACATGATATCTTCTTTGAAAAAGGTCGGGCTCATCAGAGAATCAACTTGCATTGCCACCTGACACCTAATAATGTGATTTTGTCAAGTACTCTCCCTTGGTAGTGAAGAGGAAATGAAAGAAATTAGTGGGGGGAAATGTAAAAGGTAATTTGAGAAGTTAAAGTGATGAAGTACGCGCTTTGATGTTTTTGAACATGAAAATGCATTTTCAAATGGACAAGTAAGCAAAAGTTAGCACTCTCCTGGGATAGGGAATAATTTGATTTCTCTTTAAACACACAGTAACTCAGGGTTTTAAGATGGAAGAAAAAAGTACAGCATGCTTAATTTTCATTTCAAATAAAAACAAAAATAGATCAAGGCTAAGAACACCACCAGCAAATTCAAGAAAATATGGGGTTAAAAAAACATGGATTCTCGTTATGGATGAAATTATGAGAAGATGATCACACCTGTGCAGCTAATTTTTGAAGTTTAATGCTTTCAGCTTCATCCCCATCCTCAGCATCAACTCCCATTTCCTTGTCAGACTCATCAGCGTCATCATCTTCATCATCAGTCTGGAAACCATCCATATCATCAAGATCTTCAGCTTCTTCCTCCTTTGCAGCTTCTGTCCCAACACATGATGTCCGAAGAAGATCAATATTGATCCAAACATATAATGAAGTGATAGCTGAGGGAAAAGAGCAAGGAGAGGAGAGAAGGACAGACTAAGACCTGCAAGTTGATCTTTGTATTGAACAAGGAGATCAAGAGTGGCTCTGAAAACACGCCCCAGAGCATCTCCTGGTAATTGATCCACAGGGAGAGCAAGTAGTGATGTCAGTCCCAAACAACAAACTTTCTTATCATGTTCCCTGCACCACAAAAATCACTGCATGATCCACCAAATCATAGAAACCATTTAATGGAACAGAAGAAAGCAACCCACCACTTTACAGCTTATATGAAGCCCAAGGATTCCCAAGGATAGAGAAGACGAGCATAGGAAAAGTTACCTTTTAAAATTTGCCCGTACACCACTCTTTTTCACTTGTTCCAACATCTGGAACCAAAGAGTAAAGATCTCTGTAGCAACACCAAGTCTGTGCAATATGCTGAGGGTCAAAGCTGCATTGTAGTAAAGAGCATCTGCAACCTGCACAGAAAATTCAGAAGGCTATCCTTTTAACAAAATTTCAATTCAAACTTAAACAAATCGCTTCCAAATATAATGGGTCACCTACTAATGACAAATAAGAGGTTTGCTCAAAAAGGGAGTAATCTTGTTAAGCTGCCAAAAGCATTAACTACTAGCTCACATCAAAATACCTCAAAATAAGAGGTTTTGCAAGAATATCAAACAAGTCAGAATGTCAGATTTCGATTTTCCCACCAGACAACCAAATATCAGCCATAAAATCAGTATAGCCTACTATAGGGGGTGTAATAACTATGACACCTTATACCTCTCTAAGTGTGGGATGATGCCTACTGTAAAAAGATTAATCACTTCACAAAATCATTCTTTTCAGGCAACTCAAGAAACTGACCCAGAGATATGTAAGTGAATTCCACCAAGCATGGGACTAACCCAACCCAAAGAGGTGCATTCCTCTAACCTCATCAATAGGAAACCTGTACTCCTACAATCTAGGAAGCTGACTAGTATGAAAACTTACAATAACAAAATGTATGAAAATGCTTCTGTTACCCTATCATATGGAATATATGTGGTCATGGGATTTTAACAGATGCCTTGTTTAATAAATTCATCAGTTAAAAGGGGTAGTTCCAGTTCTCAAATGAAAATTTTGGTATCACCAGCAATAGTTGACTGACTCTCAGTCAGAGAGAACACATGCAGACCCAACAAAAACATAATTTTAAAAGTACAAGATGTGATCAGAGGAGAAAATACCCAGGGAACAAAGGGGACTGAACAATCTCAATTTCTCAAGAAATGTATCTTTGATAAATTAACATGAAATTACAATATCCATAGTCTCTTGTAGAATCTTTGACAAGCCACATTCCCGTATTTGTGCAGAATATCAACAAGGAGGGGTAGCCAAAGCAGCATTATGTGTTTATTCCAAGGAGTATGGAGTAGCAATCCAAAGTTAACCTCATTATTATAACAAGGCATTGATTATTTCAAACAAACCCTGAAATTTGATACTTCCCATCATCCAATAAAGACATGAAATTCGTATTTACAACCAAATACCTTACATGATTAGTTATCAATGCTATTAGTGTGAAATACATGCAACTTTCCACTATCACACACTCTAGGCCTGTCTGCTCGAAGTTAGGGTTACGAATATTGACTGCTTCCATAAACAAGGTACAAGTGAATATTCAAAGTTTCAAACTACTTGACAAAATCAATCCCGAGAAATAATCAATCCATGAGAGAAAAAAAGGAGCAAGATATGGACTTCAGTGGGTAAAGTATACTCAAAACAGAAAAGTCGTGTCAAAGCATTTGTAAACATTATAACTCCTTACCACTTGCATAAGAAGACATTTCAAGTATAATTTATCAGTTCGACGCAACCGCTGAACAGTGATTCTCATATATGGCTCAACCCACTGATCCACTTGCCCTTTACAGTTCTGGAAAACCACTTCAATAAGCTTCGGTGCTGGTTCTATGTCACTGTCTTCCAAGTTTCCATCTGCCATTATCTGCAAAGGAACATAAAACATGACCCAAAAAGAGATCAATAGATAAAATAAAATAAAGAACATTCAAGATTGTCATCTATTAATTCTCCATGCTTCAATTGCACAAAAAGAAAATGAAAGGTGATTAATAATTCTAAAATATCTCACCGATGAAATCATGTTCCAAAGGCTTTGTTGGTAATCTGGTTCCCTGCATGCAAGGAAATGTGCAGTCCCCCTAGATATATAGTTGTCCAGTGGAACCAGAATGTCTGCAGCAAAACAAAACATCATAAGAACTGTTACAAGGACCAAAGAAATCGGTCCATAAAATAAATATAGCCTGAAAAAAATATTAAATGCATCAAAATATAAAGATTTTAATTCATTCAATCACAGACCCTTGATTTTGTTTTCTTGTTCAAGCTACTAAATAATATTGCAGTTCAGGAACATTATTTTTTAGCAAATCATCACAATGAGGGTATAAAATACCAATGAAAGAATTAGCTTCCACAATGTTACTAGTGACAAAAGAAGTCGTAACAATGAACTAAATACATACTTGGAAAGAAATCAATTGCCCATTCTGCCAATGCTTCAATCATCAAGGGCCAAAGAGACCACATTTCCGTAGATATTATTGGAGAGAAAAAGGTCATATATGAAACAATTTCCAAAACTTCCTCAAACACCTCTGCAGAAAGATATCAAAAAAGTGCTCAATCTCAAAATTGCATCAATAGAACAAAAGGCTTACTCAATAGCATGCAATCAGAAACAACTAAGATTTTGACAAGATTTAAGGACCTTAATTGATAATTTGTTTCCAACACTTTTGTCATGGCAAACAAAAAAAATAAAATCCTGATGTAAATTTAAGGAAAAGCACAGAGAATAGAATTGCCTGAAGTTTCCAAAACATTTGATGGTCTTGCTTTAGCATATTTTCAATCAAGTGACAAGCTGCCACAGAATATAGATTTACATGCTATAAGGCATAGATGTCTCATTCCCAGGGGAGCAACAGAAACGAAGAATGGATTACTGGGAGTTCCTCAGGGAAAGAGAACTCCTCAGTTGCCTGCAAACAATGTTGCAAACCATTCTCACTGGATCTGAGACAACCAGATAGGCAAGCACAACCAAATTAACGAGAGCAAATCACACATGCAAGTTCATATATCCCCAAGTGGACATCAAAGACATCAGCAGGCGCCACTAGGACAAGATAAGACAAGCCACCGGATGAACACATACCTTGGCCATCAGTTGTCAACATTCTACGCATTATAGGAAGCAAAGTTGGCTCAACTTGGACAAAAAGATCAGGTAACCTGCTGACTGACTCAAGAATTGTGCTTATTGCACGCAAACAACCAACTGCTGCTAAAGCACCAGGATCATCAGCTTCGTCGTCAGCTTCTGCGGTATTCATGCATCTCCAAAATGCAGCTGCCTGAACATAAAGGTATAATGTCAGTCTCAATTAGACAGAAATGTCCAACAAATATAGCATCTAATCAGAACTGATAAGCATTACCAAATTCTGGCATAATCCAAGAGCATATGGTGCCATCTCCTCCCCAAATTTGTCCACTATAGTTTCCAAAGTAAAGACCAGGTCCTCATTCTCTACCTCATTCATTAGTTTGAAGAACTCTGGAAGGGAGGAAGAAAAGGAAACCAGTCACATCAGCACTCTTGGAACCTTTTTAACAAGGGCTAATTGATCTATTCTATTAATAAACAGTAGAGTTGAATGAAAGGAAAACCTACAAAAAAAATGCAGTGAGGTAAATCAAAAAAAAATCTTGTGAACAAGGAGAAGGCGAGCTCTATTTAACAGACTTCAGAAATTAATGTCACAAACCAAAATGAACTGTCAATAACATGAGCATAACCACTTACCATCAAGAAGTTGAGGAAGAATCGGACGAATCTCATTTAAATCTGTCATGCACAGAACCCATTTAGATAGAAGGATGGATGAATGGAGAAATATAGAAAAAGAGCTAGAGAGTAGCAGCTTCATACCTTTGCAGGCTTCAACAAAGCATCGCAATGCAAAAACTGAGTCAACACGCACAGGAAGCTCTGGATCCCGCAACCCAGAAACGACACTGTGCAAGGATTTACGGAAATTGTTCTGGTCTGAAAAGTTAATGTGGGCATATTGTCCTGCAACCCATGCAGCCTAATACCCACTCCAAAAAGAAAGAAAAGCATAAGCTCACTCTTAATAAACTAACATTTATGCTTTGTAATCTGGAAAACCCAATTACGATTAAAGTCCTGGAGTCCATAGCAATGGGTATAGCTAAAATATAAAATACCAAACAACAGAAAAATATGTTCAAGGAAAAAAGAACTGAGCAATAAACCTTTGCTCTAAGGTGGCCAACAGGACTGCTGAACTCGGGGAAAACATGTTGCACTAACATACGCTCCAGTTCAGATTTGTAAGGGTCAGTCTGTTTCAGTTTATCACAAAGTGCTCCAATAGCAAGTAGAGCACCATCCTTTTGTCGATAGGGTTTATATTCCACTGGTGCTTCATCATATCTACAAAAAAAAACCAGCAATAAGAGCACCATTAAAGTACCGAAACAGATTTCCATCTATTGCAAACCTCAAAATGAAAAGTACCTCTTAAAAATTTCCACTATGAATAGAATGAACTTTTGAAGGTTCTCCTTCCCACGTTTTCTAACCAACTCACTGACAAAGTCCATGGAAGCGGTCCTGGGACTATACAAATCTTCAATGATATCTGCAACAAGGTACATCATGATGACTAGTGTTTATGGAGAAAGAGCTGTTGTGGCTGTGAAGGGTATACGATTGTTCAAGAAAGTGTTTGGTAATGATGCTGTTAATGTGTTAAATGTTCAATTTAAAAATAAAAAGAAAGAAAGAAAGACAATTAAACAAATTGCTATCAAGGATATTTTTGCTGTTTATCAATTCAAGCACCTCCAAAAGCATCAAATTAATAATTCTCCAAAACATTATTCAAAATTATTTTTGGAGACAAAAAATAATCTTGAAACTCAGGGCTTTTTGTAACCAAATGGTCTATTGCATTCTATGGCAGGGTAATCACCTCTCACAAGTCCAACAATTATGCCAAAGCATCTTAAGTCTTTCAAGCAATGGAACCAGATTTTGATACTCACCATAACCCTTTCTCACATACTCATGTGGATCTTCATCCCAGAGTTTTTGATCATTGTCATTGAAGCACATAAGAGGGAAAACTATCTCAAAGAGAAGAATGTCAAGTCTTGGTTGCAGTAGATTATACATGCTATTCTTTGAGATGCTGCATGTAAACAAAAATCAGTATTACAACATTAGCCTTCAAAAATACACTATAGCAGCAGTGCAACAAAACACAGAATTGAAAAGGGAAATGCTATTGGATGCCCTTAGGGCACTAGTTAAGGAACTAGTTTTTGGTAGTTAGTGAAAAGTTTGCAAAATGTGTAAGTTTGGTTATTAAGCATTGGATTTGATATGTGAATAGATGAAAAGTTCGAAATTGTCTAATTATTACAAAATTTAGCTACAACAATCTAACACTAACTAAGCTTAAAAAGTGCCCTAAGGGCATCCATTAGACAAACCCAATTAAAAATATTGGTAAAACTGTGATGACCAACTTGTCACAATACAAAAGGCATAAATTTATGTGCTCTAGAAACCAGGCACATTCATTTTCTGTTGAGTGCATGAGCTTGAGTTTCTTTTATCATGTGATCAAATGATAAATGCTTACAGAGCAAGGGGGGAGGGGATAAGAACATTTAAGTAGAAAGATGAGGAAGAACATGCTATCAAAAAAGACAGTCAAACCCTAGGGGACGCCATGGGAAAAAAATCCCATGAGTGCAACAGTTTGGGTCTAAAGAAAGCATGCCATTCACACCCGAATTGATGCATCCAAGAAAAACAATAACTCCCAAACTGGTGCAATCACAACAACAAGCCTTAATCACAAGTTCCTGACCCCAAATAGTATGAAGAAACAAAATAGATCGGAACACTGCCAATCAGAAGCTTAAAACACTGGAAGATGATATATATGATAATGGGAAGATTCAATGAGACATAAAATGTGAAGAAACAAGAATATGACTGCAGTATTTGTGAGAAAGCATATTTCACAAACCTGTTGCTTAGATACTGAAGAATTAGGTTGATAACTCTGTCAGGCAAATAGCCACCAGCACGAATCACGTTCAATAGATTCAAGTGGCACTCCAAAATTTTCGCAGCAAAATTATTCTGAAACATCTGGGCGAAAGCTTTGTTATCTGGGTTTTGAAGTTTCAAGTCTCCAAACCTACAAGTGTTTTACATGGCCATGACACTATAAATTACATGCTCGTCCCAACTATTCTAAACTCATTTCAAACACCAAAACATTACCGAGTGTATAGCCTGTTCAAAATGTGAACCGTCCATTTCTTCACCTTCCACCATCCCCATGACTTCCTAAGCTCAGGATCCACAGGCTGGCCCTCTACAGGAACAGGCCTCTCCAAAACATTTAAGAAAAGAACCATCCAAGCATTGAAGACATTTGGATCCAAGAGTTGCTTTGGAATCTCCAGCTGATAATCAGTGACAATAAATTAAACTTGTAAATCATAACCACAAAAATAAAAAGCTTGTGTCCCCAGAAATTTTCTAGGAAAACAAATCACATACAGCACTGGGATTTTTCCTAGTTCAAACAAATAATATATGTATCATTGACAGCATACCTCTTAATGTATTATGAAATCAAAAACTTTACTTTATTCCTAAACCAGGGAAGAAAAGCATTGCACAAGCTTTAAGTGGTAGTTAAAACCAGAGAAATATGATGGAAACTTAAAAGGTTTAGGATGCATACTATTTTTGTACACTAAAATCCATAAGCATTGAGTGACAATATTAGGCCTATTTCTAGCACAGCAAGTAATTAAAGAGTATATGTTGAATTACTACAAATTACAACATGTACAAAACAGCTTTAACCACTAAAGGAGAGCAGATTTCCTAATTGCCATTAGCTGAACCGAAGGATAAACAAGTAGGGGAACTTCAGTATGGCTTACATGGCATCTCAAGATGAGCAAAATCAAGTCAATTAGCAAAACAAAAGTGCACCACGACTCACCATGATAGATAAACAGTAACATCAAATAATCAAGGAATCCATAAAACAGAATTTACATTAGTTCACTATTGAACTGCCATTTCAGAGCTTACATATATAGATGACCAGAATATTTTACAAATAAGCTTGATCAAATCTGCTACTTCCAGAGAAGGATTCGGTATCTGGACAAGCTTGTTGAATAAGTTGAGAAGATGAGAGAATGTCTCCTCAACAATGCGATAAACAGGTGTCCTCTCCTCATCTGACTTGAACCTATGAAAACAAAATTTTCAGACAATTTATTGAGCTCTGCAACCAGACTCACAAGCAATGTGTTCATTGCATGGAAGAATAAGTTGGGTGACAAAGCAGTCTTAACATAAACAAAACCTAAATTTCTAATCCTTAAGTCAACTTAGTATAGCAGCTCAGACAAAGCATTCATGGACGTTGTAGTACACTAAAACATGGAAACCTAACGTGAGGACTGAAAAGTGTCCCAAGATTCTCATGCCACCATTTATTTGTCCAGCAAAGGTTCCTTTTCAATGAAATAAAAAGCATCCCTGATGAAATAACAGAAAACAACCAACTTAAAAGCACAGGTATGTGTGCCAATTACATAGCCAGCAAATAAATGACCGTGGTGTTTTTTTTTTTTTGATGCCCAAAGATACACAAGCAAATAAATTATATAATGGTGTGTCTCACCAGCACCGCGGGCCAATTGTTCAAAACAGGTCGTTACATCAAGCTCAAATGCCATATGCAAGTTAGTTATTTATATGTCTTTCCTGTTTTTAGTGGGAAAATGATCCCAACACCAATGGTTGGATGTTTAAGAAACAATAAAAGAGAACCGCGAGCATGTTCAGAACTAGAGAAAAAAACAAAAAGCATAGTGAATGGCATATTATCTTGGAAACAAATCAAAATGTCAACAATTAGCACATCCTTACTCGTATTTTCTAGAAAGAATCCTCAACACAAATAGAGCTCCATATACTTGCTGATCTTGTAGGTTAAGCTTGATCCAATCCAGAAGGTGAGGCCATTGCTCTGGGTAATCAGCATGGATCATTGTTTTAAGACACTCACCCAGTTGTACCCTATATACATCATGACATAACATTTAACATTAGAGGAAGCAAAAGTAGAAAACCCTCAACGGTCCATTAAATTTCAACGCACATTCCACAAACAAAACCAAATTTTGAGAATTTAAAAGAAAAAAAATCAGGAAATCATATTTATCCTACAAAACACAGCTTAAAAGTTAGAGATTGCAAAATTCAGGAGAGAGCAAAATCCCAACAAGTAAAAACCAAAATGATCGGTGATACAGTAGAAATCAAACAACTATACCTCAATAAAGGCGGAACGCGCACAAGAAACACAAGGATGTGATCCCTCACCAAAGCTTTATCACTCGCAGAGATCTTTGGTAACTCACCTACAACAAACAGCAGAACCAAAGAAATAGCAATCATCAACTAATCAAAAACAAAAAGAATTTTCAAACAGTTGGCATAACTAATTGAAGACAGCATACCAGGCTCATGGGGTGCCCAATTCTTGGCAATGAAGTTCTTGAAGTGAATACTAGCTACTTGACGCACAGCCATATTGCAATTATTGTCCACAATAATCTGCAGCAACCTCACAAGATGCTGAGGTGTGTACTGAAACTGCAGTATAATCACAAAGAATCAAACAAAATTTTAACCTTAAACAGAAAAATTAAACAAGAAATGATAAATTATTCAATCTTGAACCTGATCGAGTCTTTGCTCGGCGTCTTTGCGTTCGTCAGGATTGGGGCTAAGAGCAGCTTGTAGGACACCAGCGAGGCTAGGGATGTCCATATTTTTGTTATGATTGTGGAACTGATCAAAGGATAAGGAGTGATTGATCGATCGAGGAGTTTTTTTCTTTTTTTGGTTATGTCTATTGTCTAAACCCTAGCTGGATAGTCGTCGTCGTCGTCGTCGTCGTCTTCAACTAGGGTTTAGACAGAGAGAGAGAGTGGGTGAGCGCGTGCGTGTCGGGGCTGCGGAGAGAGACAGCTAGTGGATGTAGTATTTAAATTATTAGGGTTTTACGGTTGTTTAACTAAAAGGATTAATGACGTCCGTAACATGACATATACACGTATACACATGGATTCCTTGCTTTTTACCATTTATTTATTTATTTATTAGAACTTTTAGTGCTTGTAGGTTAATATATTATTGTTGTTGTTTTACTCAAGAATATTTG
>Ga0325401_1005827_pt1 | contig 11868 bp, 9 predicted proteins | sample PopdelMetagenome_FD_205666 | JGI IMG/M metagenome (GOLD analysis project Ga0325401, IMG submission 205666) | Populus deltoides microbial communities from Bellville, Georgia, United States - Xylem-PdKOR-R2 | ecosystem: Host-associated > Plants > Phyllosphere > Stem > Wood/Secondary xylem | place...
TTTTATTGATTAAACATAAATAAAACATTGGAGACCAAAATTGACACTAAACAAGATTCTAACCTCTCTTTTTTTCTATAGTAGCTAGTACTTGTTTTTAAGTATTTTAGTTCCCAAAGTTTTAAAAATTTTCATTTTTAGTCCATGTTTTCTAATGCTTTTATATTTTGATTTAAAATTTTATTTTGTTTATGTTTTAGCCCATAAGAGAGAGAGAGAGAGAGAGAGAGAGAGAGAGAGAGAGATGTTTAAAATATGTGAGAAGGGAGAGAGTTATGAATTGATTGTGTTTTAGTGACCAAAAAGTCATTATTGGTGTCAATGTGTTTTATTTCATAAAAACAAGTTGGTTTCATAAATGTTTTTCTAAATCAGGATTGATTTTGGATTTTTGATCGATTAAACATTTTTTAAAGGTTACATTATGGAGTGTTTCTTGAGCGTTTTAGATTTAAAAAAATACTTGAAATTTTTTAGCTTGATTTTTTAAGAATGTTCTGTTCTAGCCATCGAAGACGATGGTGGCCAGAGTTAAACTAGCAGGCAACTTGTCATCATGTTATTTTATATATATATATATAAAAAAAAAAGACCCAATCATACATGCTTGTATTATCAAGCCCACACACCAAGCTTTTTTTTTCAATTTAAATTCATTTTCCTTAAAATTAGATACATAAATATATTATTTATTTCTTAAATTAATTCAGAATATATTTGAGGTTTTATTTTATTAAATAAATTATTTGGTGGTGTTCATATGAGCAATTTTTTTACTATATAATTAATAAAAAAATACTTTTAAAAAATAAAGTTATTAAACAAAATTGGATCTTTAAGTTAGGGTATATATCCAGTGGGTTAACTCAAGTTGCCCAAATCGATCTAAGACACCGTTGTTTCAATATTTTAAAAATAATAATGGCCGTGTTTTGAATTTTTTTTAACAAGATCATGCAAGTTGCCTTTAAAGCTATTGGATCGACTGAGTCATAAAAAATTAATTCTTACAAGATTTGATTTTAATTCTATACAAGTAAAATGTGAGATCAAAAGATCTCTATGCATATCCACTGGGATAGGTTTAGTGACATTGCTAAAATATTTCTCCCAATAACATATAAATATTTTATTATTTTATGTTTTTTTAATATATTAACATCAAAATCTTAAAAATATTGTTTTTTGTTGAAGTTTTCCGAAAGAAATTGAGCACGTTAATGATACAAAAAAGTTTTAATTAAAGAAGTATTTTTTTTATTTTAAATTGTTAAGGATTTTTTTAGCATGTTTTTTTTATTTTTATTTGATGAATGACATATAAAAAAAAGTTAGATTTTTTTATTGGAATTTAAAATATTAATAAAAAATTAAGAATTATACTAGCAAATTAATTTGTTTTGTTTAAAAATTAAAGGGCTCACCGCAATATAAAATCAAATATCTTAGTACATATTGATTTTTCAAATTTTGAATTTAATTTTTAGTATATATAATCCTGTACATCAAATTTTAAGTTGATCTTTAAAAATTTTGTTGCAATTATAATAAATGCACAACCTTTATATATATATATATATATATATATATATATGCCAATAATTTAGTAAACCTAGACGTGAATCATGATTGATTGGTGACTGCAATTACTAAAAGCAAATCTAGAAGTGGGACCGAAAGATTAATCATATTATCCAAATAAACAAATAAATAAATAAAACCGTGCAAAAAAGCAAAGTCTCTTCTTCGCTTCACAGAGAACCTCTAAATATAGAAACGTTGCCTTCTCCTCCTCCACAAAATTCCTAATGAATCTCTTCAATTCCGCCTTCGCAGAGTCCGATGATCCCACACCCATATCAAGCGCCGACAACGCGGACCCTGACCAGCCTACCCTAGACCCCACATGGTCGTTTGGCTCTTTAATCAAAACCACAGCAACCAGATCAGAATCAATTATCGGAACCTATAAAAAGGACCTCGAATAATTAGGATCCGGTTTAAAGAAAGAAACCGCCGTCATCCGTGATGTCGCTTCAAGCGCCGTCCACGACCTACCCGCTTCGTTTGAGACCAGCGCCGCCGTCGCTCAAGAGTCCCTCGAGTCTGTCGGCCAAGCCATCGACGATATTGGATCCACCTGCTGGAAATCAACGGCCCGGATCATCTCACACGGTAGTGACTCGGTTTTCTGAGCTGTTGATCATGATCGTGATGGTAATACTGGTAGTTTGATTAAAAGGGAGTCTTTGAATGCGAGATATAGTCGTTTCGATGTTCAAGTGCGTGCATTGCAATGTGATTTGGATACTTATTACTGTGAACCCGTGGATGAGGAGGATTATGAGAAATGGAGATCAGAGGGTCTTGTGATTGAAGAGAAAAATGAAGAGATTAATTAGGGAAAACGAGGCTGTTAAAGGGATTTACAACGAGGTTGTGCCTAGTAAAGTTGATAATCAAAGTTATTGGTGTCGGTATTTTTATAGAATGTTCAAGTTAAAGCAAGCAGAGGAAGCGAGGGCTTTGCTTGTTAAACTGGCGATCTCCGGTGATGAAGAGGAGGATCTGAGTTGGGATTTTGATGGTGAAGAGGGAGAGGGTAATGGTTTTTGATGGGATGGCTCCGGCATGTCTGAAAAACCAAGAGCCAAACAAGAATTGCTAATGTAATAAAGAGCACTTTGCATTCTCATATTATTGATTATTATATCACAATGCATCAAGAAGTGATCTCCAGTGCTTTCAAAATCACCACCAAGTTCGACATAAACTCTTCAAATTTGAAGGTGGAGGAAGCAAACACCAATGGTAAAAACAAAGTATTGGGTTTCTTTATAATACAAGCCAGTGCCCTTGATCACTCAAAACCAATTCTCTAAACACACTTCTACGACCAGATGGCATGATGTACTTCAGTACGACTGACTTCCGACGCAACAAATATTACAAGCGCATGCAATACTCCATTATATTGTTTCCTACTGGTGCTTTGACAACAATGACTTCTGCGCAGAAATCTCAATTGCAGGAAATCAATCATCACAGAATTAGCATGAACCAGGCACAGGATCCGAGTAGTAAAGGAAATCCCAGCAATTAGGATAAAGATCTAATGATCCGGATTTGACAGGCGAGATAGTCTATCGATTTCCTTGATGATCAATTCCTTTTCCTCTTCAAACTGTTCATCCTCAGCACCTGAAGAGACACTATGTTATGGATGTCCACAGAAGGAATTTCAAAATTTGAGCAGTGTTTCTTATAAACACAATTTCAAAGAAAATTACATGACCTCTTTGTGAATCTAGTTTGAAAGCATAATTACCTTTTCCAGCTGAGAGATTGTGAAGCAATTCCAACAATTTTCCATGGTTTTTGGCCAAAATCACTTTCACCTCTCGTGGCTTGTTAGGATTAGCAACAAAGACCTGCACGTATAAACAAGGACGGAATTTAACACTTGGAACCATAAAGGACCATTTGTGCCACAAAATCTTTCATTATCTAAGGCAAATAAAGGTTCCGTAGTAGACGTCCATTTAACAAAAAGTCAACTGGTGATGCTGCCCAAGGTGCACCTGGGCCAGTGTAACAAAATTTGGCTGTCAGCAGAGTCCAACAGATTAACCGAAGAGGCTAAAGTGCAACCTCAATCAAATAATTTTGACAGCATCATCACCTCTCAATCAACTGGGAGTTTCACAAGCATAAAGACAAGCAAGGAAAGGTATGAAAAATCTGTACTTGTAAGTAGCAACTTAACCAGGCCAATGTACAGAATATTTTCAACCCATCTGCACAAAAGCAGCCAATGTCATGCTGTCTTCTGTTTATTACTCATGTCTACTCAACAGTCACCTTTATTTTTCCTTTTAAACAATTCAACTGTAATCTTTGATATCTAGGATGCTGCTTCTATGCAAACAAGGCACAACAGAAACAAGAACAGCTGTGGTAACCATCTTTATCAAACATGATTTTGAATGCAGATTGCAAGAAAAAACATTCAGATAGATATCCTAAAAGTCTAACACATTGTAGAAGTTGCTTGCATTGTCTAGGACTCTTTTCTTCCAATGGAAATTAAATAGATGATTGCATTTCACACAGACATCGAACAACCATCGAAAGTTTCACAAAAAGTAAGTGAACTTAAAGTCTAAAAGGATGTAGTATATACTTGACTGTTTGTATTTATCGCAAGACTAGGCACACCAAAAAGAACAGTATGAAATAACCTTAGATACAAGTGTTCGAGGGTAGTGCTGATAAAACACAACCTAATGCCCTATATCATGTCACCGAAAAACTTAACATGAAAGGAAATTTCTGCAAGAGATGATGCATGTCACCGAAAAACTTAACATGAAAGGAAATTTCTGCAAGAGATGATGCATATCAGACAGCAAGTACAGCTGACTGCCTCCTCTATAACCTGACCAATTTAGTCTTTGGAAGGGGTAGAAAAATTAGCCAATGTTATGCATATTCTACATTAGCAATTTCCTTGGTTCTAATTGTATTGGAACAACATGAACGCCGGGGATTGAATTACGACAAGTTAGCATGGGGAAATCAGAGTTCTTGCATATGACCAAGCCTAGAGCACAACCAGCTAAAAAAATACATACACTAAAGAATAAGAGAAAGCAAGGAAGACCTTGAAAATGTGGAAAGCAGAGATCTGAATATTTTTGCTCGAGTCCTGCCCAGACAAATGAAAGAAAAAACAAGCAGAGAAAGGTCAAATACAATTAAAACTTATGAAAAAGATGGAGTGTGTCAAAAATAGATCTAACAAAGAATACCCATCTATAATATTGTACAGGAAATCCCTTAATAAATCAAAACTACTCTTACCACTTATCAGACGGACACATAAAAGCTCTGGTGGCTACAGACCAACGCCCCCCCCCCCCCCCTCAAAAACCAAAAAACAATCTGGTAACCTAGGCGGCCAAATTAAAAAAAAAATGTTTCAGTTCATAGAAACAGAGGCCTCTCTGCATCCACAACCCATCCGTACTGTGAGTAGACTAGCCCTTCTTAACTGTTTCCCTAAGGATAAGCAAAGCAAGACAGTTAAACCATTCATTGGTTCTGAGCTAGATTGACATCAAATGGTAATAATCACCAATGAAAGAAGCGTTCCAGACTTCCAGTAGACAGAAGCAAGGTGAAACAAAGTGATTCTAAAACTCATATTTGAGTTACATTTCAGTAACATAAAATGAATTTTGTTCTCACTAACAGTAATCAAAACTTCAAAGCTTTGATACCAATGTTTCCTCTTGTTGCCAGGTGTTATAGGTGAGTAATATCATGTCTTTCAGGGCTTTTCTACCATTCAGAGGATTTTTACTTGCTTAGTGGCTTTTAGGTTGATAAAGTAGCATTGCCGATTAAAAGCATATGGTTTCTTCAGACTGCACGGTATATTCAATTAGACATTCAAACCGAACAATATCAAGATTGACATACAAGAATAAAAAGTGGAAAAGAAAAGACTTGATACCTTCAGCAAAGTCATCATGACTTTCAAGTACCGAACTTCTTGAATGTAGCGCTTCATTATATGAGAGCTCGGAGGTTCCAAAAGGAATTCCGAGAGAAGCTATATCAACACAATACTGTTAACTTATTGATCAAAGCAACAGCTGAGTGATATCTGAAAAAGTACAGTGGAAACTAACCTTCAATGATTGCCTTCTCGTCACATAATTAGAAGATGTCAATAGTTTTTCATATTGATCAAAGAACTGGAATAGTGAGCTTTAAAATTAGCTAGGAGACACTTCTTACTCAAGCAAGATAAAAAGTAAAGATAATTGTGAAAAGGAGTTGTTATGGTAGTAGATGAGCTGGTCAGTCTAGACAAATACTAGGAGTTCAGAATCCAGTGAGACTACATGGTTGCTGCAACTTACACATTGTTATATAATTCATTAATCATCACAAAAAAAGGTTCTTGTCCAAAGTAGATCCCGTGTTTCGATATTCTTTTACCAACATAAGTAGATCAGCAAATTTTAAGCAACATTTTAGCCAAGATTGGTCTGCCTAGATCTGTCTAGAATCATATCAAGAATTGACAAGCAAGTGTACCTCATCATAATGTGCAGTAAGATACTCCGCAACCACAGTGCCATGTTTAGTCAGTAAATCCTGGCAAGCATATCAAAACATATAAGAAGTAGGAATAACTGGAAGCGCAAAATTTGAACAGATAAAAAAAAAAGAAACACAAGAACTTACAACCTTATAACTCTGACCTTGAAAGTGGAGAAAGCATCAGAAGCAACATCAAAGTTAGGCAATTCCACAAATTTGAAGAACAACTCAAAGCTTGCAGACTCTAATATATATCTGAAACATCACTACAAAAATTAACTGTGTGAAAACTTAAAACTTGCTTGTCATAAAGAAATTAGGCGTCAAAATCAGATGTCAAAAGAAGCATTAACAGCCATTTTAAGCTAAGTGATTGAATTGAAACTGACAGAAATTTCAAGTCTCAGAAAAGCAATATACTTCAATTATCAATTTCCATTAACCTGGTCCAGCCAGCCCATTTCCTGGATTGATATACATCAAGTGGGGGCCATTCATCTCTATACTAAATAAGTTAATCTATCAAGTATTATGCAGAGCCAAAGCAGTCAACTTCAGGAATTAAATACCTTAAGCAGCAGAGAGCAAAGCTCAAATTGTCATAATCAGCAAAAGATCCCAAGGACCAGGGTAAAGGCAATAGCCAATGAGCACATAAAACAAATCACATTGAAACCCAGGTCACGCATGAGCAGTCCTTATCAGTAGCAGAAATTATGAATCAGAATTGCAGAAATTATGGCTGCAATTATGAGATTTATTTTACCATAATTAGTGTATTAAGCTACATATATGTTCTTACCTATATTAGAATATTAGCAGTTAGTGTATTAGCTGTTTATATTTTCTTGCCTAAATAGATTGTACAGAAACTCTTATTTAATAGAAAGGATCCTCATGGTGAAGGACATTCAGCCAATTACTCAAATTTGTTATGGTATCAGAGCCTGTTCTGTAACCTTCTGATTTATCTTTTGTTATGGGTAGATTAATTTTTTAATCAACAACTTTGTTTTGGCTTATAGTCTTGATTTAAGATTTCTAGTTCTGATTTTTTTGAGAATGTCTACAGAAACTTTGAGTATCAAATTTACAGGGAAGAACTATGCGGCATGGGAATTTCAGTTTAGGATGTTTTTGAAAGGGAAGGAGCTTTGGAGGCATATTGACGAGACTTCTCCTACTCCTGCAAATGATGCAGAATTTAGTCAATGGGAGACATAGGATGCTCGAATTATTTCTTGGATTTTAGCATCTATTGAAGGCCATATGGTGAACAATTTATGCTTCTTTGGTTCAACTAGAGAGATGTGGGATTATCTAAAACATATATATCATCAAGATAATACTGCTAGACGCTTTCAACTTGAATTCGAGATCAGTAATTTCAGTCAAGGTAATCTCTCGATTGAGCAATATTATTCTGGTTTTATTAATCTATGAAGCGAATATTCTGGTATTATCTATTCTAAGGTGTCTAAAGAGGCCTTACCCAGTCTTCAAGCAATTTATGAAGTTAGTAGGCGAGATCAGTTTTTGATGAAACTAAGACCAGAATTTGAGATTGCCCAGGCTGGATTGTTGAATATAGATCCAGTTCCTTCTTTGGATGTTTGTCTAGGCGAATTATTGCGTGAAGAACAAAGAATGGCTACACAATCTGTAATAGGTGAATCCAAGGAGACATCCAAGGTTGTCAATGTTACTTATGCTGCTCAAGGGAAGAATCGATACAAAGGAACTATACAGTGCTACAACTACAAGGAGTATGGGCATATTGCCCGCAATTGTGGCAAGAAATTCTGCAATTACTGTAAGCAGAATCGGAATGGACACATTATTAAAGAATGTTTTACACGTCCAGAAAATTAGAGAGCACAAGCTTTTCAAGCTACTGTTACAAACCATCAGATTTCTGGTTCTACTGGTTCTACTTCCACAACCACTAGCATCAACCAGCCCACTGTCACTCCAGAAATGGTACAACAAATGATTTTCACTGCATTCTCTACGCTTGGACTTCAGGGTCAAGGTAATACTGTCTCTTCTTCTTGGATTGTTGATTCTGGAGCATCCAATCATATGACTGGCTCATCTGATTTGTTATGTGATCTTCGGGAATATAGTGGCACAAAATATTCAGATTGCTAATAGTAGTAATCTTTCGATTGTAGCCATTGGTGATATTGGACCTACTTTTCCTCATGTATTTGTTTCTCCTAGGCTGTCTACTAATTTAATTTCTGTTGGACAAATGGTGGATAATAACTGGGATGTGCATCTCTCTCGTAATGGTTGTCTTGTGCAGGATCAAGTATCCAGGAATGTGATCGCGAGGGGGACTAAAGTGAAGATTATTTTTGTTGCAATTTACTATTCCTAAAGCTGTCTTTAGCTTCTGTTATTGTTGAAAATAAGGCAGCAGATTGGCATAAATGATTGGGCCATCCAAATAATGTTATTTTGTCTAATTTAATAAAGCGTGGTTTTCTTGGTCACAAAGGCAGGGGTTCTACTCGTAGCTTGTCTTTTGATTGCTCTACTTGCAAACTAGGGAAAAGTAAAACCTTACCTTTCTCTGCTTTTGGCAGTCGTGTTAATACATGTTTTGAGATTGTACACTCTGATGTTTAGGGTATTGCTCCTGTTATTTCACATGCACAACATAAATATTTTGTGACCTTCATTGATGATTACAGTCATTTTACTTAGATCTATTTTCTGCGCACCAAAGCTGAGGTTTTCACTACTTTCCAAACCTTTCTAGCTTATATTGAGACACAATTCTCGACTTGCATTAAGGTGTTCCAGTCTGATAATGGTGGTGAATATATATCACATGAATTTTAGGCTCTCCTGCAACAGAAAGGTATCATCTTGCAATGATCATGTCCTTATACCCCTCAACAGAATGGGGTGGCTGAACGTAAAAATCGTCACTTGCTGGATATGGTTCGTACGTTGCTTTTAGAGTCTTTAGTTCCACCTAAATTTTGGGTGGAAGCTTTATCTACTGCAGTGTATTTGATTAATCGTCTGCCTTCTCAACAATTAAATTTTGATTATCCTTACTATCGTCTTTTTGGAATGCATCCTGACTACCACAATTTACATACATTTGGTTGTGTTTGCTTTATTCACTTGCCTTCTCATGAGCGTCACAAGCTTACAGATCAGTCAGCAAGGTGTGCTTTTATGGGTTATAGCACTGGTCAAAAAGGTTTTTTATGTTATGATGCTGTTACTAATCGTCTGTGTATGTCCAGAAATGTGATTTTTTTAACATGAGTGCTATTTTCAGCAACACGTATCTTGTTCCAATGGTGTTTTGCTTCCTACCTTTGATGATATCTCACAACCAGTTCCGCAGTATCAACCCGGTTTTGTTTATTCGCGAAGACAGCCCTCGGCATCACAAATCCTTCCCGACACTGATCCAGTTGCTGCTTCAGTTGCTCTTCGACGATCTTCTTGCATTTGTTGTCCTCCTGGTCGGTATAGTTTCTCTGCTATTTTAAATGATACTACAGTTCCTACCTCTTATTCTCAGGCAACTAAACATGCATGTTGGAAAAACGCTATGCAAGAAGAACTTTAGGCTTTTGCGAAGAATCATACTTGGGATATTGTTCCTTGTACTACTGGTGTCAAGCCCATTGGTTGTAAATGGGTATATTCCATTAAGTTGCGGTCTGATGGCTCTCTTGACAGATATAAAGCGAGGTTGGTGGCACTCGGTAACCGTCGGGAGTATGGGATAGACTATGAGGAAACCTTTGCGCCTGTTGCAAAGATGACAACTGTGCGACTTATTATAGCCATTGCTGCTTCTAAGGGCTGGTCATTGCGATAGATGGATGTTAAGAATGCTTTTTTGCATGGAGATCTTCAGGAAGAGATATATATGACTCCACCACCAGGGTTCTTTTCTACAACATCTGCTGATGTTTGTAAGCTAAAACGATCTCTCTATGGTTTGAAACAAGCCCCACATGCTTGGTTTGATAAGTTCCGCTCCATGCTTCTTGGCTTCTCCTTTGTCTAGAGTCAGTATGATTCCTCTTTGTTCCTTTGCAAGACTACTAACGGAATCATCTTGCTCTTGGTATATGTTGATGATATCGTTATTACAAGGACTGACACTGCATTGATTTTTCAGCTTCAAGAACGTCTTCAGTCTTCTTTTCATATGAAGGACTTGGGTCCTCTACAGTATTTTTTTTTAAGTCTTGAGGTGCATTCTACTACTACTAGTATTTTTCTACATCAACATAAATACATCCAAGAGTTAATTGCTTTGGTTGGTCTTCAAGAAGGTCGTTCAGTTGATACTCCCTTGGAAGTGAATGTTAAATATCGTCGTGATGAGGGTGATTTTCTATATGATCCCTCTTTATATAGGCAACTGGTAAAGAGTCTGAACTATCTCACTATCACTCGGCCTGATATTTCCTTTGCTATTCAACAAGTTAGCCAATTTATACAAGCACCTACACACCTCCATCTCCGTCTGGCCGTTGTTCATCGCATTGTTCGCTATTTGCATGGCACTTCTGCTCGAGGACTTTTCTTCCTTCAGGATTCTCCTATTCGTTTGGTTGCATATAGTGATGTTGATTGGGCTGGTTGTTCTGACACTCGACGTTCCATTATTGGGTGGTGTATGTTTCTTGGTAACTCTCTTGTTTCTTGGAAAAGCAAGAAGCAACATCGGGTGTCTAAGTCCTCCACTGAGTCTGAATATCGTGCTATGTCCTTTGCCTGTTCTGAAATTATTTGGCTACGGGGGCTCTTAGGTGAGCTTGGATTTCCTCAAGTAGAGCTTACTCCACTTCATGCAGATAATACTAGTGTCATTCAGATTGCTGCTAACCCGGTATTTCATGAGCGTACTAAGCACATTGAAGTAGATTGTCATTCTATTCGTGAAACATATGATGCTCGTGTTATCTCTCTTCCGCATATCTCCACTACTCTCCAGATTGTCGATGTGTTCACTAAGGCTCTCTCCAAGCACCGACATCACTTTCTTGTTGATAAATTGATGCTTCTTGATCATATAACATCAATTTGAGGGGGGATATCAGTGGCAGAAATTATGGATTAGAATTACAGAAATTATGGCTACAATTATGAGATTTATTTTACCATAATTAGTGTATTAAGCTTTATATATGTTCTTACCTATATTAGAATATTAGCGGTTAGTGTATTAACTGTTTATATTTTCTTGCCTAAATAGATTGTACAGCAACTCTTATTCAATAGAAAGGATCCTCATGGTGAAGGACATTCAGCCAATTACTCAAATTTGTTAGTCCTTTCTCCATTGATGGAGATGATATCGAAGAGGAATTTTTATGAAAATATAAAAAATGACAGCAGATCCCTGTGACATCAACTAGAGGCTCAAAATAAAGGAAAGCCCCAAAATGGCATGGATGGTTAAGGTAGAAAGGCTTAAATTTTTTTTAATAGGTAACTGATCTAGATTAAAGAAACTACCCAAAAAAAAACAGAGTAACCCTACTTGAACAAAAAAGTATAGAAAATAAAACTAAAGTTCCAACCACCCCGGGTCATCACAACTCACAAGTACCCAGACAATTATTTTTTTTCTATTTTCCAGGGAAGCTCTTACATGAACCTTGAACTTTAGAAAAAGGCTTTGGGCAATAAAAATCAAATATCAATACAAGAAAACATATGAGAGTCTACCAAATAATGCATCAAAAACTTCACAACTTCACAAGC
>Ga0325401_1005830_pt1 | contig 11864 bp, 12 predicted proteins | sample PopdelMetagenome_FD_205666 | JGI IMG/M metagenome (GOLD analysis project Ga0325401, IMG submission 205666) | Populus deltoides microbial communities from Bellville, Georgia, United States - Xylem-PdKOR-R2 | ecosystem: Host-associated > Plants > Phyllosphere > Stem > Wood/Secondary xylem | place...
AATCTTCCCAATTTTCAAGATTCTTCTGAATGATAGCCATTAACAATTGAATCAAAGTCCGGTTAACAACTTCAGTTTGCCCATCTGTTTGTGTATGACAAGTAGTAGAATATAAAAGTTTAATTCCTAACTTACCCCACAAAACCTTCCAAAAGTAACTCAAAAACTTAACGTCTCGATCGGATACAATGCTCCCAGGAAGACCATGTAACCGAATGACCTCTTTAAAGAATAGGTCAGCTATATTTATTGCATCATCTATTTTATGGGAAGCAATGAAATGTGCCATCTTAAAAAATCTATCCACAACAAATATAGAATCTCTCCCTTTCCTAGACCTAGGTAGACCCAAAATGAAATCCATAGAAATATCAACCCAAGGTTCCTTAGGAACAGGCAAAGGTGTGTATAGTCCTTGAGACATTACCCTAGACTTAGCTTGTCTACATGTTATACACCTATCACACATTCTTTGCACATCTCTTTTCATATTAGGCTAATAAAAGTGCTCATGCAGAACCTCCAAAGTTTTTAATAATTCCAAACTGCCCCATTAAACCTCACCCATGTGCTTCCCTCACAAGTAATTCACGTAAAGAACAATTAGGCACACATAACTTATTTTCCTTTAAACAAAAATCCATCATGCCTAAAATATTTATCCATGGCCAAAACCTTGCATGTGTCATATATGGCATTAAAATCATGATCATCAAGATACAATTCGTTAATATACTCAAATCCTAGCAATTTAGTACTAAGAGTATTAAGAAGAACATACCTTTACGACAAGGCATCGGTGACCATATTTTCCTGACCTTGCTTGTATTTAATCACATATGGAAAAGTTTCAATAAATTCAACCCACTTAGCATGTTTCCTACTTAACTTACCTTGACCCTTCAAATGTTTCAACAATTGGTGATCAGTATGTATGACAAACTCTCAGGGCCACAGATAATGTTGTCAAGTCTCCAAAGCCCGCACGACTGCATACAACTCTTTATCATAAGTGGGATAGTTAAGAGTTGCACCATTGAGTTTCCCACTAAAATAAGCGATGGGTCGTTTACCTTGTATTAAAATGGCTCCAATACCTATTTTTGAAGCATCACATTCAATCTCAAAAGCTTTATTAAAATCAGGTAAAGATGGTAAAGGTGCCGAAATCAACTTTGATTTTAACAAGCTAAAAGCATTTTCTTGTTCTTCTCCCCACCAAAATCCATAACAGACGTTAGGAGTTTTCATGGTTTGGCTAGTTTTTATAGGAGATTTGTTAAAGACTTTAGTACGATAGCCTCTCCATTGATTGAAATTGTTAAGAAAGCCACGCAACACATGATTCATCAATCTCATAAAAGTACTAGATGCATTAGTAAGTCCAAAAGGCATAACCAACCACTTATACAAACCATATTTAGTTTTAAAAGCAGTTTTCCATTCATCCCCTTCTTTCATCCTAATTTGATGATAACCCCTTTTCAAATCAATTTTTGAAAACAATTTAAAACCATGTAATTCATCCCACATATCATCTAATTTAGAAATGGGATGTCGGTACTTTACAGTGATGTTATTGATAGCTCGACAATCCACACACATTTGCGAAGTTTTGTCCTTTTTTGGAACAAGAAGCACGGGAACTGCACAAGGACTCATGCTCTCTTGAATGTATCCTTTCGACATCAACTCCCCCACTTGCCTTTGAAGCTCCTTAGTCTCTTTAGGATTGCTCCTATAAGCCAGCCTATTTGGTATAGATGCTCCTGGAACAAAGTCAATTTGATGCTCAATACCTCTAATTAGCGAAAAACCACTAAGAAACATCCTCAAAATCCTGCAAAAGAACTTTAACAACACTAGGAACACAAGAATCTAAATCATCTGAGTTAAAGAATGTGATGTGCCGTGAATGATTTGAAAATCGGCAACAATGAATCTGACGAAAATGGATGAAGGATGGGTCTGGTTGTGTTGTTTTTCTTTTGGTGTTTAGGATGGATTATAGTGATTTTAAGGTAAATAAGATGGAGGATAGACTAGAATGATACTTTGATAAGTCGATCTGGATGCCACAAAGATCAATCTAGGATTTCGACGCCACACTTTGTGATTGAAGAGTGATAAGTCAGGTAGGGTTCTTCACAAAATTAAGTTTCATGGTTGGACAATCTAGAAAGAACTTGAAATCCACCTAGATTAGTCTTGTTTTCACATGCAATGGATGGCTTCAAATTCGAGTTCAAATTCATTTACTGTTCTGACCACACACAGCATCAATTCCTTCGCTTATTTGCATATCAACCCAAAATCAAGTAGCTCAGAATCAAAAGAGACATTAAGGGCTTTTCCCATCCCCAAGTTCCAATTGTAGGCAAATAAATATTCTTGAACCAATTTCAAACTGATTGCTAATTTTTAACTCCGACGGAGTTTCAATCATTCCAATTTGACTCATCAAGGCCCTTTGTAGTTGTTTCACTCTTGCTCTTGTCATTGGACCATCTGAGTCCTCTTGCATCTTAGATTTAGCTTTACAAGATGGATTATAATTCCCATGATGCACATCATCAGCCCCGGGTTGAAAATGATTTGTCCTCAAATCACAATCATCATCGTCATCCAAGTATAGAGTCAAGTCTTTAACATTAAAAGTAGCTGATACGTTGTAATCACCAGGAAAATCTACCTTATACGCATTGTCATTCACCTTCTCTATAATCTGAAATGGACCATCAGCTCTTGGCATCAACTTGGACTTACGTTTGCTTGGGAATCTGCCCTTGCTAATATGAATCCAAACAAGATCTCCATGTTCAAACCTAACCATTTTCCGCCCCTAGTTAGCTTGTTTAGCATACTTTGTCCTTTACTCTTCAATATGTAATCGAATCTGCTCATGTAGTTTCTTCATCAATTCTGCCTTTCTAATTCCATCCGTAGATGTCCTCTCATCAATTGGAATATGAACAAGATCAATAGGACACACAAGGATTAAAGCCATACACAACCTCAAATGGTGAAAATTTTGTAGCCCCATGCACACTACGATTATATGGAAACTCCACAATAGGCAAACAAGTATCCCAACTCTTCAAATTCTTATGTATAACAACTCGTAACAAAGAAGATAAAGTTCGATTTACTACCTCAGTTTGTCCATCAGTTTGTGGATGACACGCCGTACTGAAAAGTAACTTCGTTCCAGTCTTCCAAAAGTGGCTTAAGAACTTTGTGTCACGATCAGAGACAATGCTTTTAGGAACTCCATGCAAACGAACAATCTATTGAAAGAACAAACCAACAACATGTACTGCATTGGTAATTTTGTTGCAAAGAATGAAATGAGACATTTTGGAGAATCAATCAACCACGACCATTATTGAATCCTTTCCACGTTGTGTTCTTGGTAACCCGAGTACAAAGTCCATGCTAACATCCATCCATGGTTGCTCTGGAATAGGCACTGGCATATTCGTTACGTGGAGGTTTTCCGTTTCCAATAGTGCTGGTGCCTAGGTACAAGTTATCTTTGTGTGACCCTCATATCAAACCTGATTTACTTGGCTTTCTGGGAATTGATAACTTTGCGTGTGGGTTGCGAGACCACCAAGATGAATCGCTTTCTGATCAAACTGTCATGGATGCCCCAAAAGTAAGGCTTTTCGATCAAACTATTATGGACGCTCCAAAAGCAAGTGACTAGCATGCATTGGGACTACACCACACAAAATGTTTCTCATCAGAATACTTCCCAATAGCAAACACAATCAAAACCTGCTTAGTAACCCTCACTTCATCACATTCATTCAACCATTGCAATCTATAAGGCCTAGGATGCTTAATACAACTCAGATTCAATTTCTTCACAAGAGTATCACTAGTTACATTACCACAACTACCTCCATCGATTATCATGCTATATACCTTGTTTTGGATGTGACATCGAGTGTGAAATATATTTTCCCGCTGCTGATCTACATCATCTGCTTTTATTTGTTTGTTCAGCGCACGCCTTATACCCAAGGCCTCCCCCTTAACAGGATATGTAATCTCCTCATCACTACAATCCACCAAAGGTGGCATCTCTTCACTTTTAGATTTGTCACTTTCAGATCCAACCTCCCCATTGTCTCTTGTAAGCATAACTCTTCAGTTTGGACACTGAGATGCAATGCGCCCCTTCCCCAAAACTTGTTTAGGATTAATTAATACTTTGTTTTCCATTAGGATCCAAGGCTTGCTTGGATTAAGTTATGGGTTTTTCAGTTTAGGGTTTTGGGTCAGTTTTGAGTGCACCTCATATAAAAGTCCATAGAAGGGGTCCATTAGGGTTAATTTTTCAAGAACTATTTAAACTCATGTAAGCCAAAATTTTGGCAGCTTTGATGATAATTACTTCTGAATTTTTTTCAGTTTTAACGTGTCAGAGTGATTCTTACATTCTTCAGTTCTTGAACCAACTGAATCTGACTTATCGAAGATTAACTTGCTTCGTGGCGTCATTCTACTTAATCCAATAGTGTTGGTGCCTTGGGGCAGGTTTTCATTGTGTCACACTCCTATCAGACCTATTTCAGCTTTTCGAGATGAGATCTCAATCTTGATTGTGGGTTGCGTGATCACTTGATCACGAGGTTCGCATCAGTTGGTATCAGAGCTAGGCTCCGAAACAAGGTCATATCCTTTGGTAATTTTTGTTTTTTTTAGTGTTCTTTTAAGTTTTTTAGTGTTGGAGTCCATCTTCTTGTTCTTCGTGTTTGCGCCATCTAAGCAAAAAAAAGAGAGAGAGTTATATTTCATCTTGTTATTGTCTCTAATCATTTCAGTATATTAAAAAGAAAAGAGAGAGAGAGAGAGGAATTAGTTGAAATTTGAAGGATCATTCAATTTATGCCGCAGAAACATAACTCTTGTTGAACCATAAGCAAACCACCTTGGCATCAATTGAAACTTCATATTAACTCTATAGGGGGTGAGATCACATCATATGTCAAATTTGGGCTTATTATAATGTTGTTTGCTTGAGGTTTTAATTCGATGTTTAATTCTACCATAGAAACACTACTTTTAGTGAACCATAAGCAAACCACCTTAGAATCAATTGAAACTTCATATTCTGTGTATTGGGGATGAGATCGCACCATATATTAAATTTGGGCTTATTTTGATATCGGCCTGGAGGTTTGAATTGGAGATTCAATTCTGCCGCAAACTTATCATACAAGGGGTTTAGGTACCTAGACATAAGAGAATGACCTATACTAAATAATGAATTTGAGGTCATTTCGAGATCAAGTCTGGGTTTCAATTCTGTTACGTAAAAATTGCGTAATACGTTAGATATGCATCAAGTTTCAAAACATGATCCTTACTGTTTAGTTTTAGCCAAATCTTTTTGCGTCTATTATATTTGGGTTATCTAGGAGTCAAGTAACTGTTTTTGCTAATATTCACTTCTATTTTATTTCGTGTCTTCTTTTCGTCCACAATTCATATGAATTTGCATTGCTACTTGCAAATCGTAATCGTAGTTTTGTTTTGCTTTGTTTTTGATATATTTATTGATTCTTGAGTCTAAAAATTATAATTAGAGTTTGCTGCGAAGGCTATACTGACTTTGATTTGTTGATTTCAGTTCCAAAAGAAAGCAAATTGTGAGGTAAAAGGCGTAGTGAGCTTATTAGAGTGAAAAGCCTTGATTACTTTTCGTGTGATACATGAGAGGTGTGAGGATATATTTTGTGCTATTAACCAAATTTTGTAGATTCAATGAATGTCTAAAAACAAAAAATCAACGACACAAAACGTTGACGTAGCTTTCCAATTGCGAGCCAGCAACTTGAGCTGTTGTCTATCGTACAAGGATCTAAAAGATGAGGTGTATTCAATAAAGCAACAGCATAGCGGGGCTGATCGCTGAGGAAATACGGCCAAGGAATCAAGTCTGGACCGAACAAGGCTACGAGGAATGTGACTTATAAAGATATGGATGGGGACTTGGACACCATTAAACTAAAAATTCCTAACTTTCAAGGTAAAAACGATCCTGAGGCTTATTTGGAGTGGGAGAAAAAGGTTGATTGGATTTTTGATGCCATAGCTATTCTGAACAAAAGAAGGTGTGCCGAAATTTTACGTGGAATCTCCTGACATGTTCTCCTACCTTGGTTTAAAATTTCAGGTTAATCGGAGTTCGGAAAGGCATCGAAATACGGGTCAACATAGGCTGGATGAATTTTGTTATTTACTTCCTTTTGACTTGTGGACTTCCTATTTGGCTGGGATTCTTTTCCTAAAAGGATGTGACAACTTTTTTTTGGGAAACTCCTAATTCTACAAAGATCTTTAATGGGCTGCAACATAGTTTCCAAGTGTGGCAAGGATTCATAATTATTTCAGAATCCTTTTCTTACAAAAATTCCTTATTATTACTTATTTGGGTCAATCCTTTTCAGAATCCTAGCTACAAAAAGGAAAGAAGACTTCAAAATAAATTCTACATTTAGACCAGATTTCCTAGTCTATTTGGTGACAAATCTGATTCTAGCATATTTAGGATGGTAATTTTTGAATTTTTATTATTTTTATCATTTTCTTCTTAGTCTTTGGGTTATTATTACTTATTTGGGTCAATTGTAAGTGGGCTTAATATAAGTCCACCTAAGGGGGGTCCATTAGGGTTTATTTAAGTTTAGAGTTAGTATAAATAAAGGCATAACCAGACATGTAAGTTAGACAATTCAGATTAATAAAACTTCTTGTTTGCCGCACTTTGTGTGTGTGTTGGTGAGTTAATCTCCCTTCATGGTTCTCTAAAGAACTGAAAAACGACTTATCGAAGAACAACTGTCTTCATGGCGTCATCCTTATACTTCTCGTTCGCGAATCAATATTCTTTGGGTCGGGGTTTTCCGTTTCTAATAGTGCTAGTGCCTAGGTACAAGTTATCTTTGTGTCACACTCCTATCAAACCTGATTTATTTGGCTTTCCGGGAATTGGTGTCTTTGCGTGTGGATTGCGTGATCACGAGGTTCGCGTCATTTGGTATCAGGGTGAAATTGGTGATAATTGAAGGCATGACACCATTGGAGGATAGTGATGGGGATGAGTTAGCATTATCGTTTGAGGAGTCCTTGGTTATAAGGCGAACACTTCTTCCATACGCGTTTTCGTACCACCCTTGTCAGTGAACTGAATTTGCGTACTGTTAAGCATGCTAAACCATATAGATTGTAATGGCTGAATGATAGTGGTGAAGTGAAAGTGACTAAACAGGTTGTGGTTTCATTTTCAATTAGGAAATATGTTGATGAAGTTCTGTGCGACATGGTACCAATGAAAGCAAGTCACATCTTATTTGGGAGATGATGCGATCCAACTATCAAAGGATCCATTGGAGGTTCCAGTTGGTCCAGTTACTAGGCTTAGGGCTAAGAAGTTCAAACAAGCTTTCAATGGACTTCAAGAGGATTTGTAATAATAAAGAGTAAGCCTTGATTAATCTGATTCATATTCAAGAGGGGCTTGTTGGTAGAACTAAGACCATTACACAAGGATTGGGAGAAGAAGACTAGATTCGGATAGTTTGACCTTTCGTTACTATTTTAGTCATAACTTGAGCTACAGATCGAATTTTGATGTGATTCTAGTTAGGCTGGAAACTAGACTTCCATACCTTTCCAATGGTATATGGCACACCTTCTAATTCATTAAGATGAGAGAGAACCATCCGTTTTAAGTTGGGTCTTGCTGCTGCCAGACAGAATACGGAAATAACAAACTTGTCTTATTTAATTAACTCGGCTATCAAACTTTAATTATCTTGAAAGGAGAAAATTTGTTTGGGTTTTAAACTTGTTTATTTTAATTAGTTTGGGCTAGTTTTAGCTTGGGTTGATTATTATTTAAATTGGGTTTATGTGAGACCCATTAGGGAAACTAGGGTTTTGGCTTGGAGTATAAATACTCTTTAGGAATAATTTTAGGTCAGACTTTTGATAATATTTTCAGCATTGTAGTCGACTTTTGGTTGCTCAATCTTGATTCTTGATTAAACTTTCAACTCTTCAAAGAATTGATCATTCTTTGTTTTGAATTTATACTTCTTTTGCTCGTCTCCAAGTGTAGGCGTTGTGATCGAGTTAGTTTATAGTCTTGTTGCCTTGGAGCAAGTCTTCCATTGTGATAAGCTCATTCAAATCTCAACAAACTTGGGTTAGATTGATCTTGGGGTCGCGAATACCATTAAATTCCACTGGGGTTCGCATTAGTTGGTATCAGAAATGATCTAATCACAGGTTATATCCTTCAATTTAAGTCTTTATTATTTCTTGTTTGATTCTTGATAGATTTGCCCACTCTCGCCAAAGCAAGTGTATGAAGATCAAATTCAATTGAAGAAGGGTTATGAGGAAGAGCAACATGTTTCGGCCAAAGTGGAGGAACAAAAAGATTTGGCTAAAATGGAAAAACAAGCTGAACAACATGGTGAGGATGTGAGGAAGAGAGAAAAGAAAGTGAGCCATGACTTGAAAACAAAAGGGAACAAAGATTAGGCCCTTAGGGGAGGGTTATGGCCAAAAACAAAAAGATGAAAAGAAGGCCGAGAGTGGATAGAAGAAAGAAAGGGTGAGAAAAGAAGAGTGTGTAAAAAAAGTGGGGAAACACCTTAATTTTTTTTGCAAAATCTAATGATCTTAAACATGCCTATCTTAAACAACTGGTGTAACTACGTCAAACACGACAAGGGCTATTTCTATGCCTACACGAACATGGAGAACACCTAAACGAGATGAGAAGATGAGAATACCAATTCTGATTCTTTGAAGGGAAATGAGAAGGTGACAGAACCTCAACATCCTAGGAGGTCTCGGGACATCAAGTGCTTCAAGTGCTTAGGACATGGGCATATTGCTTCGGAATGTCCAAATAAAAGGGTGATGATTTTGCATGGGGATCATGGAGATCTGATTAGTGGAGATGAGGTTGAAACTGAAGATGAAGATGAGGAACAAGTGGTTGAACAAGATGAGGATTTCGAACCAGTGAAGGGAGATTTGTTGGTTGTGCAGCGGGTTCTGAATGCACAAATTGACATTAGTGATGAGCAACGCGAGAACATCTTTCATACTCGATGTCAGATTCGAGATAAGGTGTGTGGGATGATCATTGATAATGGAAGTTACACTAATGTTGCGTCAACTACCTTGGTGGAGAAATTAGGTTTAACTACCCTTCCACATCCCAGGCCGTATAGTTTGTGATGGCTAAATGAGAATGGGGAGATTCGGGTGACAAAGCAAGTTCGTGTACCTTTTTCCATTAAAACCTATCATGAAGATGTTTTGCATGACGTTGCACTGATGTCAACTAGCCATTTGTTGCTGGGTCGTCCATGGCAGTTTGATAAGGATGTGACCTATAATGGACGAAAGAACACTTATTCTTTTATGCTGAATGGAAAGAAGGTGAACTTGTTACCATTGAGTTCTCAACAAGTTAGAGAGGATCAGTTACTAAGCCAACAAAAGGAGGTGAAATCACATAAGGGGCTCTTGTTAGCCAAAAAATGAGACATCAAATAAGCATTAGCTTCGGCAATGGCTGTTTTCATGATCTGGGCAAAACAATTACTATAAGTAGAAGGATTGGACTTACCAAGACAGATTAAGGAATTGCTTGTTAAAGATGTGTTTCCAGATGAATTACCTAAAGGGTTACCACCTATTCAGGGAATTGAGCATCAAATTGATTTGGTGCCGGGAGCTTCACTTCCTAACAGACCAACATATAGATGTAATCCAGAGGAAGCAAAAGAGATTCAAAGGCAGGTTGGTGAGCTCTTAGAGAAGGGCTATGTGCGAGAATCACTTAGTCCATGCTCCGTACCTACTTTGCTTGTACCGAAGACAGATGGTACCATAAGGATGTGTATGGATAGCCTCGCTATCAACAAAATAACAGTTAAGTATCAATTTCCTATACCCAGACTTGATGATTTGCTTGATGAGTTGCATGGTGCTGCATTGTTTTCTAAAGTCGATTTGATGAGTGGTTATCACCAAATTAGAATGAAAGAAGGAGATGAATGGAAAACAACATTTAAAACTAAACAGGGGTTATATGAATGGATGGTAATGCCGTTTGGGTTATCTAATGCGCCTAGTACATTTATGAGGCTTATGAATCATGTTTTGAGGAAGTATATTGGGCTGTTTGTTGTAGTATATTTTGACGATATCCTGGTGTATAGCAAGACCTTTGATGATCATATGAAGCATCTCAGAGTTGTGTTTGAAACTTTGCGAGATTCTAAGTTGTATGGGAAACTCACAAAGTGTTACTTCTGTAAAGAAAGTGTCGTGTTTCTTGGGTATATTATCTCTAGCAGGGGAGTTAAGGTTGATGAGGAGAAAATTAAGGCAATTCGGGACTGGCCAAAACCTACTAGTATCGCTGATGTGAGGAGTTTCCATGGTTTAGCTTCTTTCTATAGGCGATTTGTGAAAGACTTCAGCTCTATTGTTGCTCCTATGACAGAATGCTTGAAAAAAGGGAACGAGTTTAGATGCGCTGAAAGCTTTTGAGCTAATTAAGGAAAAGTTGTGTACTGCTCCAGTTTTAGCACTTCCAGACTTTGCTAAAACATTCGAAATAGAGTGCGATGCTTCCGGAGTTGGAATTGGGGCTGTCTTGTTGCAAGAAAAGAGGCCGATTGCATTCTTTAGTGAAAAGTTAAATGGAGCACGTTTGAACTACTCTATTTACGACAAGGAGTTCTATGCTTTGATTCGGGCTCTAGAGGTATGGCAGCACTACTTGTTGCCTAAAGAATTTGTTATACATACTGATCATGAATCCTTGAAGTATCTGAAGGGCCAAAGCAAGCTGAATCGCAGACATGCTAAATGGGTGGAGTTTATGGAGTCATTTCCTTATGTCATAAAGTACAAGAAAGGGCAAGTTAATGTGGTTGCTGATGCTCTTTCTAGGAGGTTTGCACTGATCTCTATGTTGAATGCAAAGCTGATGGGTTTTGAACAAGTAAAGGAACAGTATGCTAATGATTCCTACTTTGCTAATGTGGTTGTCGAATGTGCAAAGGGAGCTTGTGATGGGTTCTTTATGCATGAAGGTTACTTGTTCAAAATGGGCAGAATGTGTATTCCTTCAGGATCGTTACGGGAGTTGCTTGTGCGAGAGGCTCATGGTGGTGGTCTTAGTGGTCATTTTGGGGAGAAGAAGACTTATGAGCTGCTGAAAGAACATTTCTTTTGGCCTAGCATGTTACGGGATGTGCACAAGGTGATTGAGAGATGTGCTATTTGCAAGAAAGCTAAGGGTAAAGAGAATGCATATGGACTGTATATGCCACTGCCTATTCCAGAGCAACCATGGATGGATGTTAGCATGGACTTTGTACTTGGGTTACCAAGAACACAGCGTGGAAAGGATTCAATAATGGTCGTGGTTGATCGATTCTCCAAAATGTCTCATTTCATTCCTTGCAACAAAACTGACGATGCAGTACATGTTGCTGATTTGTTCTTTCAAGAGATTGTTTGTTTGCATGGAGTTCCTAAAAGCATTGTCTCTGATCGTGATACAAAGTTCTTAAGCCACTTTTGGAAGACTCTTTGGAGGAAGCTTGGAATGAAGTTACTTTTCAGTACGGCATGTCATCCACAAACTGATGGACAAACTGAGGTAGTAAACCGAACTTTATCTTCTTTGTTACGAGCTGTTATACATAAGAATTTGAAGAGTTGGGATACTTGTTTGCCTATTGTGGAGTTTGCATATAATCGTAGTGTGCATGGGGCTACAAAATTTTCACCATTTGAGGTTGTGTATGGCT
>Ga0325401_1005832_pt1 | contig 11861 bp, 5 predicted proteins | sample PopdelMetagenome_FD_205666 | JGI IMG/M metagenome (GOLD analysis project Ga0325401, IMG submission 205666) | Populus deltoides microbial communities from Bellville, Georgia, United States - Xylem-PdKOR-R2 | ecosystem: Host-associated > Plants > Phyllosphere > Stem > Wood/Secondary xylem | place...
ATCTTGGTTGGCCTTCCTTATGCTTTTTCTAACATCTTCTAGGCTCGGGTTTGAGGCATTCTTTTCTTACAAAACCTTCTAACAAAACTCATAGGAGCTTCAGAGTTGAACACATCTGCATCTATGCTCCTTCAGGTCTTGAAAGTCCCCTTGCTGAACCTTGACACATCCTTGCACTTCCAAAAAGATATCCTAGAAGTAACTTTTCTAGAGTCCGTACCGGAAGGCGTACTTCTCTTCGTGGTTTTAACAAAGACTTCATATTTAGAACTTACACCCTCTTAGAGTTTAATTTTCAACAATTTAATCTTATTTGAAGGTCAATTACATTTAATTTTTTAGTCAAGAGTGAAATTAAAAATACAAAAATTAAAATAAAAAAGACGTCAAATATAAATGACATACCATAAATTTCAAAAAAAAGACATTTTGATCCTCGCACTTTAAAAATAACGTTAATTATATAATTTTAGTACCTCAATATTTTACCAATTTAATTTTAATATAAAAAATTATTTTTGTTATTTTTTAGTTCCTGATTGAGAGATGAGCGAGAGAGATCACTGAATTCCAATAGTTGAGAGAAAAATAGATCTTGACATTAATTTAGACCACCAAAATGATCGATATTTGTCAATACCTTTAAAATTCATGAAAAAACATATCTAAACTCGGGTTGATTTTTTATTCCGGATTGATTTTTTATTCCGAATTGATTTTTATTTTTGGGATGGTTTTTTGGTTTTTTTGAGGCCATATATAGGTTTATCATAGTTTCTAAGGTGTTTAAGGTAAAATATTAATTGAAAAATAGGGTTTTGGATCAAAAAACATTAAGCCTTAATTTCCACCCACTGTGGTGGCTGAAATCTGGTAAAACCAGACAACACGTCATCTGATTTTTTTTTCAAAGAAATTTAAGGTGAATGACATATCAGCCGCTTCAGATGCAAAAATAAATAAATAAGAGCCCAATTGAGTGGGCCTTAACAAATGAGTTAGGCGAGCTGACTTGACTTGGAGACCCAGCTGCTTTTGTCCTTTTCGTTTATATGTTTTTTTTAAATATATTTTACCCCTTCTCTCTTTTATTTTTTAAATTAATACTTATTTTAGATGTTTTTTTTTAAAATATATTTTACCCTTTCTCTCTTTTATTTTGTTTAGATATCCTCTTTTAATTGATAATTATTTTTTTGTTGTGCATTTATTTTTTTAAAAGGTTTTTCTGATTCATTTATAAATTTTTTTAATCTTTTGTATAGATAATTTTTTTAAAAAATATATTTTCAAAAAATATTTCTAATATATGCAGCCTTGCATATTATTGTTTTTTCTTTATTTTATTTAATCAATTTAATTTGTATGTTTATTTCTATTATCGTTTGATTAAATAAAAAAATTATTTTAATACATAATTTTAGTAAACAACAACCGAGTACATATCCTGTCTGTCGAGATTAAATATCTTTATCTACACTTGTCTCTTGATTTTTCCAGTTTTATTTTTTGAGTTTTCATTTATTGTTTTTTTTTCATTTATTAATATAAATAGTTTTCAATTTATTTGATTATATATATGCATAGTTTTTTTTTTTATTTTCACTTAGAATTTTTTTTAGCTACAAAACCAAGTAAAAAAATCCTATATATAAAATTTTTTATTAAAAAAATATATCTAATCTGCAATAAAATACAGGTATAATATCTGATTCGGTCGAGACTTGTGTGATACTTACCTAACGGGTACTCAAAACTAAGGCATACCACCATAACTCTTGGGCCTTGCGAAAGGGGCCTAACCCTTAAATATCACCATACACCACCCCTCTCTCTCCTTGTCTACATGGCATGTTTTTCCTTGAAATATCTCTTCTATAGGACTTTTAGGCTAACGAGTAAAGGTATAAAATAATGCTAAAACTCGAACCTCGTTAGCATTCCCAATTATGTAATAACAGTATCTGAACATATTCAGAGAAGGTTCCTCTCATAAATACACCATAAATTTCTTTAAAAAAGCAAACATGGTTCACCCATTCGGATGTAGCTTGCTCGCATAAATGTTATAATACAAAAATAACATACTCGCAAAGCTAGAGAGAGGAAACCTGTACCCAAACTTCATCACTCGTAAGGATATTAAGATTTTCTAACACTCTCTACGTCTCTTTTATTATTGTTAAAATCACGAGTTGACTCGTAAAAGCATATAATTTTACGAATCAATATGTATATAACGTGTTAAATCGGATAAAAAGCTTGAAATCAGTCAAACTTGGTTAAAATTTATCAAACTCGGTTAAAATCGATCGAACTCTATAAAATTAGTAAAATCGGACTGATTTTACGAGTTTAACAAAAGTTTAAAAATTTATTGTCTCCCTATTTGAGTCTCCCGACACTCCACTCCTAAGTATGTGATTGAAAGTTTAATTTTACATTTCATTATGTGATGACTTGAAAGTTTAATTTAGAATTGAATTTTTAATTTAACCATATAAAATATTAACACAATAAAATCAGGTTGACTCAATCAGGGTTTTAATAGCTTATTTAACTCCACTCAACTCGATTCAATCAGGAATTTAACCATATACATAGATGCTCTTTTTTTTTTTTTGTATTTTGTCCAACTCTCTACACTATACATCCTTGTTGATGCATGTATTGATTATTGAATAGATAGTTTGTTTTAGATTTGCTAATGTTTAATTAATGAAATTCTATAGACATAATTGTATTATATTGCATTTTTAAGTTATTCAAACCATATATGAATTTTTATTTGAATTGTGTATTTTAAGGTATTTGGACATTTGTATTATTTATTTCACTTTTATTTTTATTGTGTTATAATATTATTTACTACTTGACTGAAATTGTCAATATATAATTAGTTAAAATATTTTCTTATGATTTTACGATTCGAGTTTACGATCCAAGTTTATATTATATATTTTATGTCGTGTTAAAAAAGCGTTTTTAACAACCTTGGTCCCCTCTCTCTGCCTACTTATTACAAAAAAAATAAAAGAACTCAACTTTCTCTACATTGTGAAGAGAAATACTATCGATTCAAAAAGTGTCTTAGTCATTTTATCCTTCACAATTTAAGCCTTATAACATGCATTTAAAGGTAATATTGTATTTTATATAGGACACATCTGATATTACAAGATTGGATGGGGTAAAGGAGTCTTTCAAAATTTTATTAGTATAGTGTAATGTCAATAATACCCTCAAATGTAGACTCCCTTGGTTGCATGGGCAGGAGTGTTTTTAGTTTTTTCTTATTCTAAGAACAATGTAGTTACTTAAGTGTTTTTTTACTCAAATAATCTTTAGCTAAGATTGAGGGTTTTTTTGGTCTTTTCATTATGTTTTTTTGTTAATATTGTATGGAATCAGGGGCAATTTGGTATTTGCATAGAATAAATTTAAAAAAAAAGGAAAAACTGTTGGCGTGTGGGAGGCGTCTGCGCCCTTCGTGCGAGACATGCGACGCCTTCCATTGGAAGAACATTGCATGTCAAGGCAGCTATAGATGTGTCTCACCACCCCCTTCACGGTGAGGCGCGTTCCTTTGTCCCATACACATTGGAGTTCCAGTGAGGTGTTTTCTTTTCCCTTTTTTTCTCTCTCTTCATCCTTGAAAATTGTGTTGCCCTTTGCAAAAAATAAGAGGGTGTGTTATTTATTATCTTTATCATATTTGGTCCTTCTTCTTTTAATTGTACCAAATTACATTTTTTATTTCAAAGCATCATTTGGCATTTGATTTTTATATATATTTGCCCTTTTATTTTATGATGTTTCAAGTTTGACTCTCAATGTTTTGATTTTTAATTTAGATTCTTGCCTCTTTTATGAAATTTTAATTTCTTTTCAGTTTTGTCCTTGTATCTATGATCTTATTTCTAATTTTTTTCACACTTGGTCCTCATTCTCTTTATTTTATTTTTGTTTTGGATTCTTTTGTGAATTTGAATTTTCTTTTCAATTTAACCCTTCAATTCAATTTTTTATGGTATTTGTCGCACCCGACATCGTTGCGACCTTTAAAAGTTTCAAGGAAAAAGAACAGATATCTGACATCTTGTTCTTAGAAGGGAAAGGTCTAGTTTAAGGAGTCTCCACCTAGTATTATGGTCATTAGGAACCCTAACTGGTCAATAGAGATTTTATGGTATGAAATTGGTTACGTGAAAAGGAAGATATTATTACCACTTAAACGTCCTATATGAGGTAGGCTGCATTTTGATTTTATATTAAATTGCTAATGATTTTGTTTTATTCTATTTTTTTATCTGCTTATAATATTCCTGACTCTAGTGTCAGTAAATATTTGACTATGAATATTTCCAACTCGAGCGTTGATAAATATTACATAACCTAAAAAATATGGTATTCCTGACTCTAACACTAGTAAATAAATCAGCAAAATTTAGATTGATAAAACTATTTTTATTTTTTTTTCTTTTAGAAAAAAGGAAAGACAGGCATGTATTGCATATGAGATTCACATTTCACAGTGAAAATATATGAACCAAATATACAATAAAGTCAACAACAACAAAAAAGTATGAGGGACCCATAAATAAATAAAAAGGATCACAAATTTTTTCAAAATTTTCTGATATCTAGAAAGACTCATTTGGCTAGATATCGAAATAAAGAGAAGTGAAAATAAAAGGGAGAGGGCATAAGGGTTTGTTTTGCCAAACACATCCTTAGCCCAAAAGAAATTGGGTTGGCTAGGCCTGATGCTCTAGCCTAGCCCGGTCTCAATTGTTTTTTTTTGTTTTTTTTGTTGGATCCAATCAGCCCGACCTGGTTATTGGCCCAGACCAGTAACCCAGCTTGCCCTTAGCAGTAGGTGTGCGTGAATTGTTCACGCGCGCTTTCTATAGAGACAATGTAATTAAAATGACATTGGGGGAAAATGAAAGACTTACCTGGTGTAGCTGAAGATTAAGTCGATGGTGATGGTGCATTCGTTGGGCAATGCTTCTTCCTTCCTTTCTATTTATGTTTTTGTTTCTCTCTGATTGTCCTTCTCTTTGGTTTCTCGTGTTTTCTTCTTTTGCTCTTTGTGTTTCCTCTCCAGCTCCCTCTATTTTTGTTTTTTTGGTCCTTATTTCTCTTTGTTTTTTGTGTTTGGTTGGTCGAATCAACAACCTATTGAAAGGGAAAGCTGAATTTCCCTTGTTGAAGCTCTAAAGGAAAGCCCTAAAATGCCTCTGGTTTCCTCCTCTCTCTCTGTTTCTTCGTTCGTCCTCTTTCTTTTTTCTTCTCTTTTTTCTTCCTTTTTTAGCGGTCTTTCATCTGGCTTTTATAAGACCATAACCCTAGTTGTTGCTCAGTACTTCTCTTCCCTTCTGGAAAAAGGATAAACGTGGTTGGGGAGTGTTTTTTTTTTAGACTAGGACACCAACAGTCCTGTCATGGTTGGACTGTTGGTAATGGGTTTTAATCCGTACACCAGAGGCGTGTCATGAGTTGAATAAGACAGGATTGACTTGCAATTTGTGGTAGACCATTTAGTCTACATTTTACCTAAATTGAGATGATGGAGTCTTGGCTGAACGACATTTTCTTTTTTGTAGGTGGTGTTGTAACCCAATTTTGGATCCACCAAGATTTTCTCGAATGTTATTTTATTTCTATTATTTATTTATAAAAATCCAAAAAAATTAAGAAAAAGGAAAATTCAAAAATATATTTTTCTCGAGTCAACCGCATCTTTCCATCAAAACCGAGTCCACCGGGTCAATACGGGTCAAACCATGTCGACCAGGGTAAAAAATGAGTTTCGGGCCGTTTCGGTCAACACCGTCATTTTCGGTCAAAACCGAGTCCACCGAGTCAATACGGGTCAAACCATGTCGACCAGGGTAAAAAATGAGTTTCAGGCCGTTTCGGGTCAAAACTGTTATTTTTGGTCAAAACCCGGTTCACCGGGTTGATACCCGTCAACAGTTTTTTTTCCCCAATATTTCAACATAATTTTCGGTCATTAAAATAGATTTTTAGTGGTTGAATCGGGTTTTTCTAATACTGAATTGAGTTTTTAATTTTACCTATATAAATATATATTATTATACATAATAAAAAATTAAAATAAAATAAAATAAAAAATTTTGTCAAAGGAGTAGGTGCACCGAAAGCAGGTGATCCATTTTTTCTTCAAAGCAAATCGGTGGTGATTTGGACGTCCCTATCAGTGGCTATAAATAGCCAGTGACAGTGCGCCAGAAAGGAGGAGGAACGAAGAAGAAAAGAGGAGAGAAGAATAGAGAGACGATATCCTATGTCACTATTCATGTTTTTTTACTATTTCTTCATGCGAGTAAGATATTGATTTTGATTAAAAACAATCTGAAAAATATCAAAAATATCCTAACCGTTAGATTTAATAGTGTTTAGATCTGAACCGTTGATTTAATAGGATACAATAGGGCTTACCACACCCAATTAAAACCCAAATCAATCTCAACCCTTAAAACAATTTGCCTTTAGATCCGGTGGCGCCACGTCACCCGGTGTACCAAGCTCTCTGTACACTGCGTCACCCCCGATCAAACCTCCGTTCATCCGGACCGTCCGATCAACCTGCAGATCGGGCCAATCACAGCCACGCGATCTTTCCATCAGAGATCCAACGCATCACAGGCCTCAGCGGCACCGGTGTACCGTGCTAACGTTCTCACCGTAGCACAACCCAGAGCATCTCTCTCCTCTCGCCGGCGACTCCCTCTCTCTCCTCTGATCTCCCATCTCCGGCCATCTTAAGCTTCCAAACCACCACAGAAAGGTCTTTATCCTCATATAAAGCAAAACCCCGGCCGGTTTCAGCGTTTTCTCTGCCCCATTTAGCCGGAAAAGGGTCGCGATCGTCGGCTGCCACTGAAGCTTCAAGTCGTCGATTCTCGCTCATCAGCCATAAACGACCGTCATGACCACCACCATAAGAATCCTTGACATCAGATCTACCAGGATCGACCATTGGTTGGCCAGAAATCTCGCCGGAAAATCTCCCCGCCGCCAACAGTAGCCGCGCGTGTGCCACAAGCGCCGCCAGTGGCATTTTTGTAATTTTCAGAGAGATTCGAGGGTATTGCAGTATTTTACCTATACAGTGGGTATTTCAGTATTTTACCAATACAGTGACACTCAAGTAATTTTTTGGTTTCTTTGATATTTTTTTCATATATAAATGCTTGTAAATTTTCTTGCATGTTGTAAAAAAATACAAAAACCAAAGTTGACACGTCTCTTTTTTTAAAAAAGGACCGATGTCAAAAATGTAAATACCAAATATGGATTATGTCCATTATTTCTTTTGGTAACCCAGACGTAACTCTCCTTTTTAGGGTTAAAACGTCATATTTTAGACAAGTCTTCTAATTTTTAGGGACTGATGTCATTTTTAACGCGCCTCCTATTTTTAGGGACCGACGTTAACCATTTAAAAAAAACAAATTACCAATAAACCCAAAATATAATGGATTATATCCATTATTTCTGTTGGTAACCCTGACGTAATTCTCCTTTTTAGGGATAAACGTTAATATTTTAGACGAGTTTCCTAATTTTTAGGGACTGATGTCATTTTTAACGTGTCTCCTATTTTTAGGGACCGACGTTAATCATTTAAAAAAAAATTACAAATAAGCCCAAAATATAATCGCATTTGAATCAAACAAAAAAAAACACACAAGTAAGGGTAACCTTTCTTTGAAAGGATGTTTTAAGGGTGGTGTCTACCTTCCCTTAATCATAACTAACCCCGTACCTGAATCTCTGGGACCAATGTCTATTTTGGGATTTCTAGTTCCCTCAAATTACTAGATGGCGACTCCAATAAAATCTTTGTTTCCCCAATTGAGAAAAAACCCTTTTTGTTAAATAAATAAACAAAAAGCGGGAGCCGTCGCCCGACGTCGTGTATCAACAGGTGGCTTCCTCTATTCCAAACGAGGAAGGGGATGAACAATAGATTTGAAACGAAGCCATTTTGAGATGGACAGGTCCACCTTTCAATTTGCCCCCTGATATTCTAACATTTAGCATTTAGGCCCTTATTCATGGAAATCTTTTTTTTTTAATTTTTCCCCTAGATAATTGCAATTGGACCCCTGGATTTTAGCGTCATTTACAAAACAGTCTTTCATTTCCAAATTAATTAATTCATTCTTTAATTGACTCTTCAACTTTTAATTCTTTTAAAATTAGCTCTGGAAAAATCAATTAACCCCTATAGTATCACCGCATATTCATTTCGGTCTTTGGACTTTAATTTCTTGTAATTTTGACCTAAATTGACCCCGAACTTTGATATTTCTTCAATTAAGTCCTCAAACTTATCAATTCTTTCAATTTGTGTTGTCTGGATCCAATTCTCAAATTGTTTTTCATTCATTCATTTTTTTTAGAAATTAAAAAATTAGGTTATGACAGTATTTAAGGTTTGACCCTTAATGTTTTGAATCATAGCCTTTTTATCAAATTTTAATTTGTTTTCAATTTCATTCTTAGATCCATAATGTTGCTTTTTTATTTGCTTTTAGATTTGTTTTTAATTTTTCCTTTCAATTCAAAATTTTAGTTTATCCTCTCAATTTGTTTTTCAAATGAGATTTATTCTCTTAATTGGTATTTTTTTTTTATCATTCATTATTTTTATTTTATCATTCAACATTTGATTTATTGAGATTTGATCTCCTTGGTTTTTCCCATTCTTTTTAGGCTCTACTCGGGAGTCAATCCGGGATAATTATCGGGTCATAGGTTGAGTGGATTGACTCAAGTTAACCAAAGGCAATCAAATCTTTTTGTTTTTTAAAAAAAATCAAAATGATATTATTTTTTAAAAAAATAAAATTAGTTAACGAGTTTTGATCATTTTTTACTAGATTTTCCCCGGGCTAATCAAAACATGGGTCAACTTGGATTTTTAACCGTCTTACACTTGATCAATTATCCCCCAATATCTCTTAAAACTCGGCCCCGTCTAAGCCAAGGGTTACTTGGGTCATGGGTAAAGTTGTCGGGTCAAGCCAAGTTTTAAAATAATTGCTTTTTAGATGTGGTGGTTCTAGTTTAGTCACTAACTAGGGTCATGGATTTGAAAAGTTCACATGAGTTAACGTCATTTTCTTTCCCGATTACATCCTTCAAAGTTGTTCATTTAAAAAAAATGAACTTCGTTATTTTCTTCGGTTTTCTTTTCAATCAGGTTCTCCGTGTCTCATGATCTAAGTGGAAGGTTTGTCCGAGTGGCTCAAGTTTTTTTTGTTGTCGCTTTTTTATCCTTTTTTATTTATTCTTCAAAATTGAATTCCTTTTAAAATTAAACTTTGTTTTGTTTCTGTTTTGTCTTATATTGGATTATCATATCCGTATGATCCTGCTCGCGGGTTTTGACAACCTTACTTGGTTTTATTGGTGCTTTTTTTAAGACTTTTTTTATTATTTTTTTTCAATTTCATCCTTCAATATTTTGATTCTTGGGAATTGACGATCATTATTTTTTTCAATTCTCTTTTTATGATGTGGAGTCATTGATTTTTTTATATTCTTTAAAATACAATGACAGCTCTTGAGCTTTGTTTTTTTACACTGTAGAAAATTTAATATGATTCGTGGCGAAGCGCGGGCCATACTCCATCCTTGTCCGGACATTGGCTTTGGTTATCCGATCTATTGTAGCCATGTTAGGATAAATATTGTTATAACCTATTTTTGACTCAATTCTCAACATATAGAATAAAAATAAAAAGATTAAAGAGCAAAATGATGTGTAAAAAAGAAAAACAAAACCAAAATGATGGAGGACTAATATTATTAGGAAGATCATTCAATTGAGGAAAAAAATAAATAAAGATTCAAACAAAATTGAAAAACAATATGGTCTTAATTAGAATATTTGAAGGAGATCCGTGATAACTAATGAAAGGAAATAATATAAAAATTTTCAAATATTAATTTCTCTAATATTTTATGTTTCGACGACCCTTATCATATAAATAAAAGAATCAACCCTACTCATGAGGGGGATTTTATAAAAATAAAAATAAAAAGAAAAGGAAAAAAACACAAGAAAGAAAAAAGAAAACACCTATAAAAAAAAATATAGACCTTTTCATCCCTTTTTCTACCAAACCTTAGCCACTTATCTCTATATTTTTTCCCTACTAACATCAAAGCCGACAGTCGCTATAAGCTCTCTACCCATCACTATCAATAGCTCAATAGTAAACCACCACGCACAACCCTCTTATCTCCATCTCCAATTAGCAACAATCTTTATCTCTTGTATAGACCACCAAAACATTAACAACAATGCCACCATGAGAGAGTCCTTCTCTCTTCTTCATTCCACTCAACACTCATATGTTATTTTCTCTCTTTCCGTTGCACGCCACACCACCACTTCAATGCAACATCAGTAGCCCATATAATTCATAAGCTATTGAATTGCCCAATCCCTGCCCACTAGACCATGACCAAGCAATAATAACTAGAACGCAACACAAATCAACATTTACAACCCTTGTTTTTTTTTTCTTTTCCACCAAAATCCAACCAAATCACATGTATATTCTTTGAACTCACTATAAACCTTTTCTCTATCCACTCCATAAGTTGTACCTAAGAATTCACTAGAGATTACTTACTTTCCACCTTAAAATTCATATATTCTCTACTTCTTTGTATAGGTTTTTGAAGCGTGCATGAGATAAACATGTTGTCAACTTATAACATCTCTTATGTTCCATCCTAACTCCAACACATGACCACCATGCACCATCCTTATTATTTCCACTCTGATGGCTTTTAACATTGCCCTATCTTGTTTTCAATGATTTTTGGATGATTCTGAAGGTCATTTTTGAACTCCTAATTTTTTAATTTATTTTGAATAATTTGTTATTATTTTATATATAATTGTGCTAAATATGAGTTTCATTTGATCAACATATATGAATTTGTTATGTTGCTTTTGATTTGGCCTTGACATGATTTGTATATTTTTCATAACGGCCCAAAAATGTAAATCCTATTAAGTTTTCTCCTTAGATATCGCAAAAAGATAAATGAATTCATGTGTGTAAATATCAATGTTAGTATTGGTTTTCATATCCTTATCTTTCTTTGTTGATTTGTATCTTTCTCGTAACTTAACATTGACCTAGGAGTTATAAATTTTAATTAGGTTTTTTCTTGGATGTCATATTAAGAGTATGTGAATTGATATGATGTGCATGAATCTACTTTTACACTCTTATCTTGTTTATACATCGAGTAAACTTGGGTAGAATTGGTATAATATCATAAGACACATTAAGTGTGAGTAGAGGTATTTGAGTTGATTTTGAACATAATCCAAGAAATGGGCTCAAAAATCAATTCACCATTCACCATCTTTTAGGGTCCAACACTTGTATTTTAACAGTGATGATTAGTTATTGCAGCCAAATCTAAATCCCAAATCATTATCTTTAGCATTTAGCAAACACATAGATACCAATTTAGGTGGACAATTAGTAAATAAGCACCATATGTATATTTTATTATAAAAATCAACACAAAGCAGTTGACTTTAGGTAGGATGTTTTAGGGTGATTTTCACATTCCTTTTATCATAAACAACACCTTATCTAGAACCTCTAAAAGACTATTTAGGGTTTCTAGTTACCATAAAACTAGGTGAAGACATCTATTTTTTATTTTTACCTTGAGTTCATTAAGATATGTCCTACAGTAGAATGATAACTCCACTAAGAACTTTAAGAGCTAAGCTTTGTCTATTTGATTCTATGATAATATAGTCGTTGTGCTTCATGTTCTTAATG
>Ga0325401_1005836_pt1 | contig 11855 bp, 5 predicted proteins | sample PopdelMetagenome_FD_205666 | JGI IMG/M metagenome (GOLD analysis project Ga0325401, IMG submission 205666) | Populus deltoides microbial communities from Bellville, Georgia, United States - Xylem-PdKOR-R2 | ecosystem: Host-associated > Plants > Phyllosphere > Stem > Wood/Secondary xylem | place...
AGAAGTGGGAAACAAAATAAATAATTGCATCCCAACCTTGCTCCTTGGATGGCTGTGGATTTGTCAAGCTATCCAGCTTCAGAGCCACATGGCAAACCCAGTAGTATGATTGAACTTGTTTGATGTGGAAAATTACTGCCAGCTCCTCTCCATGATGGCTGCTGGCACGAACGATTTCGCTCCTTCACTGGTTTCTTGAGCATCGGGTTTTTCTTCTATTTTGCCTCTTTTCTGGCCTTTCATCTCATAGCGATTGGCAACATGGGATGGAAGCTAAGATCCCCGTCCATTACAATGGCACTGGCTCTCTCCAAGCCAATGCCATCTCCACTCTTGAAAATGTCTAAAGCAAATTTCTTTGTTTAAGGGTGTCTGCTGAGCAAAAAAACAGTAGAAAACCATTGAGAGAAGGAGCTGGAACCCCTCCACATAGAAGCCGGCCCCTTGTGACTAATAATATCTTAAGATTAAATTTTCAGATGATTTTCTTATGATTTTGATATTATCATATTAAAAGCATCCAAACTGCTTGAAAACACTTTCATTTATGATTTTTTTGAACTTAAATATACTTTGAAAAACACTTTCGTACAAGCGAATAACCAAAAACTGAACCTATGAAGAGTGCTCAAAACAGCCAGCACTGCCATCATCTCCTTTTGAATTTAATGACAGGATCTTTCAACTGCTCTTGTGATTGCCCATTTATGGAACATATTGTACCTGTGCCGGCAAATGTGTGTTGTTATTATATAGTTAAAAAAGGGTCACGCATAGAGTAGAGAATGGAGATGCACCACCGTGGGATCTGCCTGCTTAATCACTAGTTGTCGCCTTCTGGCAAGTATTATTTATATTGCAGCAGAGAGGATAGGGTTTGGTTCCATTGACCTACTTCCAGAAAAGGGCAGGCACCACCTTGATGGACCACATTACCAGAAATCACAGCTCCATTCAATATGGCGCATTATTCCCGTTGCCCTCCAGCCCTCTTTATGGAGTCTGGACCGATTCACGCATGTATCATCCCTAACCTTACAAAGGTCTGTGTCCTTCTCTAGGCCAGACAATTGTGTGGAAGGGCCACCCTTTGCTATTTGATAAAGTAAAGATCCTGTTGTATTTGTGCAGAAACTGGGAAAGGAGTAATAACTGGTAGAGATTCAAGGGAATGCAAGATTGGTGGGTTATTGACATGCTTGCTCCCTGCGATTTGATTTTGCATCACAGTATTTACCTCCATGATTTTGATTTCATCATTGTTATTAGGTTATATTTGTTTTTGCTATTAATTTTAAGATATTTTTACTCTCACCATAACTTTAAAAGTTTTTAGATTATAAAAAGCATGTGTGAAATCCTTCATTTCAAATTATCAGTAAATATTTAAATACGAAAAAATACTTAAATTTATATTTTTTTTCATATAACAATCCTCCTATAATACTAAAAATACATCAACTTTTAACGTTTATTTGTTTTTATGGTTGGAAAATGTTTTTATATTAAAGAAAAATTTTAAAAAAATAAAAAAATATTATTATTTAAATTTATTTTAAAATAAAAAATAATTTAAAAAACCATTCTATCATGATATGACATGAAAAACAAGTTCCATAATGACAATGTCAAAACTGAAATGTCAAAGGCAGGAACCATAAGCGTAAATATGACCTACAAGTTGCAAGTACAAGGACAACCACCACCACACTGAAACTATTTCGTGCCCAAGAATTGATGCTGGCAAACAAGATGATTCGTGGGTGATTGTTTTGTTTCTTTAATTATTTTTTCATATGGAAAATCATGCCCAAGAAATGATTTTTTAGGTGTTCTTCATGAGTTTATATTAAAAAAATATTATTTTATATACACTCTCCACCAGAATACTAAACACACATGAAAAGTCAAAATGGTACCAGTAACATCCAGAATACCTTGAGTCAAGGCACATATGAAGAAGCTATAGCACCAAACAAAATTGAAAAAAATTATGGCAAGTTTAGTGTTTATTCACAATGACTAACCCAAAAGCCTGGAATAGAAATACCGATGAAGAGAATTTACAGGAAGATGATTGAGAATGACACGTGCGGGAGCTGCCTCGACAACCAAAGTGCTGAAAACAGATGTAGAATTTACACGTTTGAATTTGAGAGGGATTCATAGCTGGATTCATTATGCTGTATGAGTCAGATTGACAGCCCTATTCAGTCTCTCGAGGATGCCATTAGCTTTCCTCTTGGCCCTTGAAGTGCCATGTCGAGCCAGTTTAGAAATTGTTCCGTAAGAACTCTCCTCGTCCCTCATTACTTTCCACTTGGTTCGGTCGTTCAAACAGATGGTATGGAGAATGGCGATGCAATTTTCCTTGTTGCGGTCACAGGTGCTCTCCCTGATAATGCGAAGCAGGCAAGGAACAGCTCCAGAGTTTCCCAGTTCCTCGACCACCTTTTGATGACTAGCAAGCACAGCGAGGATAGCCAATAACTCATCAACATGCATACCATTCATGATCTTCGTCAGAATCACCTTTAATGCACCATCCCTCACAGCTCTCGCCTTGTTTTCATGGATAATACACAGGTTAAAAATTGCAGAAGCAACATCTTTCATAGCTGAAGGATGTCCCTCCTCTAAAAGGTCAATCAGTGGTTTCAGGGCACCTGATTTGCCGATCAGTGTCTTGTTGGAATCTAGAGCAGAGAGTGTGAAAAGGGCAGCAGCTGCATTAGTCCTCGTCTCAATACTTCCAGACCTTAATGCTTCCATAAGAAGAGGAATTACCATGGGGGTTTCAGCAACAAGCTTCTTGTTATTGTCGTGGATCGAAAGGTTCAACAGGGTGGTGATGATATCTTCTTGGAGATCAGGGTACATCGAACTTCCAGACTTACCCTCAGAGAGTGGTCTGAGCAATTGAGGAATCGCCTCAAGTGACTCGCTAAATAACGCCCGGAATGAAGGCATCCTCTTTGTCAACAGCCTCAGCTCCCTTGCTGCATCTTTCTGTTCAGGAAGTGTTAGAGACATTTTTTCAAGCAAAGACAGAAAATGGTCGCGATCTGCTTCTGTTATTCCTTCCTCGTTAACATTTTGAGCAAGGTCTGGCAATTCTAACCCCTGACTCTTACACCACTGCGATATCATTTCCCTTATCAACAGATTAGGAGTGAGAATTGTGTGCGACAGTACTTGTTGCGTTAGAGGGCACGTCCGATTGCCTGCTTTCAGCCATTTCTGGATGAAGGGTCTATCATACGTCTGAACAGTACAAGCATAGAAAGTAGAACAAATTAACATTCAATAAGAAGCTGATATGAAGGACTAGCAGAAAATGAACTCATCTCATGCCATGGCCTATGAACTCATCTCATCCACAATACTTTCATCCCACCAACCCCACAACAGATTTCGAACTCCGGTAAAAAATATTTTACCAAAAAATATATTCACTATAAACCACCTAAACACTGTATGTTTACACTCACACGCATACACCAGAACAATATACCCGTGTTTGGTTTCTGAGAAAATAAGAGAGAGAGAGAGAAAGAAACTCCTACCAATTACGTTACCCCCTTTCTTTCTGACCCCTATGTGCAGTCAAAGAGCTGCCTAAACTGATCAAGAATTGAAGATAGTGTACTATTAGGGCCAAGTGACAAGAATCAAAATTTTCTACCCAAATTCACAAATGGGAATCCAGAAAAGTACTCATTATAATCAATCCATAATTAAAACAGAAAAACAAAGAAGCGATTCGAGATTTTGAAACCTGGTTCTTTATTTTAAAAGACTAAAATCCCATCACCATTTACTCAAATTAATGTAGAAAAAATACAGGTAATTACAACGTTTCCCAGCTCACCAAGAGCTGAAAAACCAACACAGACGCACACAAAAATCTGTTTATTTTTTGCGTTTTCTTGGGAACCAAACAGAGTGAAACTCAAAATTCCCTTAGAAGAAACACTAACCTGGCCTGTAGCCACAACCACAGGATCTCTCATCAATTCCTTGGATAAAGGGCACTTAAACTCTTCAGGGCACAACACTGTTTCACGCAGCTTCAACGACGATGATCTCCTCTTCACCTTCAGTCCCTTCAAAGCAAAAAGAGTCTCTCTTGCTTGATCAATCAATTCCGTCCGGTAATCCTCATCATCCACAATGTTCCTCACTAGCTTCTGCAATTCTTTCTTTAATTCCATCGCCTTAGTCATCACCATCGGATCGGATTTAAAGACCCCTGTTTTCGCCATGGGACGGAGAATATCAAACGAGGGCCGACGTTAGTTCCCTTGAGTGACCGAACAGACTGCTCTGTTTCATTCTTCCTTCATTTATCTCATCTCTTGGCTTCGAGGGTTTTTGTTTCCTTCTCAGAGTAATTCTACCGGTCTGAGAAGAAAGCTCTCTCTCTCTCTCTCTCTCTCTCTCTCTCTCTCTCTCACCAAAACACAGTCTTTTCCCTGATATGGCTTGCTCTAATTTCTATCTATAGAAACTTTCACACGCTTTAAGTGAGAGAGCAGCCAACCGCTTCTTCTCTCCGCTCCACCGGTCCATCATTTTCCTTTTTCTCGGAATATCCTCTGCGTGTGTGTAATGTGTATATCATTTATTTTTTCAAACTAAAATAAATAAATAAAAATGATTGAGTTGTGAGTGTTATTAAAACGTTAAATGGAAGAGTGTTGCGTGTTAATTAAATAATTTTTAGAAGTGGTTAAGTATAAATTATAATTACAAGAGCTTTAGTTTAGATCATGATCCACTAAGATTTTGAATTCAAAAAGTGGATAGAACAAAAAACAAAATAAAAGATTGTATGAATTTTAAATAGATATCAAAGTAGTTTTGATGATTTAATAATATTATTATTTAAATCGAGAATTTCTAGTTGTTTTATTTTGAATTTTGAATGAATAAAAAAATATCCATAAATAATTAAGTTATAATTTACTGGTAGCCTCATTAAATTTCTTTTACAGGTTATTATAGAAGTAAAAATGGATGTTTAAGTAATGGGGGAATTCCCTCTTTTCATTTTTAATAAATTATTTAATATTTTATAAGATCATAATTAATTATTTATTACTTTCCACGTTTGTTTGTTTACATAGAGTTTTATTAAAATTATTTGCGTTGGGTGCATAGTATTTTTCAATTGTTTTTTTTAAAAAAAAATTGACAGATGCTAAGAGGATATACTAATATTCTGGGATTTACATGGAAGATTTTATTTGAGGAAATATAGATTGAAGAAATGTATTTATTTTTCCATGTCACAAATGGCAGCAATAAAGTGTCATGTGGTAATGTTTTCAATTTTATTGGTAATAATAAATTATAAAATAATCATTATTTTCATACTACATCCAAGAAAATTATAATTTATTGTTTGTAAGAAATAATTGATAGATTATTAACGTGGGTGTCCGGATCAATTTACACGCACCTCGACTAATTCCACGTGACTATCATATTAGTAACTACATGACTCGAACTTGAGATTACAGAAAGAATAAATTATTTAATTTCAAATTCTTACCATTAAACTACCTACTGATAATATTATTAATATAATATTATTTATATAGAATTGAGTTACATCTTACGCATACATATAAATAAATTAATGAGAGGATGGGCAGTACTACCCGACTTCATTAATAAAAGATTTAATATTATTGATAATTGCTAATCTCCTTCGTTCAATTAAATAATCCACCATATTTTTATTAAAAAAATATAAATAACGCAAATAAATACCTATTTTTTAAATAATACTCTCACTTTATTTAGTAAAATATCCTTTTACTACTCCAGCATCACTCTTCAGCTTTTTTTCTGAAATTCCCACGCACTAACAAAGAAAAATTTTGTATATATTAAGATGAGATGAGATAAATCAATCAATGTAGCTACTTTTAGTATATTATTTTTGTAAATAAAAATGCAATAATTATATTGCAATTTTCTTTAAAAATAATCCGATAATACGAAAAGAAAAATAACAAGAACAATGAGCAAGGGGGAGGAGCATGGGACCCGCAAGGTCTCTGCATAATGCGTAATCACGGAAAATCCATGGGCAGAAAGCTGGCATGCCGCGTGGATTTAAAATTAATTTAGGTTGTAGTTGGACACAAGCAGACATGTACTTCTTTCGATAAATTACATCCTCCTCTCAATAATTTTGATCCATCATTCTATCTAATTAGTGATGCCCACCAAAAATATCATAAACAAAAAAACAATATTAATATGATTATTTAAATCTGGACCGGGCCATGACCCGACTTCAAATTTAAATAATAGATTCATCTCAATTAACTCGTGTTCACTCAAATTAAATAATGTTGTTTTAAAAAAAATTTAAAAGTAAAATGATGTTATTTTAAAAAATATTTATTGTATTTTAACGCATTGATCGGATCACCGATTAACTTTTTCAGTCAATTAGATTTGATTATATCAACCTTCGTGTTAATTTATTAAATTTAAAACCTGTTTTAGACTGGCAAGTTATCAAATTTGAAACCGAATTTTAAAACTATATTTTTATTAATTTATTTTGCTTACACGGGGTATGGGTTTTTTTTTTAAAAAAAGAAGCTAGTGAGATACGGACTTGACAAGATAGACTATGATTACATTAAAAACCAGTTTAATTTCTTTTTTTATTAATAAAAAAAATAGATTTGGTGATATTTGGATTTATATTGTTGAGTCCCATCTCGTTAATATTAAGTTTTGAGTAAATTTTAGAACTAACTCAATTTGTTTTTTTTTCCTATGGATGAAAGCCTGAAGTTTTGGGTGAAGGTGGTATTGCATTCTAGGCCTTTTGGTGGTATTAGGACGATTGGATGCTTGGTAGTGCCTAATTTTAGGTTTTAAATTACTTTTTAAGGAGTGGGGGTTCAAGATTAATTACCTGAACTTTTAATGTATTGTTTGAAATTACTTTTTTTACTGCAATTAAATTTAATTATAATGTTTAATTTGAATTCATTTAATAAATAAATTAAAATCTCATATTTGAATAAGATGAAATTCAATTCATATTTTTTTACAATACCCTCTTTACCATCACTTTATTTCTTCAAATATTTTTTTAAAAAATAGGTAAATAGATATTTTAGAAGAGTTAATTTTAACATTAAATTTTTCACATTTGGAATCGTAAATCAAAGGCTTGACGTTTAATTTATTTTTATAGTATTTTTAGAGATTAAATTCCATTTAAAACTTATTTCTTAACACACAAAAGAATTCTAAACACGAAATTTCAATTAAAATCTCTGGATTGAATTTAATTCCAAGTATATTGTTAAAATAGTATTTTGTTTGGGAGTGTTCTGTATTTATATGGATAAAGTTCTTTAAATTGTGATATGGTGTTTTCATTTATTTAACAATATAGAAAACATTTATTATTAAAATTTGCTTTCTGATGGTTGTTAGATGATCGTTGGATCGGTTAAGGCAGTGGAAAGGAAACTTATCTATGGTATATAGTTCGAGGGTCAAGTCCTTTCACTTCCATGAGCATCCTGAATTTGATATATATATATGGATATGATTAGAATCTCTTTGTGAGTGTTAAAAGCGTAATATTTTCTATCCGGGTGTGAGATCTTCTTATGTAAATATCCATTTTTTTTATGCAAAAAAAAAAAAAGATGGGAAAAGTTAGAATTTTTTCATACTAGAAAACCTACAAATAAAAGGGGAAGATCCTCTTTATAATGGTGAGTTCGAGCTTGTTTAGCCTCTTTCTTTTCTACCTTTTTATTGGTTTTTTTTTTATTAAATTAGAGTAATTAAAAGTATCAAATAAGTGTTTGATAAATTTTTTAATACTTTATTGCTTAATATTCAAAAATGGAAGGTGATTCTAGTTAAAATTATATTGGACTTGACATTAAAATAAGCGATAGATTAAGATAAAGATATAATTTTTTTTTGTCAATATACACAAATTTATGCAATCCTGATTTAATTATGATAATCACCAAAAAATAAAAAATTATTTTTTTAATAAGAAAAAAAATTATTTTATTTTTAAAAATATATTCTATGTACATGTTTAAAAATTATTGTAATCTCTCTCTCTCTCTCTCTCTCTCTCTCTCTCTTTATATATATATATATATATATATATATATATATATATATATATATATATCCTGATTTAAAGGAATGAAAAAAAGGTTCATGCACGTTAATGTAAGAGAAGCTAATAATAAGATATTAAATATTATTTTATATTGGGATATAATATTTTTTACGTTAGAGTTATAGTTAAGCTAATTTCGTCATTGTGCCTAGCATTGTTTTAAAATCTAGATCAGTTTAATGAGTTAATTTGAAATTTAATTAATATTAGATTTAAATTAATTCAAGTTAAAAAATAAAAAATATAAATTTAATTCACCCTATTAAAATAAAAAATATGATAGGTAGACATGGGAAGTGGTGAACTCAAAGGAAAAGAAGGGTTTTTTCACATCCTATTTTCTTTTCTTTATTTTAAAGCGTGTATGTTTTTGTTCTCAAAAAAATATTTTAAATTTTTTTATTTTAAATTATTTTTTTATGATTTTAAATAATAAAAATAAAAATAAAATTATTTTAAATAAAAAAATATTTTAAAAAATAATTAATAATTATCATTGTGAGGTGGACGTTACCTATACATGCCAACTTGGATCGCTGTCCATACGTGTAAGAGTGGGACCTATTCACCCACGTGTCTGTCTTCCGTGTTTCCTCGCATGTCTAAACTGTCAAAACATCTTCGGTCGTCGTTTTCGGTGCTGCCGAGAAGGACCATCAATCATTGATAAATGCACTTCCCTGGTTCCAAATTTTCATGTGACAAAACAGGAAGATTGTTCGTTAATGGTGTCACTTCAACAGAAAAATGTTTTCTTTGAAGGGGTAACGTGGCAATTGCCTTGTGAATTTGCATTTTAAATTGTGAAAAATTAATATTAAGAATATTTTAATATGATATCAAACCTGTTTTTAGTATATCAATCTTGAAATTTTATGACCTAAACTCTTTATTTAATTTGAATTTCAAATTAAATCTTATAAAAATTAAATTAATTAATTTTACAAATTAAAATATAAACTTAATAACAGGTAAAAAGCTCATGTGTATTTAGATATTTAGGAGATTGCAGATACTGTGAAGTCTTCAATTTATTCAAGATGATGCCAAATTTCTCTGTAGTTTCTTCTTTTAACTTGTCGTTTCTATTTGACACGCACGTTTGAAAGTTTTGCCGTGCACATGTTTTTTCAAAATTGCATAATCTTCTTACCGCATTACATTGACATGATAGTCTTACTATAAAAAAAAAAACAATTTAATTATTGTGATACAAATATAATAATGCTAATTTCATTCTAGTTTTTTTTTTTCAAAAAGAATTCAACCATTAAAGCATGTTTGACTTGGATAAAAAATTCAAGGATGTACATATGAAAAATTTTATAAGAAAATTATTATCTAAAAAAACAAATTTAATCTATATAAAATTAAGAAAAAATCACAAATAAATTATACATCTCTTTAAAAACTAAACATGTCCAATATCATTAAAAAGTCATGACAAGCTAATTAAAACATAAACCTAAAATTTATTTGAAAAACAAAGATCAACTAATGCATTATTATTATTTTTTAATGATTTTTTTTAAAAAAGAATCATGACAGGTCTACTGGCCCAATCAAGCAACGGCTTGCTCGCATGCCTTTATTTTTTTAAGTTTAATGGGGCGGATGCATAAAAAAATAATAATTTGTCATATGCATCAGCAGATAATGCATCGTCTATTAATCTTTAGAATCTAGCTACTACGGTGACCGGAAAAATATAATCCTTTGTTTTTTTGCTCAAAAACTTATTTCTGGCTCAAAACATCTATGAAATACCTTAAAGACTTTATTAAACCAATTAATGGCCATGAAAAATGCAAAAAACCGCCCTAAAACCTGAAATGCACCCAAAAAAAATTTCCAAGCTCAAATATATTTTTTGATATGTTTTCAAGGTAAACAAAACACACATAATTTTAACTCCCCTCAATATATGGAACCATTTGACACAAAAAACAATTGTTTTGGTGGTTGGATTCCTCACTAACGAACACTTTTTTTTTCTCTAAACAAGAATATAATGACCTCCTTATCTCTTCTCCAATCAAAAAAGGACCGGAAAATGAGTAAAATAAAATTCAGTATCAAAATTGAATTTTGCAAAAATCAAGGAACTGTTCTTCTATTAGCTAAAAACAATAGGGGACTCAAATGAATTTATGAAATAAATTTTTAATTTGTCACCTATGTTACTCGTTTTTTTCACTCCAATCTCCTTTCTTTCAATTCAACCCTCCCTTACAAAAAAAAAAATACAATTAGGCTTTAATTTGATCTTAAAATAACTCGGTTGTGAGAAAAAAAAAAAAAACAATGACCAAATTGAAAATTTGAAAGAATTTCACTATTGTAATTCACAATAAAATGTGAGAAGGTGAACAATGTTTTCATAAACAGTAAAAATACCATATGTTTTAGCTTTATGTCCGATGTATAATATAATGTATAATATATATTTTGAGAGTGTGGTAAAGATTTAAAAAAATGATTTATACTTGAAAATATATTAAAATAATACATATATATATACACACACTAACACATTAAAATAAATAAATAAAATACCAAAAAATATTAATCTAAAGCATTTTAAAAAAATCAAAGATTTAGAAAAGTATAGTCCAACCACACTCCCAAACGGTCATTTAATCCCTTTGTCTACGTTATTTTTTTATTTATAGAAATTAAGAGTTTTCATGTTTTTATTCCTTTTAAGTATGTTTGGTATTATGGTTGCCTTTGCAGTTGTAATTTGAAAAAGTGGGTGTTTAAGAGTGCGATAATTTTTATTTGTGTTTTGTTTTAAAAATGAGTTTAACTTGAAAAATATTAAATCAATATTTTTTAGTGTTTTCAATGGTTTTAATGTGCTTATAGAAGAAATAAAAAAATCCTAAAAAATAATAATTTTAATGTATTTTCAAGTAAAAAATATATTTGAATAATAATTTGCATCCAAATATCAATCACACAGAGTTTAAGAAAGGTTACAAATTGTAGCTTCTTTGTAATCAATATTTCAAGAGAGAATTTTTAGTGAAATCTATAATTATGTTGTTGATTAACTAGATATTTTCAAAACTATAATTAGAACAAAATATATTTTTAACCACACCTCACTATATTATTAAATCAACTAGTTAAATATTCTCGATTCAGTTATAGCATCAACAAAAGTTAAGTTCATTGCTGTCTAAATTAGATTATTATCAAACCACTTTTGACATTAGATCAATTAGATTATTATCAAACCACTTTTGATATTGGATCAATTTTATTAGCGGTGTCCAATAACACATAAAAGAGATAGAGAGACTCATTATAAATGAAAATCAAATCTCTAATTTGATAAATCAAAGATACATCTTCTTACCACTTCACTTGCAACCTTACTTCGATAATTGTTATTTCTTCATTTTAATATAAGAAATGAAGGGGGTTTGCAAAACTAAGAATAATCTTATTATTATTATTATATTAAATTGAGAATTATAGCTAGAACAACGTCTTGCTTTAATATTGAAGTAGGTCACGGGATAAACTAAGTGGTCCACGTGAGCTAGAAATTATGTTGTTCAAACATGATCCAATATTCTTCCATTAATAATGGGAACACACCTAGTCTATGTTTATTCGACGAAAAATATTCTTCCACGATTTTTTCCCACATTAA
>Ga0325401_1005838_pt1 | contig 11855 bp, 10 predicted proteins | sample PopdelMetagenome_FD_205666 | JGI IMG/M metagenome (GOLD analysis project Ga0325401, IMG submission 205666) | Populus deltoides microbial communities from Bellville, Georgia, United States - Xylem-PdKOR-R2 | ecosystem: Host-associated > Plants > Phyllosphere > Stem > Wood/Secondary xylem | place...
TTATTTGAAAACTATGCCAAAATTGAATGATATTTAATTGTATAATATTTTAAATATAGTTTTAATTTTTTTTATATATATAGTAAATTTTAATCAAAATTTAAGAAAAAATAATTAAAAAACTAAAAGACTATAGAAAGAGGGTAAACATCTAGATCCACGAGCTTGGCCCAATAGAAAGATGCTTAAGCGCGCGTCGCCTTGCCCAATCATCTCAAGTTTTGTTTGGCAACACAGTAACTCTTTCCATTTTCATACGAAAGAGGAAAATTCAAAGTTGTTTTCTTCTTTCCTAACATTCACAACAAATTCTATCCAAAATCCAGAAGATATCTGGAAATTTCGAGATCTTGACACCAAAGCATTTTGTTATCTAAATTTTGGTGCTAACCCTTTATTTAATGTTAGATTTTCATTGCCAGATTTGAAAGTTCACCCTTTTCTGAGTTGTCCATTGTTATGGCTTACATGGGACCTATAATTACCAGGTTTTTGTTTAGTCTTGTTCATACCACTGCACACATACAGGTGCTCGTGAGCTTCCTCAGTTTCAAAAAGACATGGCCCGTACTCGTGGGAATCTTCACTCCACTGCTCAAGACGCTGCTCAGAGGTTTGTGTTCTCTAAAGTTGTCTGCTTTCTTGGTTTGTGATCCTGTTTTTAACTTGTGGGTTTCGTATGTTAATTGGAAATTTGGAAAATGTGAGTGTCATTTGATAGAGTTTAGTAATTTAGAATGTGTTTATGCATAGTTGAAGGTAATTATGCAGGTAGTTTCTAATTAATGCAGGTAATTAGTAATTTTAATTTGTTCTTGGCATTGCAGATCAAGAAAGAAGAAGAAAGTTGCAAGAGGAGAGGATTCAGGGTATTCATCTGCGGGTACTTTTTCAATACATGTGAAAGGTATAAGGACGACAACAACAGAAAAAACTCGGAAAACTTAATTAGTGAAAATTAAAAATTGCATATATAAATTCTAAATTCATAATTTATTTCTTTGAAAATATCGCTAATGAAGTCTTCCTCCCTAAAAGCTTACAAGACTTTTAAAAAGGTTATAAAACCCTACCTCTAAGAAGAAACAAATAAGAATCTTGAAGCATTTGAAAATAAAAACAAAATTCAAATAAAAACTATGAAAAATAACAAAATTCATCCAAATAACGACTTATCTAACTTTAAGACCTCCATCATATTATAAAATTATATATAGAATCACTTGAAAAAAATTAGGTTTGATTTGATTGTCGGATTTTATATTATCATTATTTTAAGATATTATTCTGGTTTGATACGACTAAATATTTTTTTAAAACTAAACATGTTTTATTGATCCATAAAAACATCTACTACATCATGCATATAGTTTACCTGGAGCATATCATCACCTAGTTGTGATGGATGATCATCGTAATACTTAAAACCTTTAGTTTTTATAACCCGGCTGCATCATTTTCCTTCAATAAAAAACATCTTGAGATTTGGACTTTGACAGCAAATTGTTCATGATTACCTGCAGCACACTATGAGAGAACATCATCATGTTACAGAACTGTTTCATCTAAGAGATTACTTCACGAGTGGTGACTAGCATCGAAAATACGAGTTTTAGTCCTGTTCTGAACAATGAAATCTATTAGGGTGTCTTGTAGCTGTTATCTAATAGGGGGTTTAAGAACTGTAATTGGTAGACCACTTCAAGAGGACTAAGGTGGTACTGATTACTGAGTAATATTTCAAAGCAGTCATGAGAATTGATGTCGCTGTTATTCCTCAAATTCTCTGTTCTCCAGAGCATCACAAGGATGTATAATTTTGTTTGCCCGCACATTCTTATGACCTTCTCTTCGTATTCTTCTTTACTTTTTAATGTGCTTACGACATGGAAGTAGTGGCGGGAAAAGGGCACTGTACCATCGCAATTATTGCGAGAAAGATGTAACAGGGAAGGTCCGTATCAAATGTGCTGAGTGCCTTGATTTTGGCCTGTGTGCAGAGTGCTTCTCTGTAGGAGCTGAGGTTGGACCTCATAAAAGCAATCACCCTTACAGGGTTATAGTCAGTTCTTCTCCTTCTAACTAACTTGTTATCTTGCACTGTTCTGTTCATTATTCTTCCTTTAATGTGGCACTGACCTCGTCCCTGTATCAGTGTGGGAGCCTCGCTGGTCTGTTTGATGAAATATGATGGGAATTTTGGCTTTCCTGTTTCATCTCTGTTTAGAATTTCATAATTGTACCATACTGAACTGTTCTTTCTCGTGTCATCAAACGGTCACTTCTGTATCGCATTCGTTTCTTCATGGTTTAACTAGTTCGAGTACCTACATGGACTTGATTCCTGCACGGCATAGTGTTCAAACTATAACGTCAGAATGCTGACAACATGTTTTTTATTCATTTTCATTTCTATCTTCCTCTCTTTTTCCCCCTTGACTGGAATGCAGATGAAGAAATGCTGCTTCTAGAGGTGTTTTGAGCGTTTTTTATATGTTTAGAAGGAAGTTTTAGTCTTCACTGCAATGTCTGTTGTTCCGTATATAGGGAATTGAAATGTACGAATTAGGGAACTGGGCGGGAGTGGCTTATCATGTTGGCACAAAGAGTAAAGAAAAATGCATTGAACACTATAGTAGTGCCTACGGTATGATATACAAAAAACTCCTCTTTTCAAGCTGATTTTTTTCTCGTAGAAGGAAATAGAAGGACATTTTTCTTCTTTACCTGCCTCGTGTTGCTGGGAAAAATTACAAGGAGGAGCTTGTTGCTATGGCCATGGGGGTCGGGAACGTTGCATTCCTGGAATGGTTGAGTTGAGTCTATACTAGATATCCGGAAATTAAAGCCCAGAATATAATTAATATAAGAGGTTATAATTCTATATTTAGAAACAATCAAGTAAAACTTAATTAAATATATTTATAAATTTAGTCTAAAATAATATATATTATATTATTTAAAGGACAATTGATATATTATTATTTACAAGTTTTTTAGGTTTTCCTGTAAATGAAATATTATATCTCTTATTTCCAGTGATAGTGATTAAAGTATATAACACTCTAAGATATAACAATTTTTAGAATATTTTTCTTTGCTAAAAAATTTAGAATATTTTTTACTAGTAGTTTGTGTAAATTATCATTAGAAACCAGATAATTAAACATTTTTTAATTTATAACAACTCAAATAAATATTCAAAACCAAAAAACTATCTAATTTTAAGATAATATTTACATAAACCCTAAATAACTTTGAAGCTGTTTAACAGCACTCGGGCGGGCTCTCGTTTTGGGATTATAGCATCATTCTATGTTCCATCTATGCTCTGGTCCTGCGACTCCTGTCAGTAGCATCCACTCAATTTCTCTTTGCAATGCTTACCAGTTGAAACAAACTTCAAGAGAATTCGTTCAAAGATGAGACTAGCTATGTTACAGAAAGAATATACGCTGGGACTTTTCCCACCTCTGCAATTTAGTTCAAGATAATGCTTATGATATAGCATTTACGTATTAGATTTTACCGAACTAACTCTCAGAAGACGGCCGGCATCTTCTGGTTCTACGCCTGAGCTTGTGGAATCAGTACGGTACGACTCATTTATAGACATGCTATAGGTTTGGCTTGGATTCTGCCAGAAGTGGTTTCTTATAGCCTTGTATTTTGTGTTGATTGCTGAAAACCCAGGATCAGAAAGAAGGTCCTGAACAGGAGTTCGGCCTTCGAGCATGCTCACAACTTGAGACATTGTCGGTCTAAGAGTTGGGGATGCATTGGTGCATAAGAGAGCGACATTTAGCATCACCATAGCCTCTTCTGAAGAATACTCTGACCCCAATTCTGGATCGACCAACTCCAAAAGACTTCCTCTCTCTTGCAAAACATAGGCCTGACAAAATCCCGGATAAATCCAAGTGTATTCATTATTGTAAAATGAGTTTAGGAAGTTCAGCGGAAATAAAGAACGACAAATGTAGATATAAGTTATCGGTCTTCCTTGGCTGATAAGACAACAGTCTTTTATGAGGTTGAATAATTTGAGAATTCATGTGAAACATTATGACATGCAAAGATTGATTAGAAACCTATAAAATGATTTGTTTAGTATGCGATGTTTTCAAACAAGGGATTATCACTTTCTGACAGAAAGGAAACAGAAAACTTAAAAGAGTATAAACCTACCCAATCAAGAAGGTAAACAAACTCCTCCTTTGGCCTGTAGTTTGTGTTGCTCTTGCCACTGACAATTTCCAAAGCAACAACTCCAAAGCTATAAACATCTGCTTTGTTGGTCAAGTAGCCACGCATTGCATACTCAGGAGCCATATAACCACTGAAAAATAAAAAAGGTGGTTCAGCTTGCTACACAATCCCTGGTTTTTGTTCTCAAACAGTCACTATTTAATTATATGATAATATAAAAGATCAAGAGATGTAAATGCTATGGCTTATGATCATTAAAAAAAAATGCAATAGGTTGCAGGCTCAAAGCCTTGATACCGGTCTACTGGAAAAAGTTATGTCTGCCACCATATGAAAAATGGGTTTAGGCCTATCTATAGGAAACCAGAGATTTGACTGAAAGAGGGTGGAGACGTGAGATACAAAATGACAGATAAAGATTCTTTCTTGAAAATATACAATGTCCTGGTGGAGACTTACATGGTTCCAGCAATACGAGTACTAATGTGGGTATTGTCATCTTCATTTAGCTTTGCCAAACCAAAATCAGAAATCTTGGCATTGAGTTCCTTATCAAGCAACACATTGCTAGTTTTGATATCTCTATGCACAATTTTTATTATTGATTCTTCATGCAGGTACATCAAACCTTTAGCTACACCCAGGCAAATTTTCTGCCTGGTAGGCCAGTCCAGTTTCATTCTGAACTTTGCTTCCTTCCCTGAAATAATGGGGAAAAGAAAAACAATCAATTTTTGAATCCCAAACAAAATGCCTTCGTTCAAAATGCTTCTGATAGAAGAAAGAAATCAACTCACCGAGAAGAGCACGGGATAAGCAATTATTTTCCATGTACTCATATACAATCATCAATTGGTTTCCTTCAACACAACATCCATACAACTTTACAAGATTCGGATGTTGCAGTGCAGATATCATTCCTATCTCATTCACAAATTCACGATTTCCTTGCTTGGATTTTGAGGAGAGTAGCTTGACTGCAATCACGGTTCCATCTGATAGTGAACCCTGCATTCAATAATGAAAAGTTCCCACTCAAACTTATGGCTAACAGTTAATAATAAGCATTGCTTTCTTTATTTGCTGCCCTACATCTAAAACTAGAAAGAATCCAAAAATTTATGGAGAACATTTGACCAATTCTTGTAGTTGTTTTTCTACCGCCAACTTGTAGAACATATTTAGGACAGATTAAAGAAACTATCAACCATGCAGTTACCTTGTAAACAGAACCAAAACCACCCTCCCCAACTTTGTTTTCCGCATCGAAGTTATTGGTGGCAGCTTTCATCTGTCTTAGCGTGAATAGTCCTGTTTGCAGATCTAGGCCTTTAAGCTCTGTCAGACCACAGTTTTGGATGTCAAAGAGAATATTTAAATGATCATAGAAAAAGTTCTATTATGAGTATCTTTAAGAGAATATCGAACAGAGTATTTTAAGTTCACAGGAAAATGTTAAAGGAGAACATTTAGGGAAATCACAGAAAATCTTCAAAGGAAAATGCAATGAGAATTGAGGATTGAATTTGGTAATCCAAGATTCCAAAAAAACTTGATATATTTTGTTCCCCTTTATAAGAAGCCCAAAAGAAATACCTATACCTTTATCTGCAGCGGCTTTGCCACAAAGCCAGCCATTTCTCCACATGACACCTAGTACCAGAAAGGCAAGGAAAATTGCTCCAGCTACTGCTCCAGTCACTATGATTACTACATTCCTTTTGCTACCATTTGAAGGTGGTTTAAAGTCTGTGTAAGTAGAGAAACTGCTATCAATGGGTCAATTTATAGTAATGAGTAAAAGAATAAATCTAAAGAATGTAACTCACTAGATACAAACATATCAGTTAATTGGATGGTTTAAAGCACAGTTGAAAAGTTTTTATCATAAGGTATCAGTAGTAGTAGTAAAAGTACTTCAGTCCTGATTTTAGGAATCGGTCCTATGGCTTGGGACATTCATAAGTCATTATATTTCATCCCCTAGCCTCTCTAAAACCAATATCTGTTCAGCATTTTTAGCAAACCTTGCTGAATACAATTGTCAACGTGCAATTACAAGTAACATAGATCCTTATGCCATGTGTTCGTATACATTTTTCAGATGCAACAAATGACGGGGACAGAGATGGAAGGACATCAAATATGTGTTAGCTACCTGACCAGAGTGGACCTCATTGGAAGACATTACCAGAAACAAATTTCACTTTTATGGGAAATGATTCATACAGTGGCCCAGCCAAACTTTCCATTACAGCTTCAAAACTTTTTTTTTAAGTTTAAGCTGTCAACTTTCAAGTGCAATGACATTTAAAGTGAAGATGAACTTTGAATCTAACTTACTCGGGTCTACCGATATAGCTGATATTAGAGGACCATAAATTCCTCTAAGTGGTATGCCTGTTGTCCCTCTTCCAGCCCAATACAAGCGGATCTTTAATGTATGATGTGTTACCGCTGCAATGAATGTCTTTACAAGGGGTATGGCAACACCTCCAGCCTCATCTTCAATATTAAAATCTTTCAGAACCAACTTTCCCTATATTCACAGATTTGGCACAAGTAATAATTAGTTAACAAGTATGGATATAAAATTCAGGCATACTCATTTCTTTAGGATCGTGTACAAAAGTTTAGTTACCTGGATGTAAACATCAAATATACGCTTCCCAAGACTAGTTAATGAACTGTCATTTGTGAAAATAATCTCAGCAAAGTGAAGTTTTACTGTGTAATTCCCATTCATGAGGCAAAGTCCGTAGTAAGTCAGAGAAAGGGGAGAAACACGCGCTGTTGTGTATAGTTGTGCAATGGTAGCAGAGACATTGGATATAGCAGACTTGTTGGTTTTAGTATAGGCGTCTGCCTCACTGTTATCGTCCATGAAGTTGCCGGTGCTACTAAACGCCCATTCTTGGCTTGGATGGGAGTAAAACATAGAAGCACCCCTTGGTTCTTTATCATCTTGGTAAGTGGTGTTGCCATCGACAGTTATCTCATTACCTCCACAGTTAATATGCAAGGAATAGTGTTCTGACAAATATTGACAATATAAAAAAGGATTTAGATAGAGATATATTTACCAAAAGAAAATAAAAACAGAAGAAGAGAAATGGAAAACTAGTTAAATCAACTGATAGGTAGGCTTCTCCCATAGACATTGTGGAATAAAATGTCTTTTAGGCTACTCACGTTGATTTCGGGAAGCAGAACACGGAAAGTTTTGTTTCAGGCATGAATGGGCTTTACTTCTGCAACATATTTTGAGAAAACGAAACTTCAAGTGATTATACTGACACATGATGTTAAATTCTTAAATAATGATGAGGAGGAGAAATGGAAAATATCCTTCAACGTCTTATAACAAATAATTGAGTAAGGTTTCAAAATTCTTACGATTTAATTGTTGATGGAGAGAAGCTCTCCACTATGTTCCTGCAGAAGTGAATGAAATGGTTCACTGTTAAATAAGAGTTTTTTTCCTAAAATGAGAGAGACATTTTAATGATCACTCACACGCTCCCTCGTGCACATTCATCTGGACTTGAGCTTTGCCAGGTGAAGTTGTTATAAGAAAGATCCCTGAAGACACCAATGGAAAAACTTCAAACCGTTATCATCTATTAAGTTCTGGAAGATTGGAATAGAACTTTGTGTAGGAGTAGAACTTCAAGCTGGAAAATGAATCTGGAGGAACTAGACATACACATTCTTGTTTCTTTCCAGAAGCCATAGAGGAATAGACCCAGTGAGCTTGTTTCCTGTCAAGTACCTAGAAAAATTAAAGATGACAAATATTAGGCTACTCAGAAGCTTACAGCCAAGAAATATATGAAATAAATAAATATATATATATATACACACCACATCAACTTACAGGAAATCTATTCTTGCCAGATGGATAAATGTCGAAGGAATTTCTCCTCTGAGGTTATTGAAGCTGACATCTCTACATTGGTATGAAATAAAAGTACTTAGAGCGGAAAAGAGGGGGGAGGCAACTGAATAAATGAGAGGAAACTATGTGTGCAGCTTATATCAGTTTTCAGGTTCTTCACAAGGCATATGTCATGTAGTAAATTGGGTGTTTCCATAGCTCATAATTGCACTTCCGACTGAAAGCTTAAAAACAGATGATCAAATTGTTTTCGAGGATAACATTTGTGCCCGTGATTTATACAGAAAATGTTAACTTTTGAAAGCACATCATTAAGGTTCGAAGAGGCACACATTCAAGTTCACTGCCAAATAGTTTTGCAACATCAGTATCAAAGCTTGAGAGGTGATAGTTTACGATCCATAAGATGCCACACAAGAACGATTGTCCAAGTTCAACTGTGGATGATCAGGGCATTCAATTGCATTGGATGGACCGAGACCTCAAGAACCCCAATTCTATAGAAATGTTCATCATTTTTAAGATAGCAAAAGCCTATCTGTCTCTTTTCCAAATATAGTCCATGAATCATGGAGATTCATTTTATATTTTTTAGTGACACCCAAAACATTCTGGGAATTTTCAATAAAATTTCTTGAGAAAGTGAGCGATAACTATATTGACAAAGATTGTTTTGAAAGCAAATCATTACAGCCTCTATATGGAACCACTTACAAGTGCTTCAGTTTTTCCATCTGCCCAACGTATTCTGGGATCTCTCCATATATTAAGCAGTTTCTCAATATCCTGCATTTTTAAAATTTTGGTCAAGTATATATTATCCACGTCAAATACAAATCAAAGAATAAGAGTTATAGCAGAAAAACACATAAGATTAGAGCTCCAACTCACAATGTTTTCATGGATTCCATATAACTCAGTGGTGGGAAGGGAGACCCTCTTCCTGTTAAGTCACTAATCCTCCTACAAGCATCATTGAACAGAAAACATGCTGTAAATAAACACATTACATATACATGAAAGACAAAATGCAGATATTCTGATTGCTTACAAATCACTTAGTTTGGTCAAGGAAGCAATGCTAGAAGGTATGGGCCCCTTAAGAGAGGTACCCTGTATATGCCTGTAGTAAATATATTAACAACAAAAGTATCCATCAATTATCAAAAAAGAAAAGAAAAAGAAAACGGAGCATAAAGAGGTAAATGTTGGAAACTCACAGTTTCTGAACCTTTGTCCATTTACTGATGAAAGTAGGTAGCTTTCCTGAGAAATTATTATCATTTATCCTCCTAAAAGGTGCCAAAGAAATACAAACTCAGAGAGTGTTCTGAAAGTAGTATTGTTTACCATAAAATTCAGATAAAATGATGAAGAACACATATGAAAAACAATATTTAAAAGAATTCCAATAACATAATTTCCACTGAATTTGATCACCATGCATGGTTAAATTATCCGCATAGAAGATTGAAAGATTTAAACAATCCCAACATGTTAAATATGAGTATCCTGGCATCAAAATCAGCTATATTTCCTGTGGAGATAGAAGTTGATTGCATATCAGATGCGGCAAACCACCCAGCCGAGGCAAATCCAAAGATGAAGGCATAAAAAATGCCGAGTAATCTCTGTTTGTTTGGTTAATAGACCTGTGAAATCAATTAAAAGAGAGAAAAAAAAGTCTACTTACACATCTGTCAAGTTGACCAACTTGCCAAGTTCTGCAGGCAAGTTTCCTGTCAATGCATTTGAGGAGAAAACACTGGAGATAAATGACATTAAAGTTAATTTTAGTAACATTATATGATACAATATCTAGAATCAATAAGCATGGAGATGAAGAAAAGGCATTACAGTTTCTCTAAATTGATCAGTCTTCCAATTTCAGGTGGAATGAGTCCTGAAAAATGATTTCCTTCAATACTCCTGTAACAGGAATGGATGTGTTAATGTCACTTCACAATAAACAGTCTGAATGATTCAAATCCATACTTAAAACCTCTAAAGCCTAGCCAAGGACAGGTCAATCTGCCAACTTTCATTAAATGAACTGTTCACATTGTCCTCTTGGCATGCCAAGGTGGTCAGAGTCAGACAGCCTCCGCCTCAAATCAATAACAAATGAAATGCTTTTTACTACAACTAGAGAACCAGAATTAACAAAACTTCTTTAAAATGTTTCCAATCTTATCTTTAATGATTTGACTGGCAAAGTGACAGCATGTAAACAATGAACCCTCAACAGATGATTCACTGCCTCTAAAAATCATAGATGGTTGCCGACTCAGAGAAAAGAGAACTCAACATACAGGTTTCTGAGGGTGGTCATGTTGGTGAGGACTTTCGGGAATGGCCCAGACAACCGATTCCCCATAACAGAGCTGCATAGATACGTTAGGAAAGTATGAAACTTCAGGTTAACCATCTACATTGAATTGAGAAAAGAGATGAGAAGAGGATGTGGTAGGTGCCCTTACAACTCCTCTAAGCGCAAGGTACCCCAATGGGGAGGTATAACACCAGTGAAAAGATTGCGGCTAAGGTCCCTGCTTGACAATTGAGTGCATAATCAACAACAGCAGTTCAGTATAACGAAAACTTCAGAAATGTTTGATTTATTTCTCACAGTTGTTTAAGGTAGCGAAACTTGGAAAACTCCGGTGGAATGATTCCCGATAGATTCTGAGACTTTAAAGCTCTGCAAGATATTTCTACAGAAATATTAGAACACATAGCCCAAGACATCCTTCCAAGAAATAGATTAAGCAAAACATTACTTGAACTAATCACACACAGATCACTGGATTTGGTAGAGGGAAGAGTAGTAGTACATGCTTACTAGGTGGCAAGAGGAATTGTTGTTGAAAGAGCAGTCACAAGTGACACTGTTCTCGAACCCTTTCCTCTCACCCAACATACTCCAATTCCCTTCTCCACTACATGGATCCTTGTTGAAATCCCAGTCCTTCTTCCCCAGCTTCTTCCCTATTTCTCTTAATACCCTAACTGCAATGCAAAACACACACCCCTTAATTTGTACATGGGCATTTTTCTTTCATATCCAAGGAAAGAGAAGATAGAAGAATGAGATGCTGTGTTTCTTGGAGATCCAGTCAGGGAATGAAGATATTGTTGCTGTATTGATTACATTACATTACCTTCTTGGGAGTGGAGCTTAGCTGAAGCAGAAGCTGCAAGTCCAAAGGAAATGAGAGTGATGGAACAAATGATGGATGCTTGCAGGAGCAGTTGTGGACTACTTGCCAAATTACAAGCACCCCCCATCTTCTTCTTCTTCTTCTTCTTCTTCTTCAGCCGTGGTTAGCTCAGTGCTCTGCTTGCTTGGATAGGGACCAGTAGTGTCTCGACGGAGAGAGATGGAGAAATAAAGAAAGCGTTGATCATAGTTAAAGCTGTGTCTTCTAATGGATGTAAGTAAGGAGCCCCGACAGTGACAGTGACAGGAACACTCAGCACAACTTTTAACTATAATTTTTAATTTTAAATCATAATTTGCTAAAAAAATTAATGAATAACTTATATATTATAAGAATCTAAACGAAAATGATTTGTTTTTTTCTTCTATTCAAGATTAATAATATGATTTGATTGATGAGTTGATTTTGACTTGCGGTGGTCAAAAGTCTCTAAACTACTAAAAAGATATTATTATATCCTTTACGCGTTTTTTAAACACTGCGTCGGCACTCGTGGGACAACGATTCAGTCTTTCTCTTTCTTTGCA
>Ga0325401_1005844_pt1 | contig 11851 bp, 2 predicted proteins | sample PopdelMetagenome_FD_205666 | JGI IMG/M metagenome (GOLD analysis project Ga0325401, IMG submission 205666) | Populus deltoides microbial communities from Bellville, Georgia, United States - Xylem-PdKOR-R2 | ecosystem: Host-associated > Plants > Phyllosphere > Stem > Wood/Secondary xylem | place...
AAGCTGACTGGATAAGAAACTTGTTGGCTTTTAGCCTTGATACATATATCACATATAAAGCTAACATGCTTTAAATAGGAAAAAAAAGATTAGAGTAGATGTTGTAGATAGCTAAATGAAGGGTGCCTCAAGTGCCTATGCCATAGCCAAATTTATCATTCATGGCTACTAGTTTGATGATGCATGTGATTTGCTTTACTTGGGCTGGAGTCATCCAAGTAGTACAATCCCTCCTCTTAGTACGACGCCCAATAATCTCCTTGCTGAGAACATCATGGAGAAGGCAAATAGTATAATAGTACAACACAATTAAGCTCTTTAGTAGCTTAACTCACATACATCAACTTGTTAGTTCCAACCCCTATGACTGGGTATGTTACCCCATTAGCGTTCCCAATGCAAGTCCTCCTTAGTTGTGTTATGTTGGAGAAGTCATTGGGATCAAATGTCATATTATTTATCGCTCTAAAGTCGATAATCCAGACACCATCATTCGGAGCAGCAAATATGCAAAAAACTTGACCATAATTACTGTCGCACCCGACATCGCGGCGGTCCTACAAAATATTTCTTGATAGTGGAAAAAGAACAGATTTCTGGCATCTTGTTCTTTTAGGGGAATAGGTCTTGTTTGAGGAGTCACCACCTAGTATTATGGTCACTAGGAACCCTAACTGGTCAACAGAGATTCTATGACTCGGGATTGGTTACGTAAAAGGAAAGATATTATCACCCCTTAAACGTTCTGCCTATGACAGACTGCATTGTTAATTTTGTCTTAAATTGCTAAATATTTATTAGTTTATGCTATGATGATTTGTTTATAATATTTCTGACTCTGGCGTCAGTGAATATTCGAGCTCAAATAATTCCAACTCTGGCGTTGGTAAAAATTTGTAGCTACGAAAAAACAATTAGATCAATATTTTTTATTCCTTACTCTAGCGCCTAGTGAACAAATAAATAAAAATAAATTTATTTTTACGCATGCACATATTTTTTTTTATTTTCTAGCTAAATAAAATAAAATACAACGAATAAAAATAACATAAATTTAAACCGGTATTTTTATTCCTGACTCTGGCGTCAGTGAATAAACTAATAAATTTACATTATTTTTATTCATCCATACACATTTTTTATTTTTCTTTTTTATTTTTTTTATTTTTATGTTTTTATTTTTTTTGGGCTGGGCCCGGTCAGCCCACATGGGCTGGGCTAGACCCAGCCAGCCCAGCCCAGTCACTGGCCCAAGCCAGTGACCCGGCTGGGCAACATAAAGCACGCGTGAATTAAATCACGCGTGCATGTGCAGGTAAAGGGAGTGAATTAAAATGAAAAGTGGGGGAAGTGAAGCTTACTTACCAGGTTCTGAAAAAAATCGAAAGCAGTAGCAACGATGGTGCTGGTCACGGTGGCCTTCCTCTGTTTAAGTCCTTCCTTTTCTGCTTGTTTTTTCTTTGTTTTCTTGCTCTGTTTTATTCTGTGTTATGCTTGAATTCTGGGATTAAACCAAGGCTGGGTTTAGTCCTCTGTTTCCTTCCTTCGGTGTTCGTTTTCTCCCCCCTGAGTCTGCTTCATTTCCTCTGCTATGTCTCTGTGCGTTTGGTATGTTGAGCCTGTGCTCTGGGGAGAGGGGAAATTGGAATCCCCTAAGCTGGAGTTCTGAAGGAGGGCCAGCAATCTCTCCGGCTTGCTTCAACGTTTCTTCCTTTTCTATTTCTGCTTGTTTATTTCTGGTCCCCCTCTATTCGTGGCTCTCTTTTTTTTCTTTCGTTTCTGTGATCCCCCTCCTTTTCTGGGTTTATTTCTCTGTTTTTTATCCCCCTGTGTTTTTTTTGTTTCTGTCTTCGGGTTCGGGTTCTGCCTTTTTCCTCCCCTCTCCCTTTCTCCCTCTAACCAACCTGTGTTTTTTCGGTGCTCATTCGTTTATATAGGGTCCGACGGGTCAGTAACGGGCGACATTACTGCTGCAACGTTTCCCAGCTTTTATTGCAGAAAACGGTTACTGGCTTTAAGAAGAAGAAGATGAACAGCGTCCCTTTCAAAACGACGCCGTTTGGAGATAAAAGGTGGCCATTTTACGTTTTGACCCCTGCAGTTTCAAAAGTCTTGTAATTAGGCCCCTGGTTTAAATTGTAATTGGCCCTGCATTTCGGCGCCTTTTACAAGTTAGTCCTTGGACTTTAATCTGATGCAATCGTGCCCCCAATTAACCCCAAACTTTGTTATTTCTTCAATTAAGTCCCTGATTTCATTAATTTAATTAAATCCAAAGTTCAATTAAGTCTACAACTTATCCATTCTTCAATTAAGCCCCTGATTGGATTAATTAAATTAATTCTAAGCTTAATTAAGTTTCAAAACTTATCAATTCTCCAATTAAACCCTTGATTGGATGAATTAAATTAATTTCAAGCTTTAATTAAGTCTAAAAATTTTTCAATTCTCCAATTAAACCCTTAATTGGATTAATTAAATTAATTCTAAGCTTAATTAGATTAATTTCAAAGTTAATTAAACCCCAAAACTTCCAATCATTTTGCCCTTAACCCAAATTTTAATTCATTCTTCATTTATTTCATTTTACTTGTTTTTCCATCATTATTATTATTGTTTTTCCATCATTATTATTATTATTTTTCCATCAGTTTTTTTATTCTTTTCAGTAAATAAAATAATAATAATAATAATTAAAATAAAAATGGTCAAAATTGGGTTATAACAATTACCTTGGTTTGGGATTGAGGTAGAAGGTTCGACCAAGGGAATAAGGGATAGGTAAGAGTCAGTCATGACCACTGTCACGGGGCGATGTCGTCTGGCGACGACGGAGGCTTTCGTCGCGCCTCCTGTGTGAGGTGTTGTGTGTTGGGAAGAGTTTTTGTATTTAATCATAAAATTATGATTAAGGTTCAGGAGTCACCACCTAGTACTATGGTCACTAGGAACCTATGGTTTGCGAGATTCCGGGTAAGGGACTGATTGTGCAAGGGGAAGACGCATCACCCTCAGTGCACCCTACCTAAGGTAAGCTGCATTGTTGTTTGATTGTTTTTTCTAAGTCGGATTTCTATTCATTGGTCTTTTCTAAGGCTTAAGGCAAATTTCTCTTCATGAGAGAGTCTCTACCTTATTGGGTTAAATCCTAACTACTCTAAAGTTTGAATTTTAGCATTGCATTTATTTACACCTTGTATCTTTAATACCTGACGGTATACTTTATTGTTTAATTTTACACCCCCATAAATATTAAAGTCTACATCTGGATCCTAAAAAAAATAAAAATTGGAAAAAGATTTTTGACATATTGGCCAAATCCTAATGGATAATTATAAACTGGTTACGATATCTATTTATGATTTTTTTTTAAACATGAAAAAGATACAATTTTTGTTTTTATGAAAAATATGCTTGGAAAAATTTTAGGATTTGGCCGTATGCAACAAAATATTTTTTTCTTTTTGAAAATGTTTTGAAATATATTTTTTTGTTTTTTTTTTGAAATATTTTGGAGAAAACCGGGTATTTTAATACCAAATTTGTATATTACAGTGTAAATATATAACCCGATATTATGAATAATTGGTAGAAAAATATACGAGAAAATCGCAAATTTTTTTAAAATGATTTTTGAAAAATTTTTGGATTTTTTTATAAATGGGAGCCGGGCCAGACTTGCCATTTGGGCTGGGCCATAACTGGCCCAGCCCAAACCATGGGCTAATTAATTAGCTGTTGCATGCAGAAATGAATTCTGCATGCAGCGACCACGCTGAGGAAGTAAGAGGCAAAGTAGGGAGAAGGAAGTTGCCTGGCGTGGGGGTCTCGGACGTGATGAGATGGTTCGGCCGATGGCTCAGGAGGTGTCGGCTGAGGTGATGGTGGCCGGTGTAGGTTGTGGGAGGAAGAAGAAATAAGTTGCAGAGGAGAGAGAAAGGCTGGAAGGAGAAGAGAGAGAAGGTCATGGTCACTGCTCTGCCACTGGTAAGGAGCTGGGTTGATGGAAATGACGATGGTAAAGCCGGTTGTGGCGGTGAAGGTCGGTGGCAGAGGAAGCAAAAGAAGAAGAAGAAAACGGGAGGGGCTGCAGAGAGGAGAGAGAAACCAGCGGTTGCTCTTGGTGGTCGGTTGGTGGTTGTGTTGGCTTCCTATGGTGGAGCTGATGGTGGGAAGACCGGTGATGAGAGTGGTGGCGGCTGAAGGCCACGGTGGAAAGAGAGAAAAATTACAGAAACAAGGAAAGTGGTTGGTGTTTTGGCAGATTTTGGACCCGATTTTCTCCTCCCTCAGGTCATGAAATCCACTTCTATTTATAGGCGGTGGAAGAGGGAAATCTTATCTACACAGGGAAAAAATTTTCAGCCTTTGATTCGGTTGAGAAGGATCCCAACCGTTGGCTCAAAGTAGCCATGGTGCACTGTCAAATCTGTAAATGCAGGCTGCCTGAGGTGGCTTCTTTGGGGTGGTGCCACGTCCGTTTATTTGCTAGTGAGCCGGTGAAGACTATACCCAGACGTAGAGGGATGTCTAGTGATCAGTTTCGTGCAAGGTTTAGCAAATTTGGTGTACGTTAGGTACATTAAATGCAGCTACAAAGTGGGTAACCGGACCAGCCATTTCAGAGAATTAAAGAAGAAGATGAACAGTACCATAATTCTGTTTTTGGCCAAAGTTTATTTCAGTCATTTCTCTTTCAATTGCTTTCAATTGAACCTCTAATTGACCCTAAATTTTTACAAATAAGCCCCTGATGAACTTTAATAAGAGCCCCGAAGTTACGCGCCTCTTACGATATGGTCCTTGGTCTCGGATTTCTTCAATTTAGCCCCTAATTGACCCCAAAACTTCAATTTTCTTGTAATTTTGCTCCTGATTTCAATACATTAACATGGTAAAAATCAAATTTGATCTCTTAAAATTCCAATCTTCTCAATTAAACCCAAATTAGGCTTCCAAACTTAAGTTTTCATCAATTAAGCCTTAAATAAAATTAATTTGACCCATTTAAAGTATAATTAAGTCCTTGCACTTAATTAAATCCTTCAATTGGACCCAAATTAATTATTATATATAATTAAAATTTAATTTGGCCCATGATTAAATCAATTTGGCCTATTAAAAGTTTAATTATGTCATTGGAATTAATTTTTATGCAAATTCGTCTAATAATTATTTAATTTGACCTTGAATTTGCATTTTTTTCTCTTTTTTTGAGCACAATGGGGTACAATTAGGCCTTGAATTTCCTTAAAAAATTACACCTTTATTCCCCGGCCTACTTTCTCCTCGTAGCCAACCTTTATTATTATTTTTTGATATTTTGAAAAAAAAAAGAATTTTGGAGAATAACTCAGAATTGGGTTATGAAAACCACTGCTGCTCTTCTAGGAATGCCTTCAGTTGTAGAAGCATCTCGTTTATTTCAGGCTTATAATTTATGCCATTAGTCTGCATAGCCATGCAATTTGAAACAGGTGTCCTAGTTGTGTTTTGTACTTCTATAATGGGTGCACTTATTCCTATTAGAATGATCTTTAGATTGTGAGGGTGACCTACACTTTAGCAAGATTTGTGAATGACTAAATCTTATTACTTTGATGGGTATAACAGCCCCACTAGCCACTAATTCCACTCCCGATACCATCACAGATTGTCTATGGTCTTCCATTTGAATATGTGCATATGCCTGCTTGATTGAAGGGAAAGGTTTCAAGCAAAGAACATCACTCCAAACATGATCCTATTGATCATCTAGTTCGTTGAGAAAATATATACTCGCTCCTCCTGTAGAATGAAGTTGTAGCTTTGTATGTCACTTGCACATTTCATTGAATTTGGTCGATGAAAATCGATCTCTCACCACAAACCCTATAGATTATTGTAATATTTTTCTATGATTTGCCTGCTTATTTCATTTGAAATACACGATGTCTAAGCTCATATACTTGTGAGGTATCATTCCATCAAAGTATGTTGTGGAAGCAGAATCCCATACTTGCTTAGCCATTGGTTAGTGAATAAAGTTCACTATCAAGGAATGGTCTATAGAGTTGATTAACCAACCTTTCACCATGGCATTCTTAATGTGCCACTTACAAAAAGAGGGGTTGATTTTTGGTGGTTAGGGATAGTCTCTATTAATGTATCCCAATTTGTCTTTTTCAGAGATATACTCCTACCTTACAAGAAACCCATCTTGCTTCGATACCATGTCAGTCGTAGCTCTCATATTCATTATATTCCATCAATCAAAGTCCAATACATAAAGTTACAATCAACTATTTTTGGAAGTTATTCTATGTCCATACCATATTTATGTTGCAATTATGTTCCTAAATCTAAGATTTTCATAGTTGGCTAATTGCATGATTCACACAAATAATTTATCAAATAAAAATAAGTACTAAATTTAAGAACAAGGTAGATTAAGTACTTATATGCTAAATTTTAGATGAAGAGATGATGATGATGATGATGATGATAAAAACATTGTTGCTAAGGATTATATCCTCTATTTTGAAGGCCACTTTACATGTTAATAGGAGCAAAAGATTTAATGCTAGTAATATTTTAAGATTCTAACAACACCTCAAAATGTTGCATTAACTAACGTTGTAGCCTAATTTTTGAAATTCATTTGTGTATATATTTTGATTTTTTTATAGAGAATTTTAAAAAATGTCTTTGGAGTAAATTTAGTCATTTAGTTATTTTCATTATTTTTAATTAATTTTTGTGTGTTAAAAATAGTTATAAAAAATAAAAAATACAAAAATAAAAAAACCATAGATGGGTTGAAACTGAACTAATAATTAAGTATCATTGGCAAAAATTGAGTTTGAAAATTTTTAGGCCATAACCGAGGTTTCAAATGAAGAGGAAATTGAGAAAAAAAACTTAATTTTACCTTAATTTGGCTAAGATTAGGAAAATTAAAGAGCAAGGGATGAATTTGAAACAATTGACTAAATTAATAAGTCATTTAAAGACTTATTTGAAATGGAAAATCAAAATTGAATGTCATTAGTCAAAATTGCATAAATTTAGAAACCAATTATAAATTGGCAACAAATAATTAAATCAAGAGGTCTAGATTGATTCAATTAGAGACACCATCGAAAAGAAAGGTGATTGAGAACAATTTCAATTAAAACTAGAAAAACTGAAAGCCAAGGACTGTAATGAAAATGAGAAAGTATTCCAAAGATCAATTGACTATTTATATAACTTCATTTTAGTCCCCTTTGTTTCATTTCGATCAATTCTATCCAAATAATTTTATTGAATTAATTTATATTTTATTCCAATTGTTTTTAATTGATTCAATTTAGCCCAATTTAATCCAATGATTTTGTTAAATTAATTCAATTTAATTCCTAATTAACTCATGATTCAGTTTTCTAGAAATATAGTAACAACCAATTCTTAAAAGCTTAGCTTAATTAGATTCTGTTCAATTTTCTATTTGATTGCAATTTGGGCAAAATGTAATGATAAGAGTTTTAGCTATATGGGATCATTGTTATTATATTCATCAAATTATCTTTCTCTGCGGAATAATAGGATAAAAAATAGGACAGATTCCTTTGGATACCTCCCCAACAAGTATGCTCAAATGGAATGTTGATGGTATGTCAAAAGAAAAACCTGTACCTTTAGGAATTGGTGGTGTTCTCAAGGATTATGATGGGGAATTCATTTATATTTTCTCCTGCCCTAGTAATATGAAATCTAATGACTCTAAGGTGTTGGCAATTCAAAGGGCACTCTTTTTAAGTATTGATTACTACAATGCCTTTTATCATCAATGGATTATATATGAAGTTAGATTCTTACACTGTCATCTCTTGAATTAAGCCAAACAATAATATACAGCTTTGACACTTGGAAGGTGCATTTAATTTTATTTTCAATACATGCAATCACCATTCTTTTGTTGATTTTAAAAAATGTTCATGAAGAGAACAATTACGTAGTGGATAATTTAGCTAAGCAAAGAGTTCTTAAAAATATTGATCTATTAGCCTAGCTATAGCTTTTATACAATTTTACTTTTCTTATCTTTTGAGTAAGGGTTTTTATTTTGTAAGTAAGTTCTGACTTTATAAACTTATTGTATTTTTTTTTCTTATTAAGATATGTTCTTAATGGCTTTAACAAGTGTTTAATTGATCAGTCATAATGCATAAAAAAAAAAAGACAAGATAATAAGCAAAGAAAAAGAAAACAAAAGGAAGTAGGAGAAAACTTGTTCAGTTTCTATATCTTTGAATATTCCTCTCATCCCCTATTTATATAGAGAGTTATGTTGACAAAATTAATTTTAATTAAAAAAATTAATCTAACATTTTTTTTTTAAAAAAGCTAAGTATTGATTTATTACAAACTTTTAAAATAATATCAAACTATTTAGAGGTCTTAAGGTTTAATACTTGATATTTTTTTTTTAAACTAATAGGTATTAAAAAAGATGGAAAATTGATCAGACAAGGTAAAAAAACCTTTATAGATTCAAATCTATACAAGTAAAGAACATGGTCTAAAAAAAATAATTTTATGTACCAAAATATTATCTTACAATTAACTCAAACCCAATCCTAAGTCTAAAGGTATGCATATGGTTTTAATAAAAAAAAAAAATACCTATATTGCATAGGTCATCTCTCTTAATTTTAAAAGTTTTAGTATTGTATGGGCTTGATTTTTACATTCCAATACACCACTGTATAAGAAAGAAGAGAAGTTTGTAATACTTCAATGTTAGATTAAGGATTTTGGGTTTGAGAATTTTTGCCAACTAAGGATTTTTTAAAATCAATTTTTCAATTACCCATTTTAGACATGTTAACCCTTCATGTTAAAAAACTTATGATGAGGAATAGTTTTCACCAAAATCTTGACTCCAAATGTGATTTAACCCCACTTTTAATTTGATGTTAAATATGCCTATTAACTAAGTCAAAAAACCAAAATCTCAACAATTTCCCATATGAATGGAAATTGTTTAACGAAGGGTTGATTTTACATTTATGTTACTTCTAGACACATAACTACTCTATACTTTCAACCCTAGGTATATATTATTTTTTTAGAAACAATTACATTAATTAAAAAACTAAATAAAGAAATAGAAAATTCTAGTTCACTTTATGTTGAGATTTCTTGATTTTTTATGTAGAGATTAATAATTAATTTCTTAATTATTATTATTATTTTTCCCATATAATTAATTTTCTAAGTTAGTTTGATTAGTATTGTGTGTGTGTGTATTATACCTTTCTCATTCTCTCAATAAAAATATCAGAATAATATTTTATTATTATTGAAAATATGGTATCGAAGCTAAGTTTCTAAAATTCTTAAACACTTGATTTTTTCCACTATTGTTGTTTATTTTTTTCTTTTTTTAAGTCTTTGGATCCTTTGGGGAAAAAAGCCAACACATTGAATCACTCTCTCTTTGATCTATTTAAAAAATATAATTTGTTTGTTTGTGAATATAATAGTAAAAAAAAGATGAAAAATTCACAACTTCCTAAAATAGTAATTTGGAGATTCATCCGGTTTTGATTGACCTTCGATTAGAAGCGTTCGTGGTCTGATTGAGTTGAATTTTTATAGGCACATTTACTACACGAGGTTTAATAATTTAAATAGTGGATATCATATTTAAATATGCCTAATTGGTATTTGTATCCTTGAATAGTAATCATGAGTTTCTGATTACACAAAAAGGGAGCAAAAAGTTATTTTATAATTAATTTGGATTTCTCAAATGAGAGAGAGAGAGAGAGAGAGAGAGAGAGAGAGAGAGAGAGAGAGAGAGAGAGAGAGAGAGAGAGTAGTCATAGACTTATCAAAAGATCATGAGAACTTCGTCTAGTTTGCAAAGTTCGCTGAGCAAACATAACGCTATCATGAAATTGTACATGTAATGAAGGAAGTGGAAAAACTTGATGTTGAATTTGTTAGTGTATATTCCTTATAGCTTATTGAATGATTACACGTGACACTAAATCTATTTATTTAAAAGCATATTTATCATTAATAAAAGCTTTTTTTTAAAAAAACTTTAATACTCATTTATGTTTGATTAATAAATCTAGAGTAAAGATAAAGTTCTTGGGATATAAATGTTTTGCAAAGAAAATTATAAAATGGTTATAATTATGAGATTTCTAATGCATCAAAATATTGTTCCTAGTGGATGCTTTATTAAAACTAAACATTAATTAAAGAAACTAATATATATTATATTCTTTTCTTTATGAAAAAAGCAAATAATCTAATATGCCGAGTTATAAGAGATACCTATAATTAATATGTAAGTGTTTGTCAAATGACATGTATACTAAACTTACCCGTATAAGGGTTCTATTTGGAGAGATCACCTATGTTTATGAAAATGTCAAAGTGATAGTTGTCTAAGTGATTTTTAAATTTGAGATCACTAAGTTATCTTATATAAGAAATGTTATATTTTGATTATGATTATACGTTGTCTTAATCAAGGGTAACAGATGGGAAAACTTTACATATACATGAACTATATGAAAGTATTTGAGTAATAAAGATATGATTCATCATCTTAGGTGAATTATAAAAAATATTCTACATGTTCTCATATAGTATAGAAAATAAATCAAGTTTCTATATATGATTTCTAGATATAAATTTGAATTTCAAAAATGATGATGCATAACCTAGACTAGTTAATCAAGACAAAGATGAATTGGACTTAAGTGGTATAATTTTGAAACAAAGTCATGATGAACACAAGAAGCTAAAAATATGGCTCTAAAAAGTGCTTTGTTCGAGTTAGAATTTCTTGCAAATAATATAACAAACCGATAGAGTGTTGAATATGTTTCTAAATTAATATCTGAATCATTTATAAAATCACCACATAATCACACTAGAGGTATTCCTAACCCATTTATGAACTTAAAATTTCTAGTAATGTCAAATATCCTATGAATGTCTAGCCATCATTTATCATAATCAGATATGTCATTTATAACCCAATTATATTCTATATTTGTTCTTGATAATATGGATGAAACCTTAGCTGGTGAGAGGTGGAGAGCTATAAATTAAATATTGATGAATTTACATGATAAAGTGCAATGATGAAGGCATAATTGAATGCTTTATAGTGTATTGGTGGTGAAATGTTACACTCAAACCTATAACTTTGATTACACAGAGACATTTATACCTATAAACAAAATCAACATATTTTGAGTTTTATTGTTTTTAGTTATGAATTTAGATTGGTCATTACAATAATTTGATACGAAGAACATCTTTTTACATTAAAAATTATTTAAAAACTACATCGATCTCCATAGCGCATCATTACTAAAACGCGTAATTTAGATTAGTCATTATAGTAATTTGATACGAAGAACGTCTTTTTACATTAAGAATTATTTAAAAAAGTCTACATGCATCTTCAGGACACATCATTACTGGAAGGCATAATTTAAAGATGTGCATGTTTAAGAAATCAGTGTATAAATTAAAACAGTTTTCGAAAGCATGATTTGGACAATTCACAAAACTATATAGCTTTTGACTATCATCAAAGCAATTCAAATTACATATTATTCTTGAAGAAATATTAAGAGGAGAAAACGTAGCCAACAAAGTAGTGGCTAAAAAGTACAAGAGTATAAAAAGTAAGAACGACATCCAAGCTACTAAATCAACATTCATATCCAAGCTTTGCTTGCCCAAAGAATCTATCACTCCATTAGCTTTTATAGGAGCGTGCATGAAGGTAACTGATTATAGAGACCTCCATAAAGAAGAGATTTCATTGAACACGTTTTGGAGCCTCAAACCC
>Ga0325401_1005845_pt1 | contig 11850 bp, 8 predicted proteins | sample PopdelMetagenome_FD_205666 | JGI IMG/M metagenome (GOLD analysis project Ga0325401, IMG submission 205666) | Populus deltoides microbial communities from Bellville, Georgia, United States - Xylem-PdKOR-R2 | ecosystem: Host-associated > Plants > Phyllosphere > Stem > Wood/Secondary xylem | place...
TCCTCTGTGCTAGGTTTCCTTGGGGAAGTCTTAGGACCTGGCATATTTCGTGAGGATTTGGTGAAAATCTTGTTAGATTTGCATGTAAACTTGAAGAAAATCAGAGAGAGTAAGAAGCAGAAGCGCAAAAGGAAGGAAAATAAGAAACTAGCTAGGGCTTTAAAGAGAAATAAAAACACCTCACTTGTATATAAAAGATAGTAACTAATGGCATGCCAGTGAACCATTCGTTCCTTACAAAAGCTTATTGATCATCCAAAATGGCTGCAGCCAACTCAAATGTTTATCTCCCAAGAACTTGCCTAGGCAAGACATGCATGATCCTGAGATGTAGATTATTATGGAAACACTAAATTTATTATAGTTTGAACTCGTACAAGCCGATCAAAGGTATGCATGCAGTATATTATATATCACAAAAAAGAAAAACCATTCATGGGAGTTAGGACTGCATCATGGTTGCAAAAGTTCAGGAGAGACCTCTCCATCCCTGAATTTCCCCAGAAAACAAAGATTATAACTATTTTTGGATTTGCACTCACAAAACCTGCAAGCCTTCAAATTATGTATGAACTCTGACAACACTCTCTCTGCATTAATTCTCCTTGGTGGCACACCACAAGTGATCATATGCAGACTGCAATTTGGGCTCTGCTAGGATTTGAACTACTTTTTGAAACGGTTTTCACTCGCCAGTCGCCACAAATCAAAAGCCTCATCATATTTTAGAGGCTGCAGAGTCTTAATTAATATTGAAATGCGGATTTATGAAGTGTTCATGTAATATATATATAGTGTGCGAAAGCAATTGTATCAAAGCAGTTGCTGTGGTGTAGTGGTTATCACGTTAGTCTTACACACTAAAGGTCCCCAGTTCGATCCTGGGCAGCAACACTTTCTTCGATTTTTTTTATGTTCCCCTAATTCTCAATTAGACACTACACTATACATGAGATAATACTTCATAATATTTCCTACAACATACCAACAATCCATTTTAAAATTTGCTGTTTTTTCATGAGAAAAGCTGATAACAAAAATTTTATTTTGTAATTTATTTTTCATTTATTAAATATTTTCCTTTCTTTTTTTTTATCTAAAACAATGTATTTTCTTACTGTTAACAAAATTAAAGTCAGATTATTGTATTTTATTAATGATTATTTTGAAAACTAATGCATGTTGGTGGCAAACAATTAACAATTGATCTGGTATTCTGGGTAGAAAATTAGAAAATACAAAATAATAAGAATAAGAATTACCTGATATAAAAACATATTAAAATAATATTTTATTATTTTTTTTTTAACATTAATATATTAAAAAATATTTAAATCATAAAAAAATATTTAAAAGATATTTAAAAATACTTTTTAAATGCAAAAACAAATACTGCCCAATTTAATGTACATGAAACTCATCCCTTTGTATCAAATAATAATTGTGTATAAACAAAAACCTATCTCGCTGCTTGTAAGAGCTCTTTTTTGCCCTTGGTACACATTCTCAGAAGGTATTACTTCGTTTTCCCACGTATTGAAAACCACGACCACAAGATCCCAAAATACTCTATATTACTGGAAAATCAACCTAAGATCACCCAAAACACTCTTACATCGAGGAACCCTATATTGTATATGTAGCATGTTGCACATGGCTTTGGCTTGTTTTTCTTTTATCGAAGATGTCATGGTCGCAAACAAATAGATAACATCTGCCGTACTACTTTTGACCACGAAGAAACTCTCGCATGTTCATGTGAATTTCTGCCTTCACTACAACCCGCATTTTCTTTGAATCCTCCCACAGCAAACCATTCCACTCCCGTGCAAAGTCACAAGCAGCCTCAAATGTATCCTAACAGGAAAATAAACAAACTCTTAACAGAACAGAACATGAAGAGTCATGACAAAAAAAAGATAAAAAGGGAAGCTTAATATTTACCCTAGATGGAAACTCATCATAGAAATGCGAGGGGGTTATCTCAACCCTGTTCAGATCTGCTTCCCACAATCTAATCTGTCAGAGGAAAAAGGGGTGGAAAAACATGAGGACAATCAAACAAGATGTAAATCCTTTACACACATCATATGGAGAACAACACTGATTAATAGAAGAGCAACACCGATTTTGCTTTCGATGGAATGCCAGAGAGTACAGATTCATGACTTCAACTAGTGAAAGAAGCCAAACTTTTTGTGTTGAGTACTTATTTGAACTTATTGATAAGATGACCTGATCAGTGACATTTTCAGGAACTGATGGTAATCTCTCTGCCACACGAGGATGAGCATTCTGCTGAAGAAAAGAAATTATCTGCAAAAGAAATGTTGCATCAGTTAATTGAACCAAAATTGCTTCCAAAGTTACAAATTAGAAACAGGAATGAAAACAACATTCCTTAAAAAAAAAATGAAACCAGAAGGATGATAATATGCTAGTGTTGCAACCCCCCCCCCCCCCCCACACAACATATGTCAGCTTTATTTATAAGATTCTCATGGATGCATGCTAACACAATTCATTCAAATGCATCAACATACTTTGGGGAAAAATTATTGGAAATTAAAACTCACTTGGTCAGATGTGATGCCATTTTCAAAAGCTGTATACAAACTTTCTTTTGTTATTGCTCCAACTATAAGGTTTGGAAGTTGATATTCTATCCTGCATACATAGAAGACAACAAATTCTATTACAAAAACAACATTTCAGAGTTCTCCTAGTTTCATTTACATGCAATGATTCCATGAAACAGAACTTATCAGCAGAAAACAATTTTTTCCAATAAAAGACCAGGAAAGTTAGCAAGAAGTGGGCTGCCATACTTTGAGAAAAGACGTAGAATTTCACAATGAAGCTTTGATGATGAGTACGCGTACAATCTAAAGTTGGTTTCTACAACAACATATCCCTGAAAAGAAGAAAAGAAATGTAATTAGAGACTACAAAAAGTTAAATCCAGCAAGTTTCCTATTCAAATAATTCATGGCTACAGCTCTATGGGAAAACAGGAGGATGTCCAGCCTCAGTCCTCAGGTTTAAGATATACAAATAGTAGATGACACTATGGCTCTGATCTAAGTTATTTCAAAAGAAACAAAGCTAATTACAACAGATCAAGATGATATAACCAATTAAATCTTGCATGCCTATTTAGAGGATAAGTGTACATCTCAAGCAATAGTACTATTCACCCAAGCAAGAAGCTATTGAACCTCTAGCTTTTTAAATATGAAATTAAGTATGAAAAAGAAATATAGTTGCCTTAGTGTACTCCCAACCAACAAGAGACAAAGTTGAAGGAGATAGTAAAAAAAGATCAACACAAGCCCTATAGCTTCAAGGGAACGAGTCATATGGGAATTGAAAATCCACATTGACCAGATAATGAAGCCGCCTTCTTATTTTATAATAATGCAAATACTAGAAGCAAATTTGAATGAAGTTTGAGGATTTTGCTAGCTTCTTTTGAACAAAGAGAATGTATTGAACTTATACTCACTAACATATCCATCTATATGATTGAACCAACATTGAAATCATACAGTGGTATACATGATAACAATCACAACGAAAAACATGCCAACCAAAATCATTAAAGAACCAGCAAACCACAAATAAATAAAGATAAAATCCAGGCATTCACATTTCATTTATACACTTCACATCAAGTATACCTGTTTCCGTGATGATGAATCTGTTAAGCTCACTGAAAGATTCGTAGCCAATTTAGTAGGTATAAACCAACTCTCTTTCCTTCCCTGGAAATATAAATATAAATCAGAAGTGCAGCACAGTGATACCTATTATCTTCAAGGTGATTAGCACAATGAGAACCCACAATAGCCCAAACTAGAATAACCTGCTGAAGTTTAACCAATCCCAATTCTGCAAGGTCCTTGATAGTATTTCTCTGAATCTCAGTCAATGTATTCATATTATATGCCTAAATCATGATGACAAAGAAAATATAACACAGTAAGAAAATATAACACTATCCAAAAACACATTATGATAAGATGTGGAAACAGTGCAGTAGCAAATTTTAACCAGATGACTGTTCATTATGTGAATCAAATAATAATGCCAGATAACAGCTACCAATACAAAAGAATGTTCAATACCTCGCCAGTGACATGAAAGCTAAGCTCCAGAAGAAAAGAAATCAGATCTGCAGGCTCTGTACCTCTCTCCTGAACCAAAGGCAGAGGGCTTAATACAATATGAGATAAAGAGTATATGCCAAGTTGCAGTAACCCAGATATCTATCCAAAAACAAACATAGTATGAAACTCTATCCTATCTCAGAAGAAATATTGCAAGTCAGATGAAACAAGGCAAGCTAATATCTATCTGTTGTTTTGAGAGCTTCCATAAGTCAACACAATCATAGGCAGCTTCAATCTCAGCCATTTTGGTTAACAGGCTAAAGGCAACCTGGTCATGTACTGGCAAGCAAGCAGCTAAAAAGAGACGCTGGGAAGGAGTTTGGATCGTTTACTGCCCTACATTCATAATTTTCATTTGAACAAAAAGGGTCTAGTTCAAATTGCATCAAGATTCTAAAACAAATGATCAAATGCCATATAAGATTCCATGTTACAACGGTATTAAAATTTTTACATCCAAGTTCTTCAAGCATTCCCTGAAGACATTGATATACAAGCAAGTTGGATGTATATAACAGAAACAATCAGAATTCTGATGCTGGTGAGGCAAAAATCTACAGAAAGAACAGTTTAAAGGAATTTAACAAGTCCATACCTCAGAATTAGTGATATATTCTCTGATGATGTACCACAGCTGTGCATTTGTATCCATCAGCTGCAATTAAACACATTCAAAGAATTGCACATGCCAGTAACGAACCATAAGAAGTGCAATTTACTTGTGATTAACATGATACATACCAAAAACTGAAAACCACCCTCAGTTAATCTTGGAGCATCTCTATCCCTGCACGCAAGGCAGGTACACAGCATAGCACAAGTCAGGTACTTTATTCAGGATTCCCATTGTCTAAATAGACAAAATAAATTAATTCCTCAATTCAAGGCAAATACCTCTGAGACAAAAGACCCCGCTGAAAAATTTTCATCATGGAAGAGCTCAAGCTAGTTGGCTTTTCTGCTTGGCCAGAGCTTATAAGAAGTAGCAAAAAACACTGGTTTAACACAAAGGCAAGTCAAAAGTGAGTAGTCTAATCATGAGTCTGGTCACAAACCAACACAAAAAGTCAGTGACAGTGATTCATATAATGGTGGTTACCATGGCAAATAGGAACTAGAATACAGTTTCCTTAAACACACAAGTGCAAACGAGACCGATAATGGAAACACATAGATGAAGTTCCCACCTCCCATTGTTCAAGCGCGTAGGTATCTAATTCCTCCAAGCTAGGGAGTTTTACAACTGCAGCCATTGTTTCCCTTGGCAAAACTCCACTGCAGTATCCAAGATTCAATTATTATTATGAAGAGCAACACATGAAAATGATACAAAAAACAATGTTCAATGTATCCAAGCAACACAATGCCATAAATCAAATAGATAACAAACAGTAACAAATTGGCAAACGCACGAGAAACTAACAACAAAATATTAATTTTTTTTATTTTACACTTTACCTATCAAGAAAAGAATGGAGAAAAAAAATTAATAACTTGAAAATAGGCAATATAATACTATGAAGATGCTTCAAATGCAAATATAAGACTTACCCATTTGTTAAATGCTTTCGTAGATTAGCCTGAAACGTCTGGTTTAATTTATAACTACTCTCCCTTTTCCTGCCAGTAAAAGGCAAACAATATCAGAAAGAGCACCTCTAATTTCACCCCAGAAAAAATCCACCATAAAGATTTCATCCATCGAATGAATGAATGAATGAATGGGGTCCCGGTAGGGGGTCCCACAAATCTAATCCCAGAAATATTAATGAGTGAGAATTACCTACCATTATCACATTATTGTCATTAAAGCTCCCATACAAACAATACAATAACAGCAAAAAATGAAGGGAAAAGTCTAACTCCAAGATATTTACAGAAAGCAGAGATTCTGATTTTGATTTCGGTTCTTACTTGTCAGAAACTTCAATAAAAATTCTCAACTGAATCAACCGATCAATAGCAACTCTATGTTTGGTGACCCCATCAGCAAGCACCCATTGCTCCAGCAATTTACCTGATACTGGGCCGTCAAAAAACAAAATTTGTACTACATATTTCTTCGCTAAAGGCGGCAATGACCTAACAAAAAAAAACACACACCAAAACAGCTCTCATTTACTGATTGATCAATAAATAAATAAACATATAAATAAACAAAAACAAAACCTGAGTATGGCTTCGCAGATGAATGCGTTTTTATAGAGCGTGTCGAGTTTCATGGCTGGTAAGGAAGCTACCATGTCCATGAAATTCTTTGCAATGATTCTCACTTGAGGCATTTTGATTTTTAGGGTTACTAATTGAATGGGGATTTTGATTTTTGATTTTGGTACTAGTGCGGGTCAGTACTGAAAGCAGTGTCGTTTTGGGGGATTTTTTTCTCTTTGGTTCTGGTGCTGTGTTAACTGTGAGGTGCTTTTTGATCGGAGCAGGGGACTCTGTATATATAGAGAGAAGTGATGAAGACTATATACTAATTCTTGTAAATTCTATAATATTCCACTTAGGTCCCTTATTTTTTAAAATTTTCTGAATAGTACTTGCAGTTTCCAGAAATCCCTAGCTGGTCTTTTCTGTTAAAAATTGCTAATCTTTTGGAATTTTTGTTGAGAATTTATAGACTTTTTAGGGATTTTTGTGGAATGCTATCACAAGTATGGGGGGTTATGGGGAGGAAAAACGTAAGAGAATTTAAATAAAAAATGAAAATAAATAGACATTACTTAATGACAATAAAAAGTAGTGTATCAAAACTAAAAAAAAAAAAAAAACTGGGATTAATATCTATAAGAGTTTGGATTCAACTTATTTTAAAAAAAAATATTAAATTAATTTTTTAAAATATTTTTTTAAATTTGATGTAATTATATTAAAAATAAAAAATATTATTTTAATATATTTTTAATTAAAAAAACTTTAAAAACTATTGATTGGAAGGAACTTGGTTGAGCAAGACATGGATTTTGACCTTGGTAACTCCTCGAAAGACAAGGAGCTGATTGCTAGTGAATCCTCCCTCCATTCTTCACCTGAAATGATCTGCTATAACTGGATTGAAGAGGAGGGATTAATCTTCCTGATCAGCGACTGTATACATGGCAAAAGTTAGACCGAATCCCTCGAAGTACTTGTCAAAGCTAGATGGTAAAAGTCCATCTTTCAGCTCAGCAAGCTACTCATTTCTGTAGTTGCATCAAAAACATGATAAAAGGGGGCACAGTGAAAATCACTGCTATCTCTGCTAAAGCTTTAGCCGATCCTCCACGGTTCTCACATCTGTTTGATGAAATAAACAGAATCCTGGTGTGTTTTCTCTCTCAAAATCTTAGAGAATACATTTTTAACCTATGCAGCGTCCAAAGTAATCTATGCATGTATGTGTCAGCAGCAAAATTGAAAGGTTATCAACTCTACAGTTAAGTTATCCAAGCTATCCTATCAAAAATCTGGAAAACCAGATGTCAAGTGCTGTGAACCTTCAGGCACCGAACAAGGGACAGAAGAGGGACCAAAACTGTAAGCTTTTCCGCAAACAGAAAAGGGGCCCAGGAACTGGAAAGATCCTTAATCAGAACCAATAGAAATAAGAATCCTCCATCAGACTATTTAGTTAACAAATTAACTGGCACTAAACAGGTCTCTTTTCTTCCCCCATCTTTTTTGTCGCTACGCAGAAGTGCACGGTACATCTTCAGTAGGTTCACCGTGCTTGACAGCTTGTGGAGGTCGTTTCTGAACAGGGGGTGGTTTCTCAGAAGGGGGAGGATTGCATGGCCTGTTTGGACGAGCCTTATCAACTTCCCCTGGGTGAATCTCAAACTGCAACAAACAAAGTAACACCATTGCATGAAAAAGAAGAAAAAAGAGACTTTTCACAGGACCATTTGAATTGGTTATAAACCTTTAGAGGAATAATATAATCTGCAAAAATGTCATTGTGGTCTCCAGTTAATTACCAAATACCAACCTACGATCCACAATGATAAGTTTTGGAGGCATAATGTGAGAGGAAAAATAACAGAGAGAAGAAGAATAAGGGCCTTCCTCTAGAATAAACTTACTGAGATCCACTAAGTAAAACAAGATGGCATACTTGTCATAGCATGTTTCAGCATCATGTTCACTTACAGAATAAAACAGGGTTTGATGCATCCCACTGAACTATTAATTTAACACCAGGTGAAATTCATATTGTTCCCATCAAGCAAAAGAAAATCTTTTAACTACCACAAAAATGTTTGCCAGGAAGCTCTCTCCATAACACAGAGTAAATGATTCGTCCATAACAGAGTAAATGATTCATGCGGAATATATTACTGTCCCATAAATTCAGAACTCATGGGAGTACCTTCAAATACAAATATTTACATGATTCTAAAGATAAAAATGGCTTTCAATGCAACAAAAGACTGTACTTGTGAGAAGAAACTCACCTTGTAACCACAACCAGCTTTACAGGCTTTGAAACATTCCTGTATACAGGAAGAGATCAATGAAAAGTAAGTGCTAATCATTTATTTAACCACAGAATCATTAATTACAAGCACGTGTAAGTTAAGTCACACCTCAAAATTCAACCAGGTATAACCTTAATTATATAGTTTATGCATTACATTGGTCAATTCAAAAACCCATCTTAATAACATGAAACTATACCATTTTCTAATATTAATACAGCTTTTGTTCAAACAAGGTCTAAATGAATCCTAGAGTGGATAAATATGGCAGAAGTGCTTAGTAACATAAAGCACTGGATCCGTCTCTTATAGCAACTTCTATGTGGCTTAGGCAATGCTCATCCTCCATGATCCAGTAAGCAGCCAAAGAGTTGTTATTGCAATATACAGTGAGAGATATCGTTGCAAAGCAGTGACAATTTCTACGTGGCTGGGAGATCAGAGGCAGGATGTAGGGTGGACTGCCATTTGTTTAGGTGCTTATAAACCTCCCCAAACTCTAGTGGTTGAAAGACCTGAAAGTTGGTGAACTGTATATCCCATTCAGGCTTCAATCATGATTTTTCATTATTGGCCAGAAATAAGTATTATACCATACTGACCCCAAATGAAGCTATTTAACTAATTGCCGATGGTCTTTGACCATTACTGACAACAGTAGACTTGCCAATTTCTACATTCAAAGAACTCATATCCACCCCTATAGTACAACAATCATTTTTTTTTCCTGGCAGACAAATCAAAGCAGCGAGTCAGATGGATATGCAAACAAAATTTTCATACTTCGAGAAGAAATTCATTGAAGATAAATATTTTTAGTTTAAAATTCAAATAAAACTTGGAGGCCTGGACCACCCCTGTAGAGTGGGAACTGACAAAATTGAATGATTGTCCCGCCAGGTAGCTTCATGTTAGGTCTTCTTTAATATAAATCAAATAACAACCAAAACGGTCTGAAATTTCCATGTGAAACAATGATAAAAAGTGTGAAAACAAATAAAAAATAGAGCACGTTGAAAGACAATATACCTCAGAGTAACTGGCAGATCCAGGAGATCGGTCAATGTATGCAGTCCACTGCCGGTCCTTGAGTACAGGGTCCTTGTAACATATTTCATTGCACTCGTCCAAGCCTGAAAATCCAACAAAAGTAACATTTAGAGATTAAATTATCCACAAACAACATCAGGATTTTTCAAAAGCTTCCCCTTGATTTAGGCAAGTCAACTTTCAAGCTATAATATAGGCATGGTCTCTTCTCGTGTATCAATTTAATAAATTGAAATACCATGATGACGAATTGCCTCATCCATTTTTTTCAATAAAAGAACCATACTTAAATCCAATCTATTCAGTCATTGAAGAGAAAGTTGATTCTTGACTTAATGGAACTTGGAAACCATGAAGTCCAGTGGCGTAAAATCTCAGTGCTACTCCAGCACAATATATCCACAAACTACAACTCCCAAACAAAAGTAGCACAAACTTACACTTAAAACAATCTTTAAGCAAAAATGGCAACAAAGCAGATTAAAACTCACAATCTTCCCACGTCTCCCCATCAGTGCCGCAGCCCTTCTTGCAAAATACTCTCCCTGTGAAAATCTTTGCCACTGATTAAACTGATCAAACCAATAGTTTTACATTAGAGAGATAACAATATCTATTCAGAATTATCCATTGGCAAGAAATTCAAAGCACGCACAACTTTACTTTCATATTCTATGGTGTAATTCAAACAATCAGACAAGCATAAGCCAGACAGGAAAGGAGGTTTGCTTAGTACCTACTTTTTTTAATGGAACAAAAGAGCATAGAAGCTGCCCTCTCCAACACCAATAATCAAGAACTACCCATTTAATCACAATAAAATTAACAAAAACAAGCTTTCTTCTAATTACTTATTAAAATATGGTCAAGGAGTTTTGTTCCACTTCTAGGGTTCGAGCCTTAGGGTTCCTTTGGTAGTGTGATGAGATGTGTGTTTGAAACTGCGTTTTGTCACAGCCAAAATTTCAACACACACCATAGTTTTGCATGGTCCCACCCAAAATTCTCTCTTGAACACAATTTATTGCTTTTTTTCAATCCTACTTTTTCAAACCACAATACTACCTCAATGCCAGACACACACTTAGGGTCAGCATCCACCCTTAAGATTGCTAGAATAAACCATACCGTTGAATAAAAAAACATTGTCAAAAGCTTTCCTTTCATGGATGTTTCTTTCTACTAATGCTTGCTCAATAATCTCAAACAGCATAACATAATAACAGTAGTTCCTTAATCTTTAGTATAATCATGAAATTAAAGGAAAGAAAATAAAATGCAACGTTATTAACAAAGTTCATAAGAATAAGAGATCCAATATGCAATTATTGACAGATAATTCGCATGGTAAAAGCAATTTAAGATAATGGGTAGAGAGAGAGAGAGAGAAGGGGTTACAAGGAATCTGCGTGAGAGCTGAGAATTTTTGAGTGCATTGATTGCCACAAGGTTGAGTCCATTGTTCTGGTAGCATCTCTCTCTATCTACAACGCTTTTTCTTTATCTCACTAGCAGGAAGGCAGGGCGGCGATGCCACGGAGGAAGAGGATAACGAAAAAGGGACGAGGAGGTCCCGTTATATATAGATAGGGGTAGTTTGGTCATCTCGGGTTTTATTACAAGGTTTTCGGACCATTCTTCTCCGTTGTGATCGTCTGGGTGTTTTGTGGACACTTCAACTTGCCAACGAAAAACATAGATTTCTTATTAGGTATTTATTTTTTATTTGAAAACATAATTAAAATTTTATTTTAAAAAAATTTTATTTAAAATTGTTTTATGTTTTCTTTGATATATTATATAAAAATTAATTTTTAAAAAATAAAAATATATATTATTTTAATATATTTTTAAGCCAAAAACATTTTAACCTATAATTTTTATTATACTTTCAAAGATAATTTTTTAAAAAACAATATAAAATATAAAAAATATTCTAGCAAAATATTGACACTAGCATTTAATAAGAATTTTTTAATTATTTATAATTTTACTATTATTTTTTATTTAATTACTAAAATATTCTTATAATAAATATAAAGCTGAAAATGTATATTTTAGAGAGAGAAAGGGAAAGATTGCGACTTGGATGCTTGTTGAGCGTGAAGGGAGTAGTGAGCAGAGAAAAATAGAGGGAGACAGCATTTCTTGAAGACAAAGCTCTCTCC
>Ga0325401_1005846_pt1 | contig 11850 bp, 10 predicted proteins | sample PopdelMetagenome_FD_205666 | JGI IMG/M metagenome (GOLD analysis project Ga0325401, IMG submission 205666) | Populus deltoides microbial communities from Bellville, Georgia, United States - Xylem-PdKOR-R2 | ecosystem: Host-associated > Plants > Phyllosphere > Stem > Wood/Secondary xylem | place...
CGGCGGGCGGATCGGGAACGACGCTCGACGGGGCACGGGTCTGCACGACGCCCACGAGCAGCACGCTGGCCAGCCCTCCGAGGGCCCCGGCCTTCACCAGCGTGAGGGCCTGGCGCAGCGGGCCGCGCACCGCGCTCGGCCGTCGTCGTGTCCCCGGCGCCCCTGGCGCCACCGTGCCCACACTGCCTCAACGACGGGGGAGCGTCGGGGTGACGGTCCGGCTCCGACGGGTCCGGGTGAGGATGGGGCATGGCCTGGTTCGCAACGCCCGACGACGTCACGACGCGGCTGGGGGAGAGCGGCTACCTCGCCGACCACGCGACCGCCACGACGGCCTACCTCGCGGGCGCCCTCGAGAAGCCGCTGCTCGTCGAGGGGCCGGCCGGCGTCGGCAAGACCGAGCTCGCGAAGGCGATCGCCCGCACCACCGGGGCCGAGCTGGTGCGGCTGCAGTGCTACGAGGGGCTCGACGAGGCGCGCGCGCTCTACGAGTGGAACTACAAGAAGCAGCTGCTGCGCATCCAGGCCGCCGGTGACCAGGCGTGGGACGCCACCCACGACGACATCTTCACCGACGAGTTCCTGCTGACCCGGCCGCTGCTGAGCGCGATCCGGCGCACCGAGCCGACCGTGCTGCTCATCGACGAGGTCGACAAGACAGACGTGGAGGTCGAGGGGCTGCTGCTGGAGGTGCTCTCGGACTTCCAGGTCACCATCCCCGAGCTCGGCACCGTGGTGGCCGTACGCCGTCCGCTGGTCGTCCTCACCTCCAACGCCAGCCGCGAGCTCTCCGAGGCGCTCAAGCGGCGCTGCCTCTACCTCCACCTCGACTACCCCGACGAGCAGCGCGAGCTCGAGATCGTGCTCAGCCAGGTGCCCGACCTCGAGCAGCGGATCGCCGAGCAGCTGGTTGCGACCGTCGCCCGGCTGCGCGACCTCGACCTCAAGAAGTCGCCGTCGATCGCCGAGTCCGTCGACTGGGCCCGCACGCTGCTGGCGCTCGAGGTGCGCGAGCTCGACGACGAGGCCGTCGACGACACCCTTGGGGTCGTCCTCAAGCACGCCTCCGACCACGAGCGGGCGATCCGGGAGCTGAGGCTGCGCCGGTGAGCGAGCAGCGGACCGGGCCCGAGAGCGGGCTCCTCGAGCGCCACGTCCGCTTCCTCGAGGCGCTGCGCACGGCGGGCCTGCCGGTCTCGCTCGCCGAGGACCTCGACTCCGTCGCGGCGCTCTCGGCCCTGCCGTGGCGCAAGCGCGACACCGTCCGCACGGCGTACGCCGCCACGGTGGTGAAGAGGCAGAGCCAGCGCCCGACGTTCGACACGCTCTTCGACGTGTGGTTCCCGGCCCTGGTCGGCGAGGGCGCGGGGGCAGCGGACCGTGAGGGCAGCGGCCCCGTGCGCGACGGGGCGGACGCCCTGGCCGAGCACCGCGAGCGGCTGGCCGGGGCGCTCGAGGCCGACGACGCCGAGGAGCTCGGCCGGCTGGCGGTCGAGGCGGTCTCGCGGTTCGGCGCGATGCCCGGGCGCGGCCCGGGGCTCTCGTCGTGGTCGGCCTACACCGCCCTGCAGCGGGTCTCGCCGTCCGACCTCACCGGCCGCATCGTCGCCGCGCTCCTCGCCGAGGGGCGCACCGAGGAGGAGGCCGGACGGACCGCGTCGCGCCGCGTCGCGGCCTGGACCCGGCAGGTCGAGGACGACGCCCGGCGGCGCATCGCCGAGGAGAAGGGGCCCGGTCACGTCGCCGACGTCGTGGTGAGGCCGAGCCTGGAGCGGCGCGACTTCCTCACCGCCCGTCGCGCCGACCTCGAGGAGATGCGCCGCGAGATCCAGCCGCTGGCGCGTCGCCTGGCCACCCGGCTCACCCAGGAGCACCGCGCCCGGGGCCGCGGCCCGCTCGACGTGCGGCGCACCGTCCGGGCGTCGATGTCCACCGGCGGCGTCCCGTTCACCACCCACCACCGCCCCAGGCGGCCCCACCGCAACGAGCTCGTCGTGCTCTGCGACGTCAGCGGCTCCGTCGCGCAGTTCGCCCAGTTCACGCTGCTGCTGGTCTTCGCGCTGCGCGACCAGTTCCAGAAGGTCCGCGCCTTCACCTTCGTCGATGAGGTCCACGAGGTCACGCAGCACTTCCGCCCCGGCGCCGACGTCGCCGACGTGATGGCCGACCTCGCCGCCTCCACCGCGCACGCCGCGCGCTGGGGGCGCACCAACTACGGCCGTGCGCTCACCCGCTTCGCCGAGCTGCACGCCGACGCCCTCGGTCCCAAGACCGCCCTGCTGGTGCTCGGTGACGCCCGCTCCAACCACTCCGACCTCGCGCTCGACACCCTCCGCGCGATCGAGCGCGACACCCGTCACGCCTGGTGGCTCAACCCCGAGCACCGGCGCCACTGGGACACCGGCGACTCCGCCGCCTCGCGGTACGCCGAGATCGTGCCGATGGTCGAGTGCCGCAACCTCACCCAGCTGTCGGCGTTCGTCGAGCGGCTCGTCTGAGGCCCGGGCGGTCCGGTCTCAGGCGAGGTAGCCCCGGGAGCGCAGCCGGTCCAGCTCGGCGCGCAGCTCGGGTGAGGGGGCGGCGTCGGCCACCCGGGCGCCGCACACGTAGACGCTCTCGGTCGAGGTGCCGGCGGCGTCGAAGACCACCGTGGTGCGCTGCGGGTCGCCGGCGTTGACGAGCGAGCCGAGCAGGGCGACCGGGTCGGCGCGGTCCTCGAGGGCCAGCATCCGGACGGTGGCCGGCAGGCGCGGCACCTGGGCGGCGGGCGCCCCGGCGGTGACGACCTGGTCGACCGTGAACGGCGCCGGACGGTGCGCGGCCGCCAGCTGGGCGGCGACCACGCCACCGGCTCCCGAGCCGACGAGCATCACCCGGGGGTCGTCGTCGCCCGCGACCGCCGCGGCGACGGACTGCGCGACCTCGGCGGCGTACGGCGAGAGGTCGCCGGCCACGAGCCGCACCGGCGGCGCGTCCGCGTCGTCGCCGTCGAGGACGGGCGGGCGGCCGAGGTAGACGACGTAGCGCGCCGGCGCGGTGCGGTGCACCAGCAGCCGCCCGTCGAGCCCCTCCAGTGTCGTCATGAGGTCGGTGAGGGTGGCCGGCCGGGGCGGCGGCGCCACCGCGGCCGTCCCCGCCGCCTCACCGGGCAGTGGCGACAGCAGTCCTCCGGCGATGTCGCGGAGTGCGGCGCCGGAGTCGTGGCGCATGGCCTCGACCCCGAGCGCGCGCAGTCCGCCGCGCGCGGCCTGACGGCCGGGCTCTCCCGAGACGAACCCGGCCGTCAGGACCGAGCGCATCTGGAGGCTGTCGAGCAGCCCCCCGCCACCGGAGGTGACGTGATCCATGAGCTCGGGGTTCTGCACCGCGAGCTCACTGAGGTACGCCGTGACCGCGTCGCGGTCCAGGGCGTCGGTCTCGATCAGCCCGGCGGCGACGACCGCCCCGCCGAGCGCGACGTGGGGTGCGAGGTAGCCGAGCGCGCGGCCGGCGATCGCGCCCAGGCTCCGGTAGGCCGCCTCGCGCAGCTCGTCGATCCACTGGTAGGTCAGCACCGTCGAGCGCACCACCAGCGCGTCGGCGTCGAGCTCGACCGACCGCGCGAGCAGGCCGTGGCGCCCGGTCGTGGCGGCGCGCAGGTCGTCCTCGGCGCTCGTCCACGTGGTGGGCGAGAGCTCCGCCGAGTCGGTCACCGCGGGGTCGCGGAGCACCTCCGCGCCCAGCCCGGCCAGCGAGCGCAGCTCGGCGCCGGCCCTGTCGAACTCGTCGGCCAGCGAGAGCAGGGCGTCGTAGCCGTCGGCGCGGGACGCGACGTGGGTCGGCAGGTCGGTCACGGCGTCACCTGCGCGAGCACCGGGGCGAGCTCGGCACCGAGGTCCTCGGGGATCACCCGCTGCAGCTCGAGGCGCAGCCGACCGGGCGTGCCGTCGTCGGCCACCTCGCGGTGACCGCGCAGGGCGCGCCAGCCGTCGGCCACCAGGGTCCACGACACCACGCCGACGGTCGTGGTCTCCGGGCCGGAGACGTCGGCGACCAGGGCCCGCAGCCGTCCGCGGGCCTCGGTCGCGAGGCCGGAGAGCGCCCGCACCGTCTCGGCCTCGCGGAGCACCCGGCCGGCGCCGTCGGTGACGGCCCCGGGGTGCTGGGCGACCAGCACCGGGACGAGGTCGCCGCGGTGGGTGCGGGCGGCCTCGACCGCAGCGTCGGCCAGCTCGTGCGGCAGCTCGAGCCGCGACGGCACCTGAGAGTCGTGGAGCGGCAGGTCCTCGGGCACGACGGCGACCCGGGCCAGCTCGGCGGCCCACGCCCACGTCGGGAACCACGCCAGCTCGAAGACCAGTGCGTCGTGGGTCGAGAGCGCCGCGACCGCGCCACCGCTCTGGCGGTGCCACGACCTCACCTGCACGGCGCCGGCGCTGACGTCGAGGTCGAGGGCGAACGACGGCGTCGCCAGGAGCCCGACGGCGCCGAGCAGGCCGACGTCGACCGCTCCGTCGTCGGGGTCGCCGACCAGGAGCCCCCGCCGCGACAGCGACGACGCCGGGTCGTGCAGCCGCTCGAGCGCCTCGGCCCAGGCCCGGCGGTCGCTCGCCCTGCGGCTGCGACCGAGGCGGTCGTCGAGCCCACCCTCCCCGGGCTCGTCGAGCTCGAAGGGGAGCGGTGCGTCGTTGGCGCGGGCGGCGACGAAGCGCAGCTCGGGCAGGGTCAGCGCGACCCGGCGCGGCAGGCCGTCGAGGAGGTCGTGCGGCGACGGCTGCGGTGGCCCGAGGTCGATCGTCCCCACGGCTCAGGCGCTCCGTTCCGAGGACCCGGGAGCGGGCGGCAGCGGGACCGCGAGCCAGTCCTTGTGACCGGGGACCGGCTGCTCGAGCCCGGCGAGGTGACCGTCGTCCAGCAGGGCCCGGGCGCGGCGCTCGGCCTCGGCGATCGACTCCTTGAGCCGCTCCGTGTGCTGCAGGTGGGCCTCGAGGGAGGAGGCGGCCGCCTCGTGCCGCGCCGCGGCCTCGCGCAGCCTGGCGGCCCGCTCGCGCGAGGTCGTGCGCACCGTGTCCCCGGCACGACCCGCCCAGCCGACGGCGTCGGTGCGGGCCACCACGCGGTCCGCGAGCGCCCGGATCCGCTCGCCCTGCTCGCGCAGGCGGAGGGCGTGCTTGCGCATCACCTCGGTGTCGCCGTACATGCCGCCCCCTCTCGCCGCTGGGCAGATACCCTGCCTCGTCCGGCCGAAACGCCGCCGGGCCTCTCCACAGCCCTCCGCGGCGGCTCACGGCTGCCGCGTGATCTGGAAGAGGCGGCTCTCGACGACGGTGCCGTCCTCGCCGAGGAACCCCTGGTCCCGCAGGCTCGCGACCGCCTCGGTGACCGACGGGTCGGAGGAGGAGTCGACCAGCTCCGCCCCCTCGGCGTAGGTGTCGTAGTCGTGGTGGGCGACCACGCCGTCGGGCGGGTGCGCGTCGAAGGTGACGGTCGTCTGCTCGACGGTGTCGGGGTTGTCGCGCCCGTCGAGCTGGGGCACCACGTCGCCGCGCTGCTCCAGGGAGAGCACGTGCGTGCCCTTCGGGTACGCCGACACCTGGGCGGTCGGCGAGCCCGCGGTCACGGCGGCGGTGACGGCGAACCCGGTGCCGCCGGCCGCGAGGGCCGCCGCGGCCATCCCGCCCTGGCTGTGCCCGACGACCAGCACCGGCTCGTCGGGTCGCACCCCCGCGTCGCGCATCGCCTCCAGCACGCCGCGCGAGTAGGCGTCGGGCCCCCGCGCGACGAGCTCGAGGTTGGTGCCCATGCCGCGCACGTCGCCGTCCTGGTCCCACGGGGCGTCGAAGCGGTCGGTGCCGGGGAGGTAGACCACGTGGCGCACCGAGCCGTCCGGTCGTCGCAGGGTCTGCACCTCGATCGTGCCGTTGCCCGGCGAGTGCGGGTCGGGCGAGAGGGCCGCGACCTGCTGCAGGTGGGTGAGGAGGTCGCGCACCGACCGCGGCCGCTCGCGGCGCGGGGCGCTGCCCGCCGGCGCGTCGTACGACGTCACGCGGGGCCGGCGCGGCGCGCCGTACAGCCTGGCGAGGAGGGCGGGGTGGAGCAGGGCGGTGGAGCCGAGCACCCCGACCACGTCCTGCAGCAGCCCGGCCCGCTCCTCGGCGGGCGTGGCGAGCACCAGCGGCAGGGCGGTGCTCGGCCACAGTGCGAGGTGTCCGCGCAGGCTGCCGACCGCGGCCCCGCTGGTGGCGTCGGCCGCCCGCAGGGCGGCGACGGCGACCCGGACCGCGACCGCGTCGCCCTCGACGGCCAGGGCGACGGCGGTGGTCGCCGCGGCCGCCGCCAGCACGGCCGCCTCGGCGGCTGCGCAGGTGGCGGGCGAGAGCACGCTCGACTCGAGCAGGTCGGCGTCGTGCGCGGTCGCGGCGGTGCAGCCCGCCTGCTCGCGCACCCGGTCGCCCTCGGCGTCGAGGTGGCCGGCGAGGGCGAGCACCTGCTCCCAGGCCGCGGCCACGCCCCCGGCGCCACCGCTGACGCCGCGCACCACCGCGTCGCCGCCGCCCGTGCTCCTGCCCGTGCTCCCGCTCGGGCCCCCGCCGAGGCTCGGCCGGCTCACGGCAGCAGGTCCAGCCAGGCGCGGTGACCCGACGGCGGCAGGTCGGCCAGCCCGGCCAGCCCCGTCACACTCCCGATCCCGTCGAGGGCGGCCGAGGCGAGCCCGGTCAGCGCATCCGCCGCGGCGTCCTCGGCCACCGCGATCGCCGCCTTGGCCTGGTCGACGCACCCCGCGTGGACCTCCAGCGCCCCCGCGGCCGTGTCGTGCAGGTCGGCAGCCTGGCCGAGCTCGCCGGCGCGAGCCCCCACGGTCGTGCGCATCGCCTCCGCGGCCAGCCCGTCCCAGGGCACCCGGGCCGCGCGCTCGCGGCCGCCGGCCGCCTCCTCGCGCAGGGTCGTGGCAGTCTCGCGCAGGCCGGTGGCCAGGCGCCGGATCGCCGTCGTGTCGCCGTACATCGCAGCTCCTCTCGGGGGGTCGCGCCCGGGGCCCGGGCGGCGGAGCCAGCCGTCTGCCCGCGCCGCCTGTGGACCAACCGGGGCACGGGCGCCTGTGGACGAGGCGGCCGGCCGTCGTCCACAGCCGGCGAGCGGGACTTCCCTGGGCGCTCCGACAGTGCGAGTCTGCGAGGACGCGCGAGGGGGGACGAGATGGCCAGCACGGGTCTGCTGAGACGCAAGAGCATCGACGCGATGATCGCCTCGAGCCGGGGCGAGGACGGCGGGACCCACCTCGAGCGCAGCATGGGCGTCTTCCCGCTGATGATGTTCGGCGTCGGCGCCACCATCGGCACCGGCATCTTCTTCGTGATGTCCGAGACCGTCCCCGATGCGGGCCCTGCGGTCGTCTTCTCCTTCGTCATCGTCGGCGTGATCGCCGGGCTGACGGCGCTCTGCTACGCCGAGGTCGCCTCGACCGTGCCGGTCTCGGGCTCGGCCTACTCCTACGCGATGGCGAGCATCGGCGAGCTCCCGGCCTACGTCGTCGGGTGGTGCCTGATCCTCGAGTACGGCGTCGCCGCGTCTGCGACGTCGGTCGGCTGGGCGGAGTACTTCAACCAGCTGCTCGACGACGTCCTCGGCGTCCGCATCCCCCACGCGCTCAGCGCCGGGGCGCTCGCCGACGACCCCGGCGTGGTCAACCTCCCGGCGGTCGTGCTGGTCACGCTGTGCTGCGTCCTGCTGCTGCGCGGGGCCCGGGAGTCGGCGCGCGCCAACGCGGTCATGGTCTGCATCAAGCTCGCCGTGCTCGGGCTCTTCGTGGTCGTCGCGGCGTTCGGCTTCACCCGCGGGCACTTCACGCCGTTCGCACCCGAGGGCTTCTCGGGCGTCGCCACTGCGCTGCCGCCCATCTTCTTCACCTTCATCGGCCTCGACGCCTGCTCGACGGCGGGCGAGGAGGCCCGCGACCCGGGCCGCACCATCCCGCGGGCCATCATCGGCGCGCTGCTGATCGTGACGGCGTTCTACGTCCTGGTCGCCGTGGCCGCGGTGGGTGCCCAGCAGGCCGGCGCCTTCGAGGGCCAGGAGGCCGGGCTCGCCGTCATCCTCAGCGACGTCACCGGCTCCGACGTCCCGGCGATCGTGCTCTCGGTCGGCGCGGTGATCTCGGTGTTCTCGGTGACGCTCGTGACCATCTACGGCCAGACCCGCATCCTGTTCGCGATGGGCCGCGACGGCATGCTGCCGAAGGCGTTCAGCGAGGTCGACGCGCGCACCCTGTCGCCCAACAAGAACGTCGTCGTCACGTGCCTGTTCGTCGGGCTGCTCGCCAGCACCGTCCCGATCGACAAGCTCTGGGACCTCGTCTCGATCGGCACGCTCGCGGCGTTCATCGTCGTCTCGGCGACCGTGATCATCCTGCGGCGCACCCGCCCCGACCTCGAACAGGCGTTCAGGGTGCCGCTCTACCCCTACCTGCCGATCGCCTCGATCGTCGCCTGCCTGTGGGTGGCGACCAAGGTGCCGGGCGAGACGTGGTTCCTCGTCGCCGGGTGGCTCGTGCTCGCGCTCGTCCTCTACGCCGCCTACGGCCGCCGCCACTCGGTGCTGGCCGTCACCCGGACGTGACGGACGCTCGGGTGGGGGCGGCGTCGTGAGGGTGCTGGTCGCCTACCGCGGCGACGCCGACGGCGACGGGGCGCTGCACCTCGCTGCGGTGCTGCGGCGCACGACCCGGGCCGAGACGACGGTCGTGGCCGTGCTGCCGCGGGTCTCCTACGTCGGCGACGAGCGGCCCGACCTGGAGTACCGCCAGCACCTCGACGACCTGGCCGAGCAGGCGCGGGCCGCCGCCGTGGCCGCGCTGGGTGACGAGGCGGCGTTCGAGCGGGTCGCGTCGACCTCGGTCGCGGCCGGGCTGGTCGAGGCGGCCGAGCGCCTCGGCGCCGACGTGGTGGTCCTGGGCTGCGCCCGCGACGCCGTGCGCGGCAACCTCGTGCTCGGCAGCGTGGGGGAGCGGCTGCTCCACTCCTCGCCGGTGCCGCTGCTGATGTCGCCCCACGGCTACGAGCCCGGTGGGGACGCCCGGTTCACCCGGCTGACCTGCGCCTACGTCGGCACCGCGCAGTCACGCGAGGCGCTCGGCGCGGCCTGCGACCTCGCGGTCCGCCACGACCTGCGGCTGCGGGTCGCGACGTTCGTCCCGCGCGCCGCGACGATGTACCCGCCCGAGGTCGGGCTCGACGCCGAGGACCTCGTCTCGGCGCAGTTCGCCGAGCAGGCGGTCGGGCTGCACCACGAGGCGGTCGCCTTCTGCGAGCAGCGCGGGGTCGGGGTCGTCGAGTCCGTGGTGGGCCGGGGTCGCGGGTGGGCCGGTGCGCTCGGCGCCGTCGCGTGGGAGCCGGGCGACGTGCTCGTCTTCGGCTCCAGCCGCCTCGGCCACCTCGCCCGGGTCTTCCTGGGGTCCACGGCGAGCCGGCTGCTGCGCCACACGCCGGTCCCGGTGCTCGTCGTGCCGTCCGGCTCCGCGCACTGGGTCGAGCACGCGCCGGCCTGACCCGCGCTCGGCGCAGCTCCGGCGCCGCTCAGCCGATGGCGCCCGCGATCCGCTCGAGCGCCACCTCGATGTCGCTGCGCTGCCCCGCGAAGCTCATCCGCACCCACTGCCCGCCGTGGACGGTGTCGAAGTCGGCCCCGGGCGCGATGCCGACGCCGGTGCGGGCCAGCAGGTCGTGGCAGAAGGCCATCGTGTCGTCGGTCAGGTGCGCCACGTCGGCGTAGACGTAGAACGCCCCGTCCGCGGGGGCGAGGCGGTCGATCTCGAGCCCGGGCAGGCCGTCGAGCAGCAGCCGTCGGTTGGCGGCGTACCGCTCGACGTGACCGTCGAGCTCGGCGTACGACGCGTCGTCGAACGCCGCCAGGCACGCCCGCTGGGCGAGCACGGGCGGGCAGATCGTGAAGTTGCCGGTGAGCACGTCGACGGCGCGCCGCAGCCGGTCCGGCACGATCATCCAGCCGATCCGCCAGCCGGTCATGGAGAAGTACTTCGAGAAGCTCGCGAACACCACCGACTCCCGGCTCGTCTCCCACGCGCTGCGCGCGAGCCGGTCGTGCCCGTCGAGCGGGGCGTACTCGATGCCGTGGTAGATCTCGTCGCTGATCAGCTGCACGCCGGCGCCCTCGCACCATGCGGCGAGCGAGGCCAGCTCCTCGGGCAGCAGCATCGTGCCGGTCGGGTTGGCGGGGCTGGCGACCACGAGCCCGGCCAGGTCGGGGATCGCGGCGACCTGCTCGACGGTGGGCTGGAACCTCGTCTCCGGGCCGGTCTCGATCTCCACCACCTCGACGCCCAGCGCCCGCAGCACGTTGCGGTAGCAGGGGTAGCCCGGCCGGGCCATCGCGACCCGGTCGCCAACGTCGAACGCCGCGAGGAAGGCCAGCAGGAAGCCGCCGCTGCTCCCGGTCGTCACGACCACCTGCTCGGGGTCGACGTCGATGCCGTGCGTGCGGCGGTGGTGGGCGGCGATGGCCTCGCGCAGCTCGAGGATGCCGGTGGCCGGGGTGTAGCCGAGCGGGTCGCCGCTCTGCAGCAGCCGCACCGCCTCGGCGCGGACCGGCTCGGGCGCCCCGGTGCTCGGCTGCCCGGCGAGCAGGTCCACCAGGTCGCCGTGCGTGCGCCGGCGCTGCGCCGCCGCGGCCAGCAGGTCCATCACGTGGAACGGCGGGACGTTCGCCCGGCTCGCCACCTGCCACCTCGACGCGTCCGTCTGCACAGCGCCACCCTAGGCGGCACCGACGAGCCGGAGGCAGGCTCCGGATAGACTGCCGTTCCCGCCCGACGAGCCGGACGAGGTGACCGTGTCGATCGACGTGCACGAGCTCGACGTCTTCCTGCTCTGGGGCTCGGCCGTGACGTTCCTGGCGATCCTCGCCGTCCGGCTCTCCTCGCGCACCCGGCTGCCGTCGCTGCTGCTCTACCTCCTGATGGGCGCTCTGATCGGCGAGGCCGGCCTGGGCATCGCCTTCGACGACGCGGAGCTGGCCCACTCCCTCGGCTTCGCCGCGCTCATCCTCATCCTCGCCGAGGGCGGGCTGACGACGGCGTGGAGCGACGTGAGGCCGGCGATGAAGCTCGGCCTCTCGCTGGCGACCGTCGGCGTCGTCGTGTCGGTGGCGATCGTCGCCGTCGGTGCGCACTACCTGCTGGGCTTCTCGTGGCAGACCGCCGTGCTGCTGGGCGCGGTCACCTCGCCGACCGACGCGGCGGCGGTGTTCTCGGTGCTGCGGGTCGTGCCGCTGCCCAAGCGGCTCACCGGCGCGCTCGAGGCCGAGTCGGGGCTCAACGACGCCCCGATCATCGTCCTCGTCACGATCATCGCGACCGGCGCGCTCGAGGAGCACTCGATCGCCTACAACGTCGGGCTGGTGGTCTTCGAGCTCGTCGTCGGTCTGCTGGTCGGCCTGGGGGTCGGGTACGCCGGCTCGTGGGTGCTGCGCCGCGCGGCGCTGCCGTCCTCCGGGCTCTACCCGCTCGCGGCGATGGTGCTGTGCCTCTTCGCCTACGGCAGCGCCGCGGCCGTGCACGCCTCGGGCTTCGCGGCGGTCTACGTCGCCGCGCTGGTCATCGGCAACGCCGACCTGCCGCACCGCGCGGCGACCCGGTCGTTCGCCGAGGGGGTGGCCTGGCTCGCCCAGATCGGGCTCTTCGTCATGCTCGGGCTGCTGCTCTCGCCGGGGCGGATCGGGTGGGACACCATCGGCTACGCCGTCGTCGCCGGGCTGGTGCTCACCTTCGTCGCGCGGCCGGTCTCGGTGCTCGTCAGCTCGGTGGTGCGCCCGATGCCGCCGCGCGAGCTGGCCTTCGTGTCCTGGGCCGGGCTGCGG
>Ga0325401_1005850_pt1 | contig 11847 bp, 11 predicted proteins | sample PopdelMetagenome_FD_205666 | JGI IMG/M metagenome (GOLD analysis project Ga0325401, IMG submission 205666) | Populus deltoides microbial communities from Bellville, Georgia, United States - Xylem-PdKOR-R2 | ecosystem: Host-associated > Plants > Phyllosphere > Stem > Wood/Secondary xylem | place...
AAATTGTTTGAAAGATGCTGATATTCAGTGCTTAAATAAGTTAGAGTGACTGACGAAAGCAGGTGCAGAAGTTCGCAGCGTAGTATCTAATATGCTATTCTTACGGCATGAAAATCATCATCGTCGGTGCTACGGGCACCATTGGCAAAAAGGTAACTGCCGCGCTGGAAAACGACCATGAGCTTGTGAAGGTCGGGTCGAAGAGCGGCGACGTGCAGGCCGACATTACCTCGTCGAAATCCATCGAGGCCATGTACAAGCAAATCGGAGCATTCGACGCGCTGATTTGCACGGCAGGCGGGGCGCATTTTGGGCCGCTCGCCACCATGACGGCCGCTGATTTTCAAAAGGGGCTGAACGATAAGCTGCTCGGGCAAGTCAACCTGGTACTCATAGGGCAGCACCACATTAACGCCAAAGGCTCTTTCACGCTGTCATCGGGCCTGCTATCGGACGACCCGAATCGTAATTGCGCCAACCTAGCGGCCGTAAACTCCGCTATCAACGGCTTTGTGCGGGGCGCGGCCATTGAGCTGGAAAATGGCGTGCGTCTCAATGCCGTGAGTCCGGGCCTGGTAGAAGATTCGGCGGACTTGCTGCCCGCATTTCCCGGTTTTGCCCTCACCAAGATGGACGTGGTCGTAAGAGCATACCTAAAAAGCGTGCTGGGTGCGCAAACCGGACAGGTGTACGCAGCAGTATAGCTTCTGACGATACTTCACAAAAAAGCCCGACCACCTAGGTAATCGGGCTTTTCTGTCCTTCCGAGCAGCGCGAGGAATCTGAGTGAACCACCTAGGCCAACAAATCAGATTCCTCGCGCTGCTCGGAATAACTAAAGTGTGGACACCTAGCTTAGTTGGCTTCCAAAATTTGGAACAACTCATCGAGCTTCGGCGTCAGGATGATTTCGGTGCGGCGGTTCAAGGCTTTATTGGTGGGCGTATCGTTGGCAGCCACGGGTGAGAATTGCGAGCGGCCCGAGGGCGTTACCTGACCCGAGGGCAATCCGGCTTGCGTCAGGATGCGCGTAATTTCGGTGGCGCGCAGCACGCTCAAATCCCAGTTGTCTTTCATTCCCGCAATGCGGGCAATCGGCACATTATCGGTGTGGCCTTCCACCAGCACGTTCACATCTTGGTTGCCTTTCAGGGCTTCGGCTAGCTTGCGCAAGGCATCGACACCCTTCGGATCTACTTTTGTAGATCCCGATTTGAAAAGCAGCTGCTCGGAGAGTGACACGTACACTTTGCCATTCTTCACGTTCACCGATAAGTCGTTGGCGTTGAAGCCGAGCAGGGCGTCGCCTACTTTTTGGCGGAGGGCTTTCACAGCAGCATCCTTCTGATCGAGAATGCGCTGCATTTCGGCAATGCGGGCTTCCTTGGCTTTCAGGTCTTCCTGCGTGGCTCCTAGGCTGGAGTTCAGTTGGTTAACCTGCTGATTGGTGTTTTTCAAGCTAGCCCGCAGTGCTTCTTCCGTCTGGGCACTTTGTTGCTCCAGGGCCGTTTTTTGCGCTTGTAGTTGGTCGCGCGCAGTCGTTAGGTCGGAGTACTGGGCTTGGAGAGCTTTGTACTTCTTGGAAGAAACGCAGGACGTCCCGGCAGTGAGGAGACCCACGCCGAGCAGCGCCGTGAGGGCAGTACGGGGGAAGGGGAGATGCATAAGGGTGATAAATAAGAAAACAACGACTTACTTCGGCCGCAACAAAAGTGCCTACCGTTGGTCGCCGGGTGCGCAAGTGCGGTCGGCCCGAGAAATGAACTAGTTACTAAGTAACACGAAAGTAGATAAACCTAGGTAAACTCAGCTGCTCAATAACCCTGTACGCAGGCCAGCGTAAGGACTCCGCCGCCGCGCCGCCGAAATTAACTTTGGCGAATCAACGCGGGTGGCGTATGTTTCGCGGCTGCTCACTTTAGTCCTGTACCCTTTGCGTTTCTTACGTCATGTCGCTGGCCGTTTGGGGCTGTGCTTTCTTTTAAGTTGGCAGCTAGCCAGCCCGGCATGGGCAGCTAAGCCTGCTACAATGCACTATTGGGTTTTTCTGCGCGACAAAGCAGGTATGCGCCTGCTCTCCACCGCGTACTTCTCGCCCCAGGCCCAGGCGCGGCGGCAGCGCCAGCACCTACCCGCCGCCGACAGCACCGACTTCCCCGTGCGTCCCGACTATGTACAGCGCGTACGTGCGCTAGCTGATACGGTGACGTTTGTCAGCCGTTGGTTTAACGCCATAGCTTGCCAGGCCACCTCCGCCCAAGCCGCGGCGCTCCGCCAACTGCCTGGCGTGCGCGCCGTCGTGGCGCGCGAAGCTATTGACCTAGCTCCTGCGAGCCGCCCGAAGCAGGTTGACCTAGGAGAAACAACCATAACGGCCGCCGACCGCCAGCTTGCCCGCCGCCAAACGGCCAGTCTCGGCGCGGCAGCTTTCCAGAAAGCTGCTTTGATGGGGCGCGGCATACGCATTGCTATTTTCGACGTTGGGTTCTTGGGCGTTGATCGGCACCCGGCCTTCCAACACCTGATGCATGACAAGCGGATTGTGGCCACCCATAACTTTGTGCGAGAACAGACCTCGGTTTTTGCCAGTGGCCGCCACGGCACGGAGGTGTTATCGTGCATTGCCGGGCTGCTGCCAGACGGTACGCCGCTCGGCCTGGCGCCGCAGGCGGAGTTCCTGTTGGCCCGCACCGAGCGCCTTTACCGCGAGTTGTACGTGGAAGAGGAGGCATGGCTCGCAGCGGCTGAGTGGGCCGACCGCAACGGCGCCGATATTATCAATTCTTCGCTCGGGTACACCAACCGGCGGTATTTTCCTGAGCAGATGAATGGTCGGACCAGCCTAGTGGCGCGTGCCGCCGAAATGGCTGCGCGCAAAGGCATGCTCGTCGTGAATGCCGCCGGCAACGACGGCGACGATGAGGAGTGGCGCACGATCGGTACCCCCGCCGACGGCGACTCTGTGCTGGCCGTTGGGGGCATTGACCCCGACACCTACTTGCACATCGATTTTAGCAGCTACGGACCCGCCGCTGGCCGTCGGCTGAAGCCCAACGTAGCCGCCTTCGGGACGGTGCTGGCCGCTGCGCCCGTTGGGTACGTGCGCACGCAGGGCACCTCGTTTGCTAGTCCGTTGGTGGCAGGCTTTGCGGCCTGCGCGTGGCAGCAGAATCGTAAACTGTCGGCTATGGAGCTTTTTGCAAAGCTTCAAGCTTCTGCCAACCTCTACCCGTACTACGATTACGCGCATGGCTACGGGACACCGCAAGCTTCCTTTTTTGTGGCGGAGGTGGCGCAACCAATACCTAGGTCCACAGAGCCGACGTTCGATTTTGTGCGCCAGGATAGTCTGTTGGCCGTTATCATCCGGCCCGCCGCGGCCTTCGTGCCGGCGCGCACACTGCCGCTCTACGCCGACTCTGTGATGGCCGTCACGCCGGATAATGCCACCGCCCCGAGGCTAGGGCGCGAAAAGCCCGTGCGCACGGCCACCGATACCGCGCGCACCGAAGATCCGGCTACTTTACCCCCCACGCACCCTGATTACTTGTACTGGCACCTGGCCAATGCAGGGGGCGTTTTGCGCAGCTACGAAGTGCGCGACGTGACGCAACGCGTGATACTTCGCATTCCGCTACGCCTCTTGCAGCCCGGCGATGTAGTGCGCGTGCATTACCGTGGTTACACCCAACACTATCCGCAGCAATGAAGGCATTCGTACTAACGTATAGCCTAGGTATTTGCTTAGGCATGAGTGTACTTACGGCGCAGGCGCAACGCGTGCTGCTGCGCGCTGATGTTGCCCAGGACACACTGCCAACCAATTCGGGTCCTAACCGCACGTATTTCAGCCACCTGTATTTTGGCTACTCTTTCGTGGTGGGGTCGGCCTCGGGGCCGGGTGCCGACCTGCGCTTTGGTCGCTCGGGAGAACTGCAAGCAGGGTTGCGGCATAAGGTGCGACTCAACCAAACCCTAGCCCTCGGCCTCGACGCTCGTTATGCGCGCCTGACTTATTCCCTCAAGCAGAACGATCAAAAAACGGTGCCGACTACCACCCAATATGACCGGGAGCACCTGAGCTTATCGCAGCTTCAGGGTGAGGCCTTCGTGCGCCTCAACGCCGGGCGGCGCGGCAATGCCATTGGCCATTACCTCGACTTGCTCGGGTGGGGTGGTTGGGTAATGGGTTCCTCGCACCGTTATGAGCAACCAGCTACGGCCGGCGCGAAAACCCAGCACGTAACCGAGCGCGGCCTCCAGTATGTGCAGCGTTGGCCTTATGGGGTAGGGGCGCGCCTCGGTTCGGGGCGCTACGCCGTAGTGGGGCGCTACCGGTTGTCATCGGCTTTCGATGGGGCCGCCCAGGGCCGTTATCCGGAGCTACCTCGCTGGACGGTAGGACTGGAGCTTGGCTGGTTCTAAATGGGAAAACACGGCCTTTTCATAGCGTGTATTTAAATATAGTAAGATCAATGTGTACATTTTGGTATAGAATTGGCTGCATAGCTAGCTTGTCCGGTTAGGTGGCGTCCAACCATCTCCTGCCAGGCTATTACGGATGAATGTGGATTACTCAACTATGAAAAAAAATCTTCTCCCTCTTGCGTTTGTAGCGTTGCTACAAATGACCTCTTGTATCACTACTGAGCGGGAAGTAGGGTCGGCCAAAACGGGCCAAAAAGTGTATAATCCTACCCCCGGCAACCGCATTACCAGTCGGAGTATTCTGAATAAAGTAAACGCCCAGCACTACTTCACCAATAGCAAAGCCAAAGACCAGTTTGTGTTGGTATTGCAGGGCAGTAAAATTGTGAATGCGCAGGCTCGGTTTATTATCCTGACCAGCGGCGGCGACACTATTCGCAAAGAAACCATTCCGGCGACGGCCCTGCTGAAAGCCAGCGATCTAGATGATCCGCAGGCGGCTACCGTGCGCGACAAAGAAATTGCTATTCTGAAAAGCATGAACAACTTCTTCCGCGAAGACCGCTTCATGCAGCCAGCAGTTCCGCGTGCCGCCGTAGCGCCCGCCAACGTGGACCCTAAAGCGTGGTCGGCCGTGCGCGCTGATACTAAAGCCATCGGCTTCGATTACGTAGCCGCAACTGGCAAAGAGCGGCGCATTGCGTACGCCAAGGCTTTGCAAAAAGCTATTATTGTAGCGGACTAACTTTTAGCCCCTAGGTTACAAAAACAAAAGCCCGCGTAAAAGCGGGCTTTTTTGTGTGCCTTCCAAAGATTTGTCTGTTTTTACAAACAGTAATGAGCCTCCGCGCGAAGCCACGTTCCGTTTGTTATTCTGAGCGGAGCTAGGCATCTGCGTTAGCCCCTAAACAAAACAGCTAGCTTCCTCGCGAGGCCCAGAATGACAACCAAAACACGACCTAGCTATAAAGAACGCGGCGTAGCATGAATAACTCATGCTACGCCGCGCTTACTAATACCAATCACCAGCGAAAAGATACGAAACTTCGTATGAATATCCGGTGAAGGTGGCTACTAAGATTTTAGCATTGGCGAAATAAGCCAGCCAACAATGCCCGCAGCGCTACGAACCAGCCGAAATCCGCCGAATTCACCAAGCACCGCCACGCTAGCGTGCGCCGGCAAAGTGTCGAGCGCTACAGCATCGGCGGCGGGATGGGCGTAGAGGTCAGTGGCAGCCGCAAGCGCCTCGCGCCGTAGCGGCGTAGTGCTGGCTGGCACAACAGCACGGGCCGTCACGTAGCCAACCCGCCCGTCAGGCCGCTCCACGCGGTACCAATCGGCTTGCGAGCCAACTACAAGCAGGGGCGTATCGTGGGGCAAGCCAGCGAGGGTACCACCAAGCTTGGTGGGGCTAAGGCGCAAGTCGGTGCGCTTCTCCCGTACTCGTACCCACTGCCCGAGCCGCTCAGGTGCCGTGCGCGGGGCGGCGGGTGCGGCGTCGGCGCGGCGTATGAAAGGAAACGGATCAACGGCTCCTCCAGCCCGGTAAATGCCAAAGTGCAAATGCGGCGAAGTGGTGCGGGCATTACCCGTGTTGCCCACCAAACCGAGGGTGTCACCCACGTGCACGACTTGCCCCGCCTGTACCAGTTGCTTGTCGAGATGGGCGTAGTATAAGTGCTGGCCGTGTTCACTGTCGGCAAGCCATACCACATTGCCCCCTAGGTTTGTGACACCTGTGCGCGTGACCAACCCAGGCGCGGCGGCAACCACAGGCGTACCACGTTTGGCAAAAATATCGACGCCTTCGTGCCGCCGGGCACCCCCGTCGCGCGCCATGCCCCAGAAGCTACCCACCGCCGCGTCGGTTTTGCCAAGCACCGGAAAACCTAGGGAAGGTTCGCGACGAATGCTTAACGTATAGCGGCCGTTGCGTAACAGCTCGGGCTGCACGCGTAGCAAGTGCTGCCGATCGTCCTCAGCCACGTAGCTGAACGATAAATCAGCGGTATCGGCGGAGGCAAGTAGGCGCGGGATAGCGCGGTCGGGGTTCAACTCAAAAGCATCCAAGAACACGTGCGCGTCGGTACCAGTGCTAAGTTGCAAGCTGATACGCACCGTTTCGCCTTCTCGCACGCTGTAGCGGTAGGCGGCCGCTTTGGCGCGGTCGGAGCGGAAAATGCCGGTTTCCGTGAAGGGCAGCGTCACCACGAGCGAGTCGTGCAAGGCACGGTCGGCGGCGGCTAACCAGTCGCGACCTAGGGCTGTTTGGTCGAGGCCAGCTTGACGCAGGCGGCGTGCATACGTATCATGAGGCGTCGACTTTTGAAAAATAGCTTGCAGGGTTTGTTGCTTACCGCAAGCGGCTACGAAAAGAAGCAAGAAAGTATAGGCAAGAAAAGCGCGAATCGGCTTAGGCAGCATAGCGTTTTAGCAGGGAAACAATACGTTCTAAACCCTACCGCGGCGTTACTAGTTCGCTCTGGTATGAACAAGGCGAACGGTGGCCAGTCTTGGTCTTTGTTCGTGATGCACCTAGCTGCTCAACCGAAAAGCTAGGTCACTTCTTCGTAGAACCTAGCCCAACCGCCAACAAAGTCGTAAGTTGGGTGAAAACGTCTGCTTTCTTCCGCCGAAATACTGCTGCCTATGAAGCTCATTGAGTGCCCCCGCGACGCCATGCAGGGCCTGTCGGAGTTTATCCCAACGGCCAAAAAAATAGCGTATCTCAATACCCTACTGCAAGTTGGCTTCGATACGCTTGATTTTGGCAGCTTTGTATCGCCCAAGGCCATTCCGCAACTGCGTGACACGGCCGAGGTGTTGGCGGGCCTCGACTTGGCAGTTACGCGCACCCACTTATTGGCTATTGTGGCTAACCTACGCGGGGCCCAAACTACCGTTGAGTTTCCCGAAATCAAGTACCTAGGTTTTCCGCTGTCGGTGTCCGAAACCTTCCAGCTGCGCAACACCAACAAAACCATGGCCGAAGCCATGGCTGAGCTAGGGGAGATGCAGAACCTGTGCGAGCAGCGGGGCAAAACGCTGGTCACGTACCTGTCGATGGGCTTCGGTAACCCCTACGGCGACCCATGGGGGCCAGAGATAGTCGCTGAATTTACGCACGCCTTAGCTGCCATGGGCGTGCGGGTAGTAGCGTTGTCCGATACGGTAGGCGTTTCGTCGCCGGCCCTCATTACGCCCTTGTTTACTCAGCTTATTCCGGCATTTCCGCAGGTGGAGTTTGGTGCGCACCTGCACACCACGCCCGCTACGTGGCGCGAGAAAGTAGAAGCCGCTTATGCCGCCGGCTGCCGTCGCTTCGATGGGGCTATAGGAGGCATTGGCGGTTGCCCTATGGCCGCCGACACCCTGACGGGTAACATGCCTACTGAGAACTTGGTCGCTTATTTCGAGGAGCGCTCCGTAGATTTGGGCTTAGATAAGCGCGCTTTCGAGGAAGCACGCAGTGCGGCCGGTAAGGTCTTTCATTTCGCTCCTGCTTTCTAAAGAATATCACTGTGGATAGGCGCATTGGCAAAGGTCTTGCTCCGGCTAGCTAGGTGCTATAATTTCCATTTACTCATCTGTAATTACCCCCTCAAATGCCTGCCGTTGACCTTTTTATTCCCTGCTTCGTAGACCAGCTTTTTCCACAAACCGCCATGAACATGGTAAAAGTGCTGGAGGCAGCGGGGTGTGACGTGCACTACAACGGCAACCAGACCTGCTGCGGTCAGCCGGCCTACAATGCTGGCTATAAGGCCGAAAGCTGCCAAGTCGCGACTAAGTTTCTGAACGATTTTCCCAACGAGCCCAGTCGTTATATCGTGAGCCCATCGGCCTCGTGCGTAGGCATGGTGCGCGGCACGTACGCCGAGTTGTTCGACGGCACCAAAGACCAGAACCGCTACCAGGGTTTGCAGCGTCGTATTTTTGAGATGACGGAGTTTCTAGTTGATGTGCTAGGCATCACGCAGATTCAAGGCGCACAGCTAGCGGGCAAGTACACCTACCACGATTCGTGCGCCGCCCTGCGCGAGTGCGGCATCAAGGAAGCGCCGCGTACGCTGCTAGATAGCGTGCAAGGCCTAGAGCGTTTGGAAATGGTCGAAAATGAAACATGCTGCGGTTTCGGCGGCACCTTTGCCGTGAAGTTCGAAGCCATTTCGGTAGCCATGGCGGAGCAAAAAGTAGAGCATGCCCTGGCTACGGGCGCCGATTACTTAGTGAGCACCGACACGAGCTGCCTTATGCACCTCGATGCGTACATCCGCCGCTACGATAAGCCTATCCGCACCCTGCACGTCGCCGACGTGCTAGCAAGCGGTTGGTAGACAAATAATTGACATTGGTCGAAAAGACGGATTAAGAATATAATTATATATAATTAATATTATATATTTATGACTCGGCAACGCCCTGGTTGCTAGTTGTTCTATTCGTCATCCTTATTTGCTCTACCATGTCCCCTGTAACGGCGCTGAAGCGGTTTTCTTACTCCCATCTCACGTCCATTGATAAGCGCAGCAACCTCTCGCACCAGGAGCTGCTAACCGAATACATTGAACCCGGTATCCCCGTGGTGCTAACCGACGTGGCGCAAAAGTGGGGCGCCATGGGAAAATTTACGCCCGCGTTCTTCAAGCAGAACTACGGCCATCTGACCAAGGAAATAAAGGGCACTACCTACACAGTAGCCGAAGTCGTAGACCGAATCTTGGTTTCGTCACCTACCAACCCAGCGCCGTATCCTTGCAACCTGAACATTGAGCGCTACTTCCCGGAACTGCTGGATGAACTAAAGCCCGAAATTGTTTTTGGTAAATCAGACCGCATCAAGCACCCCCTGCTGCCAAAGCTGATGTTGCGCGGCACCGAGATTTACGAGGTTTTTCTGGGCGGCAACGGGGCTAGCTTCCCGTACCTGCACGTCGATGCTCTGTTCCTGCACACGCAAATAACGCAGCTCTACGGCGCCAAGGATTTCATTCTGTATTCGCCTGATCAGGTGGAGTACATGTATCCGAAACCCGAAAACCAGAAGGTTTCGCAAGTAGATATCCTGAACCCTGACTACGAGAAGTTTCCGCTGTTCGGAAAAGCTAAGCCCATCCGCGTAACGGTGGAAGAAGGGGAAACCATTCTATTTCCAACCAAGTGGTGGCATACTACGCAGATCCACGAACCTAGCATTTCCGTTGGGCGGGTGCACCTGAACACGTGGAACTGGGATGATTTCACCCAGGATAACTACGACACCCGCAAGAAAAACCATCCTGTGGTGGCGTTGGCTACGCTAGCGTATGGCAAAGTACTCGGCACGCTGATCGACGTGCAGGAAAAACTGAGCGTACCAGCCTAGCCCTGAAAACCCCGAAGCCCCGCAGGCGTGTGCAGCAGTACACGCCTGCGGGGCTTCGGCTTGCTCGCAAAATAAGCTAGGTGCTTACAGCAGCTTCTGAATTCGCTCTTTCAACCCACCCGATGCTTCAAGTAAGGGCAAACGTGCCGCAGCCGAGCACAAACCTAGGGCTTCGAGCACTGCCTTCACACCAACGGGGTTGCTCTCCTCGTACATCAGAGGGTTTAGGGGTAAGAATTCGTACAGGAGCTTAGTGGCCTCCGCATAGTTGCCGGTTAGGGCGTGGCGCGTCATCTGGCTCATGCGCTCCGGGAACGCATTGCCGAGCACGCTAATGACACCCACAGCCCCAAACGAAATCATGGGTGTAGTCAGCAGGTCGTCGCCGCTGATGAGCAGGAAATTTTCGGGTTTGCGAGCCGCAATCATCATGCATTGCTCTAGGTTACCGCTCGCCTCCTTAATGCCGATAATATTATCGTGCTGGGCGAGGCGCAATGTAGTCTCGGCCGTCATATTGGAGTTGGTGCGGCCGGGCACGTTGTAGAGAATGACCGGCACCGGCGAGGCGTCGGCAATGCGCAGGTAGTGCTGAATGATGCCCTGCTGGGAGGGTTTGTTGTAAGCTGGGCTCACCGACAGGATAGCCGCAATACCTGTCAGGTCGATAGTGCGTAGCTGCGCTTCTACGCTCATCGTATCATTGCCACCGACGCCGTACACGAGCGGCACCCGGCCAGCCACGTGCTCTTTCACGACACGTAGAATCTCGGTTTTCTCGTCGGCTGTAACCGTCGGCGACTCAGCTGTGGTGCCGTTAATAACGAGATACTCGATGCCCCCGTCAATGGTAAAGTCGAGCAGACGACGCAAGGCCGTGTAGTCTACGGCGTGTTCGGGGGTAGGGGTAAAAGGAGTAACGAGCGCAATGCCCGTACCATGGAATTGGTTCATGTAAGAAAAAGCTGTTGCTTTGAGCCCAGAAAAAGGCGAGTGCGAAGGTACAAACTCTAAGGTAGTGGTGCTTTGGCCTTGGCTTTGCTCCCCTAAAAATATCCGGTTTTTATCTAGCCAGCCGGCCTAACGGCTCCATGCATTCTTTACGATCAACTCTACTTACGGCCGCCACGACGCTGGTAGCTACGTTTACCTTTTCTTCTTGCGAAACCAAATCGGCGGCAGCAAGCGAAGTAACAGATAAAGCCAAGCTAGCTAGCTTTTCTTCTAAAAAGGACACCGCGGCACTCAGTACGCCTGACCCAACTAGCATTCCAGCCAGCAAAATAGCTTCTGCTGCCACCATTTACGGCCGCGAGCAAGTCCCTATTCTTTGCTACCATCAGATTCGGGACTGGCGGCCCCGCGATTCGCGCCGCGCGAAGGATTATATCGTGCCGGTGGAAACGTTCCGGCAACAAATCAAGATGCTGGCCGACAGCGGGTACCACAGTGTTTTGCCCGATCAGCTATATGCTTATCTGACGATGGGGGTGCCGCTGCCGAGCAAGCCCGTCATGCTCACGTTCGACGATACCGACCTTGATCAATTTATCGTTGCCAAACCCGAATTGGATAAATATGGCTTCAAGGCAGTGTACTTCGTGATGACGGTGTCGCTGGGGCGGCCGCACTATATGAGCCGGGCGCAGGTGAAAGAGCTTGCCGACGCAGGCAACGTAATTGGCTCTCATACTTGGGACCACCACAACGTGAAAAAGTATCAAGGTGACGACTGGGCCACCCAAATCGACAAGCCAACGAAGCAATTAGAAGAAATTACGGGCAAGCCTGTCAAATACTTCGCGTATCCTTTTGGGCTTTGGAATCCCGAGGCAATTCCCGAATTGAAAAAGCGAGGCTTCGTATCGGCTTTCGTGCTTTCCGAAAAGCGCGACCAACAAGAGCCTCTTTACACTGTGCGCCGCCTAATTGCGAGTGGCTACTGGTCGCCGCGCACGCTGCACAATAGCATGATGAATAGCTTCTAGCCTTACTGTCTTTCCGAGTAAAGCGAGGAATCTAGATTTCGCTACCTCTACCTAGGTGCGTGC
>Ga0325401_1005855_pt1 | contig 11841 bp, 8 predicted proteins | sample PopdelMetagenome_FD_205666 | JGI IMG/M metagenome (GOLD analysis project Ga0325401, IMG submission 205666) | Populus deltoides microbial communities from Bellville, Georgia, United States - Xylem-PdKOR-R2 | ecosystem: Host-associated > Plants > Phyllosphere > Stem > Wood/Secondary xylem | place...
GGAGGTAGTGAAAGCTAAAATTTCAAATCAAGAAATCAAGTCCATTTTGGAGAAAGCAGTGCAACTTAACCGACGAGAGTGGAGTCTATAACTTGGTGATGCACTTTGGGCTTGTCGGACTACTTACAAATCACCTATAGGTATGTCACTTTATATGATGATTTATGAAAAAGTATGTCATCTACCGGTGGAGCTTGAACACAAAACGTTTTGGGCCATTAAACAATGTAACATGGATTATGATGCTATTGGGATTGCAAGAAAGTAGCAATTGCAAGAGTTGGAAGAAATTTGAAATGATGCTTATGAAAATGCAAGGATTTACGAAGAAAAGACCAAGAGTCTTCATGACCAAATGCTTACAAGAAAGGAGTTTCATGTTGGAGACAAAGTCCTTCTTTATCATTCGCATTTGAAACTTTTTCCTGGAAAGTTGCGCTCTCATTGGATTGGATCCTTTGTTATTTCTAATATTTTTCCTTATGGTGCAATTGAAATTACAAATTTAGAAACAAACAAAGTGCTCAAGGTCAATGGGCATCGCATGAAACCTTTCTATGAAGATTGGATAACAGAACTCACCGCTTTTATGGAGTTAACTAAACCAATCTATCAAGCATGAGCATGCGATGTGTCGAGCCAATGACATAAAACAAAAGTGCTTACTAGGAGGCAACCCATCACAAAAAGAAAAAAAATCAGATTTGCTTTCTTTTTCCCTTATCTTTTATTTTTCACATTTTACTTTATTTTTGTCATTCTCTTATATTCCTTTTCTTTTATTTCAACATTTAGGACAATTTTGTGTTTTAAGTGTGGGGGTATTAAGAGAATTTTGGTTTTCTTTGTTGTTTTTCAAAACAAATATCTATGTTTGATCATTTTGAACTCCCATTGGTTTATGAGAATATGAGTATTATGTATGAGAATTAGTTGAGATAAATGAAGATATAAATCGAATGAATGAGTGTGCATGCAAGTTTTAACGTTTAATTGGTGCAGGGATTAACTTTTAAAATATGTCATGTTGACTTTATAGTGTTATACCAATGCAAGCTTTTGAGCCTTCAACATTATATTCTTTGATTGCGCATTCTTTCAATGATATGTATCTCTATAACTTGCTTCATATCTTGTTGAGATTACATTCACATTACATGTGTACATGAAGATGATAAAGGCATTAGGAATTTTAACCACTTAAGCAAAAAAGCCAACCTAAAGCATATTATCCTTAGTGAGCCTATTTTGAGCTTGTTTATCTTTTCTTTGCTTTACCCATGTGTAAACCTTAACGTTTTATATGTTTTCCTTTTCCCCTGGCCAAGGATTAGTAGAGAATATACTTGTTGATATCTCATGGGATTATGGTCGAAAATTATGTGAAAAGAAAGAAAAAGTGATGCTTGATGAAAAAAATGGGCAAAGTTGCCAAAGAAGAAAAAAAAAGAAAAAGAAAAGAGAAGAGAAGAGAAGTGTTCCATTATGTTCATAGTTCTTAAAATTTTATGTTGATGGAGCTTGAAATTAAAAAAAAAAAAAGTTAAGTATTGGAGCTTAAAGATGGAAAATTTGTGTGTTTTAATGGAATATCTTGTTTGAAAGATCAATTTTTTGTTTTTTACAATGCTCTACTTCCTTTGGTTTTAGCCTTTTCTTTTACTTTCTTTTACCTCATCTTAATCTTAGCCCCATTACAACAAAAAATGTAAGTCCTTTTAATTCATGCATTTCTTGTAATATTTTAGTAATGGAGATGAACTTGAAAAGCAAGCTTATGGTAGAACATATTCATTGATTGAATTTGAGAGATTTAAACACATAAGCCCTAAACACGTGAGTGTTGAAGTGTATATCAATGAGAGGACTTATTACTTTGGCATGACATAGATTCATTTAAATCCCCACGATCAATTGAGTTTTGAAGTTTGCATATAAATAAATTCATGAAAAATTGTACTCTTTATCCTTCTTGTTTATAATGCATATATTCTTAGATATTGATGGGATATTAGGAGATTAGTCATAGTGATTTAATTTTAATTTATTTTCAATTTGATCTTATCTATCCTTTCTCGAGGATGAGTAAAAGCAAAGTGTGGGGATATTTGATGCAACCATATTATTTGATAGTTTCACCCACATATAACTAGTGTTTTGCCTATATTTTATATATAAAATGCCTTGATATTCTTTGTTTTATGTTTTGAATGCACTTTTCGATGAAAGATGCAAAAAGAAGTAAATTAGAGGTAATTAGCAGATTTGACCTTCAGTCGATGTTTTGTGCAGAGCGTGAGCTCTAGAGGTTGAAATAAAGTGATTCTAGTGGCATTAGAAAGATAACATCTATACCTTTCTGGAAATCTAAGGAAAGAAAAATTAAAAAAAGGAAAAGCATGGAAATCAAAGCCTTCAAAGTCAAATCTCACAATCTGCCAATGTTGACATTTGGCCATTCCAACTTGAATATCTTGAGCTATAGAAATGCATTTGATGCAAACTCAATTGTTTTGGATTCTTGACTCAAAGCCCTATTAACATACCAAATTTCATCCAAAAAGATCTCATATTCGGGAGATATAATTTTTCTAAGATGGCATATGAATTCTGCCAACAAACATGTTTTGTGAAGAAACGAGTCCAAATTACATCCCGAAGCATCCATACCGACATCCAAGTTTTTATTTCAGAAATTTAGCTCCTCTAAGTCAAAGCTTGAAGATTTCATGCAAGGCTATTTCTTCTTTTTTAGAAGAATAGTTATTGAAGAACTTAAATGTAAATTGTCTACTTAAGGGAGGACTATTTTGTAAAATAAAGACTAGGGTTTCCTAGGGTATAAAAAGGAAAGAGATAAGGAAAAGAAGAGAAGGGAGGGGGGATGGCTAGAAGAGAGGAACACAAACCCTTTCTCCCGTAAACCCAAATTCATGCATTTTTCTTTCTTTTTGGTTAGTTGTTCAATAGACATGAAAGGCTAAACTCTTTTTCTTGGTTGCAAGGGCACGAAAACCTTTGGATTTCAAGACCTATGACATTTATTTTACCTTTCCTTTTCAGTTTATATGATGAATATGTTTGTTCTCCTATGCTTATTTTTCCTATGATTATGTATTTTAATTGCTAGAGCGAACTCTAAGTTATTATTGTAGACAATCTATTGCTAAGTTTGATATCAAAACTGGAGTTTTGGTATATGAACTTGTGAAGCAACTGAGTTTAATAATTGTGGTGGATCTACGTTATTAATCATAGGGAGAACATTCAATTAAATCAAATATAGACCGCGAACAATTATGTTTTCTTGATTAATCAACTTATCTAGTTCTTAAGGCTACCATTGAATTAAATTACTAGTACGAACATTGTGGTTGTTTGATGGTTAGGGTTAGTTATATGACGGATCCGTTAACTAACCAATGTTAAGAAGAGATAAATATTCAGAATATAAATTGGTGTTTCGTTTCCATGATCAGTTTTGATTTATGTAGGAGGAAGTTTACTTGTGACCAAGGTTTGTTCTCTTGATAATTTTCTATTTTTTATTTACTATCACTTGATAGTTTTATGTTTTCTTTTACTTTTGCCTAGATAACTTCCAAACCCCCCTTAAATTTCATATCATATAGCATAAAAATCTTGACTTGAACCTTCCTCGTGGAATCGACCCCTTGCTTGCTCTATACTATCTTGTTTATTTAAACTAGGGTAATTAATTTGCGTGACCGCAACATTGCAACACCGACGTTTCTTGCTAATGGATCACAGGTACAAAAAGAACATAAAAGATTTTTTTTGTTGGGATAGTTGAAAAGGATGTTGCACTCCCGTATATTTCTGGTGAAGAATTGTATGACGTGATGTCAGAATACGATGACAATGTGTTTGGTTTCCAATCCGGTAAGTAGAAGTTTTCTGGTTTTGGTTTTACCCACAATTGGGTAAAGCAAAGTATTTTCTGGGAACTTTCTTATTGGAAGACCAATCTCCTCTACCATAACCTTGATGTCATGCACATAGAAACATTTGAGAACATTTTCAACACGGTCATAGACGTGAAGGGAAAGACATAGGACAACATTAAGGCTAGAATGGATATAACATTGTTTTATCATTGTTAAAATATGGAGTTAGTTTATGATGGGACACGGGTCACAAAGCCCAAAACAAGCTACAAACATACACATATCATTCATTTCTTTAGAGATATATGCTTCAGCAAGTTACAGACACAACACATTGAGAGGCTTGAAATGAATATCATCGAGACAATATGCAAACTTTAGATGATAGTCCCTTCATAATTCTTTTGACTTGAAGGAGCATCTACCCATACATTTACTGTATGAGGCAAAAGTTGGAGGCCCAGTCTAGTATAGATGGATGTATCCATTCGGAGGGGTTGGGAGAATCACGCTGCAACAAGGTAACATCAAAAATAATACGATAATTTTTTTAATTCTATATATTAAAATTTCATTTGTCAGTAACTCATATAGAATATGTTTGTATCATGTAGGTTGCGTGATTTTTGGTATGAGGCGTAAAAACAATCTAAAAAATACACTAGAGAAAATGCTCTACTAGGTTAGAATGATGTGGCGGTCTAGAAGGATTTAGTCCGAGCAGTTCATACGATGCTCATAGTCTGGTGCAGGGAATCGAAGCCTGCAAATTCACGATTCGATTACAACACACATCGGCAGCTCCGTTCCATTCATTTTGCATGTGAAACGGATGGTAAGATTAATTTTAATCACTTATATTTTTAATTAGTTTGTTGTTATTTATAAATATATTTAACTTGTAATATTTTTTTCTATATAGGCTACGACTATTGGACATGAGCCAAGCTCAATAGAGCTTTTTGTGGAAACGCACGTGCGAAGTGAACACCGCCAAAAAGGGGTGCAACAATTTGTTTGACAACCGCACTCTACACTTTCTGGTATATTCATTCAACCACTTTCTTTCATGAGTTATTATCTTCTTGAATTGAATTTGAAGATTTTATTTTTAATTTTCAAGAGACATATAACAGCCAGTTGAGTGAGAGATACAAGGATGATCTTTCAACCCACTCGGATTTCAATCTCGATTGTCTGGTGAACTCGATAGAAATCAGGGTGTACGGACTCTCCAACACTACAACCAAGTAGTGTCTTAACCGGAACATATATTTTATTTTTACATACTGGAATTTTATACATTTTTTTAATTATTTTTTTTGTTCAATAGATTTTTAAAAAATATATATTTTTTAATTATAATGGACAACGTTACCAAGAGACTTAACTGTCGGTATATTCTAGAGAGTTGGTAAAAAATTACTGCATATACCACTTCAGTTGTTACATCACCAACGAAATAATTCCATCGGTATTTTACGGAGGGTTGGAATAAAATTACTCTAAATGGCATTGCCAATCACCGACGAAATTATTCTGTCAGTATATTTTCGAGGGTAATTTTTTTTTTTGCATATATTTTCCATCTGTAAAACCATTAGTGGTTTTTTTTTACCGACATAAATGAAATTACTGACGAATGGTTTACCGACAAATGGTTTCCATCCATGAATCAATTGGTAAAATTCTCCCTGGTAAAATGGTAGAGTAAATACCAACATAAAATTTCATCGGTAAAACTGTTAAATGTAGTAGTGTATCTAAAACTTTAACCCCTATTCTTTGGTCACTAGAGCCACTTCTAATGACTAGAAAATATTATGGACAATGCATCATTTGTTCTTTTTTTTTAAAAAAAAAAGCTAGGCAAGTAAACCAATTCTTTCGCCCTATGTGTGCATAGCTTTTTTTATATAATTTCCATTAATTGTTTTTTTATTTGATTGTTTTTTTTCATTTTATAATAAGATTCTCTTTAAGAGATTTATTAAAATAATATTTGAATAAATTAACCATTTATTCCAATATTTTCAAATAATATTAGAGCTTTTAATGATAATATAATTTTTTTTTCTGAGGAACCCTAATACTATTTTTTTTCTTTTTATCAAATGTAAGAAATTTTATAGATCAAAATGAAACTAAGATGGAAACCAGCAAGTCAAAATATACAAGCATTTACAAACAAAGAGAACAGACTCCCTAAAACACCAATATAATCATCAGCACATGACTAGAAGAACCCATCTACAACGCAGACATACAATCCAGCACAGCTAGTAACAGAAATGTGGGAAACCACTGCTCAAAAAGGGAACAAATTATAACAACAGAAACCAAACATTAACAGCAAAATACTAAGCCTACAGAGAAGGCAACCAACTACAACTTCCAACAACCAAAAGTGAGGATCATAATGAGGGAGAAGGAGGATCCGAGTCCGCAGGCCTCTCCACAATCTTACTAGCAACTACAGGCTTAAACCCAGAACCTATGCCTGTAGATATAGAAACAGTGTCAGCAGCTAGTTTCCCAGCTATGCTACGAGTCATGTAATGTCTCCATCCGCGATTAACATCCATGTTCTTAGCCATAGTAGGATGCATTACATTCGGAGAAACACACACTAGAGATGGCATAATTGGAGCACCAGCTACAAGATTGGCCTTCTTTCTCCCTCTGATTTCCACCCAACTATCAACCATTATGGCAACCTCAGCACACATAGGATCCATACAAGGGTCACCTTGAGGCATTCCACTATCCTGCAAAGGCTGATGATCCACTGCAGTTGTCTTTGCAGATGGCCTCAAACCAGAAGCAACTGGACCTACCTACACAAGAATAGAATCATGTGTGGAATACATCCCTTTCTTGTGTCTCCCTACCCTGTTACATAAAGATTCAGCATGGCCAAGCAAGCGGCAATGCTTGCAAAACTGAAGGAGCGATTCATAGACAACAGACTGCAGAAGAGGCATTCCATTTGGCAGCACAAAGTTAATGGTGGTTGGTAATGCAGAGCAAATCCACCTCAATGAGAACTTTGGCATAGGAGAGCCTGGACATAGAAGAGGTAAGGAGATCACACTGAATTGGTTTGCTAAGAACACTTGCAATCTTGGACAGACAAGTTGGGGACCAATACTAAAGTGGGAGATTGGGGAAACGAACCCAAAGCGGGATCATGGACATGTCAGTAGCTGTAAAATCAAAAAATTATGGCATAGATTTTAAGACTAGTGGCTGATTAGTACTTAAAAGCTTAGAAAAGAGATGCTGGTTCAATCTAAACTGGAACATCATTCGGTTATTGGATCATAATTGGAGTTGTAGAACTTGGATTTAGGTCTGGTTTATATGTATGGAAAGCTAAAACATGGGCCTAAAACTTTCATGAAGAGTCTAGGATTTAAAAGTGCAATTTTCTAGTTCAAATGGTAGCAACAACGGAGAAGTCGAAATCTTTCATGTAGCCTAGATATTGTTTAGTGCTCAGTCCATATCTCGAGTTCCAGAAGTCCAAATGCACCGATTCTTGTTTTGTTGGAAAGCTGAGACAATGTCTCATAACTTTCATGAAGACTATCTATTTAAATTCTGATGTTAGCAATGATGTTCTGTTCATATAAGAAGATAAGGATTGTCACCAAGTCAAGATGTAGCCACCCACTCAACAATTAGTCATCAAATCAATAGTTTTGAATTTTGGCCTATAAAAGGAGGCATTTGCCATGCATTTACACATCTTGGTTTTCAGATCAAGATCATGTTCTTGCTCTCTTTCTTTATATTTTTGTAATGCTTAAATTTTGCTTCATTAATCTTTTGTTTATGCCTTTCATTTCCTTTACTGTACTTATAAAATCATGTTCTCCTTTTGTTTATTTATGTTCCTCTTCTTCATTATATTTAGCTAAGTTTATCATGTCAAGGTGAAAAGTGTGCAATAATGGTGTAAGAATAAGTATAATATAAACTCAACATGGACTTTAATATTTGATACTAACATGTTTTGTATTTGTTATCTTATTCACTCTTAATACTTTGCTTGTTAAATGGTTAATCTAGATTTATATTGTATAACCATTGGTACAACAAATACTTGATCCTTTCATAACCAACTGTATGGTATAACCGACACATGTGTTATGAAAGGAACTTGATTTGTTGTTAACATAAATTAACATCATGAATACCTGACAACATTTACAAGTATTATCATTATTCGAATAAGATAACTAATGTAATCATGTTAATAATTTATAATCTAATTGGAACCTTCTTTGTGTGTAATAAAAAAAGTTTATACTATATTTATTTGAAATACCATTAGTGGATCCTCTAACCTTGACAATTGTTTTATCCTTGTTTAATTCTTACATCAATATCCCATAAAATTATCATAAACTCTTTGTTTTATTAAATATATATATTTATTTGTAATTTATATAGTTCACCTCCATGTGGTTGACCCGGGTCTTACTAGGTTATTTATTACTACCCCGGTCTTGCTAGGTTATTTATTACTTCGACACTCCTGCACTTGAAATAAGACATCAACTCTTTGATCATGTCAGTGGCCTTCCAAAAACAGAGTATAGACCTCCAGACAGAACAGCAAGCTTATCAACCTCAAAATGAAAAATGTATATCAACCATCTAGAATCATGGATAGTTAACTTAGCAGAACATTTCCATACACTGGAAATGAGGTTGTTTAGAGTTTATGTAGCTAGGGAATTTAACTGCAACATAGCCTATACACAGTTTCCAAATGTCTCTAGTGTGCCCTAGATCATTAGCCAACAAGGGACACGATGTTGCATTGTTGAAATCTGGGTAATGAACCAGAGTAGAGTGCAAATGAAGATAATGAACAGGGGGTAGAGATGTACCTGGCGAAGGAACAACATGGCCTGAATGTAGAACCTAACTAGGACCACTAGGAGAAGCACATACCCCAACCGTGCCCTCATTACAATCCTAAGGATTCTCACCGTTCGGTGAAGCAACACCCAAAAAGGCAGAAACCACCAAGGGTCACGGAGCTAGAGGAGGTTAGGTAGAAGCACTACAATGTTCAGAATCATGGTCGTCACTAGGCTCAGGGACAGGATCCTCATAGCAGGATTCAACCAGAACATGGTCTAAAGGACCCAACCCCTCAGGGCCAGCACCCAGAGGAATACGACTAGAAGAAGCCATATTAGGGCAAATCGCACCAGAGCTGGAACCATAAGGGTCAAGGGTACGTGGGGGAGACATGATTAAGGCAGGAGTGTAACGACCCGACTTTTTCATAGCCAAAATCGATGAATTTTTTTTTTTAATCGTCCCGTTCTGGATGTTTTTCACCATATCATTCTACAAATTTATAATTGCATTTCATTCATTAACAAGGCGTAATCCACATAGAATAAAGTAAATCAACATTCCCATAAAACATATTCTCAATACACATGCCTATAATATTTTATTTTCATACTCATAGGTTTACATTATATCATATTGACATACTCATAATTTCACATTCATGTTCTAGTCTTGTTATCATCATGAGTTCATACGAGAGTGTCGAACAGCAAGTTACACAACTAGTACTTTCATTATCCTGACCTTATATAATTTCACAACATGACATCCTCATAAGAAGAATACCACATATGTATATTCATACACATCATAACTACATGATCGCACATTCACATTCGTGTTCCATTTCATTTTGTCATTACAAGTCTTTACAAAAGAGATCGGATGACTAATTGAGCGATTTACACGTCTGTTCATACAGAACTCATATCACCCATAACATGTGAATATATAATTCTTTTTAAATGAGTGAGTCATGAAATGGATTTCCTTACACACCATGTTGGTATGATGCCTTATTACAGCACAAGGTAATTTCAGGCATTATAGGCAATTTAAAAAAAACATAATAAAGAAATATTAACATTACAATTCACTCTTGGACTAAAAGAGCATAATTCTTTCATTTCTCCTCACTTACGTAAATACCACCCTTAATAATTCGTCAATTACCGAGAATAATTACAATACTCAGACCCGATCATCCATTTCGAATATCGTTAACCAAACTAATGTTATTCTCTATTAAAAGCATAACAATCATAGTTCTTTCATATACTTGGTATATACAGAACATAATACCTAATGAATGCATCAAGATGGATGCCATTAGGATGCTAAAATTTGAAACTAACTCATAACTCCCAAATTTGGCAGTCCTCTTAGGATGCCATTAGCTAAAGCTAATTATTTATTCATCTAGGTCATCCACTTAGGATGCCATTAACCAAAGCTAATTATTTATCAATCTTAATCATCCATTTAGGATGCCATTAACCGAAGCTAATCATTTGGTCATCCTGGTCATCCACTTAGGATGCCATTAGCCGAAGCTAATCATTTGTCAGTCACAATCATCCACTTAGGATGCCATTAGCCGAAACTAATCATTTGTTCATCCAGGTCCTCCACTTAGGATGCCATTAGCTGAAGCTAATCATTTATCCATCCTGGTCATCCACTTATGATGCCATTAGCCGAAGCTAATCATTTATCATTCCCGATCATTCATTTAGGATGCCATTAATTGAAGCTAATCATTGGTGAGTCCTGGTCATCCACTTGAGATGTCATTAAATGAAGCTAATCATTTGGGAGTCCCGGTCATCCACTTAGGATGCCATTGGACAAAGCTAATCATTTGTGAGTCCCGGTTATCCACTTAAGATGTCATTGGCCGAAGCTAATCATTTATGAGTCTCGGTCATCCACTTACGATGCCATTAGTCGAAGCTAATCATTTTTCAGTCCCGGTTATCCACTTAGAATGCCATTAGCCGAAGCAAATCATTGGCCCATCAAACATTCCAGAGACTGTTCATGTAATCACTATAACAAGATATTATATCCTTTGTAATACACCAACAAACATTACATAACAGTTTAGCATTTAGTATAACACAACAATATACCCTTCATATTTTTCATCCAACCATTTATGATAGCTAATGTTCAATACAATACAACAATAGATCCCTCGTAATACCCATACAAAAATTCATCACAATTACATTCAATAAAATACAACAGTAGAGCCCTCGTAATACTCATATAACCATTCATCACAATTACTTTCAATAAACTACAACAGTAGATCCTTCAAAATACTCATACAACCATTCGTCATATTTACACTTAATAAAATACAACAGTAGGTCCTTCGTAATACTCATACAACCATTCGTCAACAGCTCAAATTCTTAATAGCCGAATCAACATCTCATAGTCGGTTTAACATTCATCGCAATACGATAATATATCCACCTCAAACAAGTCATTTCAGAACATTAACATTTTCGTCATTGTTTCAACATTCATCAAGAACTCGATCAACATTTCATAGTCATTTCAACAATCATCCAGAATTCCATCAAACACTTCATCGTCGTTTCATCATTCAACAAGGATTTAATAATAGATCATTGATAAAGTAAATCATTTCAAAATATAAACATCATACGATGAAATTACATCAATGGCTACAAATCACTACATTTGCATCCTTAAATCACATTCATCACCATACTTATTTCAAGAGTCCATATGTTCACATTCAAGTGTTCCACATTTTACACCATCATAAAATAAAATTTTTACAAGCACTTAAGTCATTTCTGCCCGGGGCATCTATTGTGGAAAATTGACAGCAGAACTGATTCGCTGCTAGCCACACAATTCGGCAGCGAAAACTGTTTCGATGCAGGACACACAATTTAGCAGCGAAAGCTGGTTCACTGCAAGCCATCCAATTCAGCAGCGAAACAGGCCACATGATTCGGCAGCGAAAACTGTTTCATTTCAAGCCACACGATTTGACAGCGAAATAGTTTCACTG
>Ga0325401_1005856_pt1 | contig 11841 bp, 14 predicted proteins | sample PopdelMetagenome_FD_205666 | JGI IMG/M metagenome (GOLD analysis project Ga0325401, IMG submission 205666) | Populus deltoides microbial communities from Bellville, Georgia, United States - Xylem-PdKOR-R2 | ecosystem: Host-associated > Plants > Phyllosphere > Stem > Wood/Secondary xylem | place...
TGATTCCATAATTCATATTTATTTACATTGAAAAACAATTTCAGTCGACCCATGATGTAAGACGGCCTTGTAAAATATATAATATTTAGTGAAGTAATTCCTCGTGCTAATTCTCGAAAATGAGGCTTGAATTTGTTAGGACCCTTGAAGGCTTTCTTCATACGATTCTTTCTATTTTAGTCCTATGACAATTAAAACAAAGGGTTGCTAATAGAAAATAATGATATCTTGCCTGGTATGTGTCAAGAATCTGCAACTAGCCAGGTATAATATGTATGACACCCTTGTTCTCTCTCTTTCCTTTTTTCTTCTTCAGAAATTCAAGTTCAAAGGTCGTTTGTATAATTTGATTTCCTGTACTTAGAAAGCAATTTCATGGACGGAGGTGTTCATCCTTCTCAGAAATTAAATTCATGCATTTTTTTTTTGGAATTTGCACGGCCAAGATTGTAGACCGAAACTGAATTCATCTTTCATGTCCAGTCAAAAGCAGGCATTCTAGCTAGGGTTATGGAATTCATGGGAGTCCAATTAGTTAATAAGATTATAATATTTTAATCATCACTCAGAAAATGTCATGGAATTGTAATTATATACTTGCACTCTTCGTTTGCCAAAATTTCGTAGTATAGTAGATCATAGGTAGGCATGATTCCGAAGTCTTTGTTTGCCTTGTAAGATGGTATAATCAGAAGAATTAATTGCAATAGAAAAAAGATCCACGAGCAGCACTAACATAGTACACAAGGGACACTCACTAACACACAAAAACATGGGTCAAATGCGCATGCAAGCATGCAGGAGGTACACAAGTAGTTAACAAGTAAATTAAATGCTCGATCGTCCCCTATTAAGAATAGCATTATGAGTTTATAATTTCTATACTGAGGCTGTGAGCAGGAAGTAGACAGATGATAAAAAATAAAGAAAAAAAGAGTAGATATAATAAGCAGAAAAGGGCTAGCTTTAGCTAGATAAAAGCTAATTTAGGGATTGGAGATGTTAAAGTAATGCATTACACCTTAGTTTAATAGCATGGTTCAGTTCCTGCAATCCTGGCAGCAACTTCATTAAGCAAGGACCGTACAGAAAATAATAAGAAACGAGCAAGTGGGTGCTAAGGAAAATACAAATGGTATAAAATTGTGGGGTTTTTTTTTGGTCTTCGGGAGAGAGAGATGTGATAGGTGGATAAGAGGCAAGTGCAATTAGTGAGAAGGCATGCATGCTGCTCGGAGGGGCGAGGTGGTGGTGGTGGTGGGGAGGGAGGTGTGTGTATAAAAATAATATGTTTCCTATGCACACAGCAAGTGTGTCGAGTAAGGGATGGCGGAAGAGGGTACAGGGTGATAGGCCATTACCCACTTTTGTTTTAATTTCAATCATCAACGCACAATGCTCTATGCTATCATCTGGGTATTTCTGAATTTTACCCATGCTAGCTTGCTAATTGCTCTTCTTCTTCATATAATTAATGTAGTTGTACAATATTAGTGTTCAATACTTTAAGAGAAGTGCCCATTTTTACTAGGATTAAAGAAATGAACCCATCTAAGAATGTCCGTATTTGGCCCTTCTCTTTTCTGGCTTCATCAAGAAAAAAAGAGAGCCTGTCTTCATCTTGAAAAGCTTCTGGTTTAAAAGGTGAAGAACTTTTGGATTAGAAAAAAAACTTGAATCTTGATGCGCGTTGTGCGATGGCAAGAATGGCAGCTCCTCCTATTAATTAAAATTATCGGCTTAATTCCCAACTACAGGTTCTAATTAAACTTTCACCTGCCACTCGTCAAATAAAGAAATAGTTTTAAAGCGTCCAACGGACAATATTTGGCTTTCTCAAGGAAAATATATGTGTAGAAGAAAGTAAATGGAAAAGCCGATCGGAAAACATCCAAACCCATATATATCGAATCCGAACAATCAATCCAAAGCCATATCCAAAGACGACTACAGTATGAACAAGTGGAGTTTTGAAAAAGCAGGGCCTTTTTTTATAATAAAATTTGGAAAAGGATAAAAAAAAAGTGTTTATGGATGTAATTAGATAAAATACATATCCAACTCAATTTCTGATTTTTTAATAAATAATAAACTTGATTAATTCATTTTTTTTATTTGTCCATATTGAATATAAAAAGTTGACCTAAGTTTCTCGTGGATATTATACATATTTAAAAAGTTCTATATTTTATTTTCAAGAAATGTAGCATAGTGATAAAAGATTTGAGATCTGCATAATAGGTCTTGAGTTCGAGTCAAGGCATGTATTTTTTGTAAGAGTCTGGAATAACTAGATTTTTATTCACTTATCTAGGCCTATAAAATATACTTTTTGAAAGGGTGTGGTTTCCTCGAATAAAAAAAAAATTTATAGCATTAATTTTACGTACCATAACATTTGAGTGTTAATGTTATGTCTATGTACAGATTTTATACCGTTATTAAATTCTAGTTACGTTTGTTTTCTCTACAGTAAAAAACAATATTTATTTATTTATTTATTATATATAATATTTATATTATTTGATTTTAAAGGGGGTGTATGGGTTTGGAATGATAAACACTGTTAATGCATAAAAAAGAAAGAAAAGAAGGGGTCCACGTGTGCCAAATTGCCAATATTAACTAGGAGTATGCGTGAGGGAGGTGAGTGGAGGGGGGAGGAGGAGGAGGAAGCATGCGGTGAAGTGTTGTCACGTGTGTAAACGTTCTATATAAACAAATAGAGGTGCACCCTCGAAATTAATAGTGGCCAAGCAAAACCAAGAAAGAAACCATACCAAGGCGGTCTCTTTAATTTCCTCCTTGTTCTCTGTTTTTCTCTGCTTCCCTCCCTCCCTCCTTCCTTTTTAGTCTTTGACACATCCACACACACACAATACCAAGTAGTACTAGTAATAGAGAGGTTAGCAAAAACGACATAACAGAGAATCATATATATAGTGAGCAATATTCAAAATTGAAATGGATATGGTTGAGACAACGATCACTCTACAGCAACAGCAATCAATGCTGTCCAAGTTCAAGAGGATTTGTGTGTTTTGTGGGAGTAGTCAAGGCAAGAAGACTAGCTATCAAGTTGCTGCTATTGACCTTGGCAACGAATTGGTACTTCTTCTTTATTATTCGCCTCTGCCCATTGATTTGCATTTTCTTTTCGTTGCTTATTCAAGAAAAAGTACAAGAAAGTTTCTTAAATTCCTTGTGCCAGCTTTTTTCTTTCTCTACATTTTTGTAACTTGGCTCTCTACATTTTACTTGTGCTAAAACCGGAAACTTTCCTCATACTCTGCCTCTTGTTCTTTCTTTCTCGGCTCTGCTTTGATGTACAGACAATAACATTTTTTCCTTCTTTCTTTTCTGTCAAACTTGGTCATCGATAATTTTTTACATGAGTATGTTTGAGCCCATACGTACCCACATTAAGAGCTTTCCTGAGATAGCCATCATTTGGTTTCCATGAGGTGAGGTGATAGATATGACTATGTTGCCGTTTATTTTGCAGGTTTCACGGAACATTGATCTGGTCTATGGAGGAGGTAGCATAGGTTTGATGGGTTTGGTTTCACAAGCTGTTCATGATGGTGGTCGTCATGTTATTGGGTAATCAACTGTTCCTTCATCTTCAAGTTTTGTCCTCTAATTCTTGCATTAAAATAGCACTGAGATGAATTAAGATAGTAAATCAGTGGTTGGGGTTATGATATTTTGTTTTTTTGTCATATTATTGTCTCTCTGCAGAGTTATTCCCAAGACGCTCATGCCTCGAGAGGTATGTCTGCTATACCCAGAAAGAAAAAAAGAAAAAAGAAAAAAGAGTCTCCCACCTTTTCTTTTTATTTTCCCAAAGAAAAAAAGCCTCCAACTTTATTGTTCTTCTCTTATTTTTTCTTTGACTGGATTTGAGTAAAATAGAGTTTTGGCTTTTCATTTTCTTTTCTATTGGTTTTTTTTTTCCCTCGCCTTTTGCTACTTTCTTTTATCTACTGGGGACTTCCCTCTTCCCTTTATCAGCTAGTTGTTGTTATTTTTTTTTTGTCATTTTTGTTTGTTTCTCAAGGTTTCTGTTCCTCTGATGAATACTTGATAGCCTTATCCACAGAATACTTGGGTAGTTGGCACGTAGCACTACACCTTTTTCATATATAATTTTGGTTTCTACTTTCTACTGCCATCTCTGGTTTGTAGTAGAGTATTTACTACTTGTGTTTTTCCTGCTTGGATTCTTCTAAATTTCGAATTTCGTTTTCTTTTAAGCTAAAGAATTACTGGCTACGAACTTGCGTGAGTTGAACTCTATGAATCAAGCCCACCACTTCTGCAAAAACTCATCATTGCTTCTCTGCACAACACTCCAAACTTCACTCTCTCTCTCACACACACAAAATTTTGATCTTTTTACTTTCTTTCACTGTGCCTGTTGTATCCTTTTTCAGTTAACTGGCGAAACAGTAGGGGAAGTGAAGGCAGTTGCAGATATGCATCAAAGGAAGGCAGAGATGGCTAAGCATTCTGATGCTTTTATTGCCTTACCAGGTTAGTATAAACCCTGCAAAATCCTCACTTGCACGAAAATTTGAAAAAAATCCAAGAAATCATACAGACCATCTGTTGCTTCTTTTTCCATTTTACTAATTTTAGAGTGCCAGATTGGCCATGTCTCATGATTTGATTCTCTGAGTTCTGAGGATGCCTGATAGCACTTTCCTTTGTCTGCTCTCTCAGATGCCTGTCTATTCCCATCCAAGAAAAACTACCACCTCACCTCCACGAAAAAAGAAAGAGAAAGATGAAAAACTGCCCTAATTAACTATACCACTGCAAACGCATGTCTACAATTAATGCTTATTAGATTATTGATTGCGTTTAAAGTTCCTCCTTTACAAGTTGTCATATCCTCGTGCCACTAAATAAGTGGGTATACACACATTGTGAGGAGAAATTTGGCTGTCAAAAGAGATTAAAAACCTTAACTTGGTGCCAAGGATCTAGGATTTTACTTTTTTACAGAAGATCTAGGCTATAGTTGCTGTTTTATGTTGTTTCTATAAATGATATCATCTGGTAATACTGTGGAAACAACAGTGTGAAAGCCTCAATTATCACATCCTTTTGAACCTTCCATCACAGCCCCCATATACCCATGATTACATAACAACAATTCAAACCCAAGTTTTTGACCCATCAACTTCTTACACTGAAAAATTATGAGCTGCTAAGGAAGTCTGCATCTGTGGCTAGTATGCTCCTTTCCTCTAATGTAGTTCCGTGGCCTCTAAATGTTACAGTGCCATTTATTTCCCAGCATATTGAGGGCAAGGGACACATAAACACGCTTCACCTAAATATATATATATGCTCAACTATCACCTGCACCTGCACCTAACAGGCAATGATGCCCACCTCTTTCACAGCCACTAATATCATGTATCTAAAATACTGGGCAAAGGACGACATGCTTGGACATAATGGCCAATTTACTCTTCATGTGGACTCCCTTTAGTCATAGAATTTCCACAACCACAAGATCACAACCACAGCAAAAAATGAAAGACATCCACTCTTTAACATGATAAGATGAGAGATATCATGACCTTCATGGGTTGGCAGAAGATTATGTCCCTGCATTGAAGACCATGTTCAGGATGCTTGACAAATCCCCCCACTCCAAAATCCATAGAAGATAAGGTCAAGATGTAGAAATGGAGTACTGACGATCCTTGAAGTCATTATTGCAAATATTTAATATGGAGAGTAAATTGTAACAAAAATATATTTACACTATAAATATTCAGAGTGAACAGATACTTATCTAGGTTCGTTACTGATTTGTGGTGCCAAGTAATTGATATATCTTGAATCCCTTGCTGCTGGTATAACATTTTTGAGCCGTTTCCTTTTCTGCTAATATTAATTATATGTACATTTCTGAAATGCCTATGTTCAGCTAAGCTCTAATTTGGATTACAATGTCTAAGTTTGAAATATCTATTGTTTTTTAAATATAGGTGGTTATGGAACGCTGGAAGAGTTACTTGAAGTCATAACCTGGGCTCAACTTGGAATTCATGACAAACCGGTAATTTCCATGTTAACAAAACTGATACCATGTGTGATGCCTACAGCTTTACTGTCTGCTGGAAACATCTTAGCTGCTATATCTTGGTTTAAAGAACTAACAATGCATCCTGTTTCCACATTGTGAAGGTTGGACTGCTCAATGTTGATGGATACTATAATTCTCTGCTCTCATTTATTGACAAAGCTGTGGAGGAGGGTTTTGTTAGTCCCAGTGCACGCAACATTATTTTATCCGCTCCAACAGCAAAAGAGTTGGTGAAGAAACTGGAGGTACGCTAAAGAAACTATATCTAAGCTTGGAAGATTTGGCCGCTCAAATTCATCAAATTAATCTCTCTTCAGCAAACAAGATCTATTCATGCTCAGATCTTATATACTCCTGTTACATATAAAAACCTACTTTCCCCGTTTCATTAGGTTATTTATCTTTCTTTTAAGAGATTAATATTAGTATTTTCCTCGGTGTGAAATATAAGCGATAATACTGAAACTTTGGTCATCATGTACTTGTTGAATGTCACAGGAGTATGTCCCCTGTCATGAAAGAGTTGCATCGAAGTTGAGCTGGGAAATTGAGCAACTTGGCTACTCTCAAAATTATGATATCTCTAGGTGATATGTGGATGGCTGCAGTAAACAATCGGTAGATGGGTTTGGAAGTGAAAGGAGCTAATTTTGGACAATCAGCATTGAAATTTCCTTTGTGGGAATTCTTTTTGTAAATTATTGCAATTAATCTCAATATGTTAAGCTTCTTAAATGCTCTATTCTAGTTAAAATTTAATGTTTTTCTGTTAAGCTGTAATTAAGTATGAGATGCTTACGAACATTCCCATTTTAAATGTTGACTAATTTATGTTTTAACTATCTTTCACCTGCTATTTCTTTCCCTTCCTTAGTCTCTATATTTGTTCTTCTTTCTCCATCCTTCTTAAAGCTTTGAAGGAAAAGCAACTTATAAAGCATTATGATAATAGCTATTTGTGATTTGGCTCTAAATAAGAGGACTATACCTAGTAGTCCAGCTGCATTTTCCTTCTCGTGAGTTAGAGTCATGGAGCCAGAATGGGACGAGATGGAATTTGATACTCTAATTAAACATAGCAAACGGACATCTCCTATACCATGAGGAACATGCATTGATCAACTCGTCTCCTTCAATGATGCACTCGGAAATATTCCTCTCAGAACTTGATATGTGTGACAAAGTCAACCAGAAACAGTGGGGAAAACAGCACCAATCGCCCAATGGAACAGTATCCACGATTAAATTTCAAAGAGGAGGAGGGAAGTGTGATTGATCAAGAGAAGAGAAAAGGGGTCCAGTTTGTTTTTCTTTCACTAGTCTATTTTCAAGTACTTCATTTGCTGTTGAGGTTAGTGGAACGGAGGCAAAGGGCAGGCCTAACTCAACCAACGACCAATAACGGAAGGAGGAGGAGAAGGGGACCTCTTGTTAATTTTGATAGAAGGACCCACTACCGTCCACTAAATGGGACGCTGACATGTGTTATTAGGGGCCACATGTTGCCATATAAAGTTTTAGACAAGATGATAACCCCTGTGTTTTGTCTCGGTTACATCTAGGAACAATAGTCTGTGGTTGAGAGGACTGATCTGTGCCCACTTGTTTTTCAAATATCATCAAGTCAAAAGGTTCGGAGGGTTCTTAACTTTGCATTGAATGTTGGTTTTAATGGGTTTTTTTTTTTACCTTTTCTCAATCCCTTCGGAGGCACATTGAGTTTTGGATCGAAAGAACTACTATCATTGAAATTGAAATCGCATTTCAGGGATTGATCTTAACGTGAAAGCTATGGCAAGGGGATGCAAGCTTGTAACAGGACCCGATGCCGAAACAATCCATGTCAAAAATTGTTCAACAATCTTTTCTGTCCGAGGCGTTAATCTTGCTTTAAAGATGCCTAATGCCACCTTTGATGGAAGGAGAAGCTTTCATAAATAAAGGGGGTTGTTCTATGTCCCCGCGTGACATTATTGTTGATCAAGTCAAAAATCCCTAACCAGAGCTACACGTAGATGGAAACATAGAAAAGCATAGAAAGACAGACATGTGGGATGAGATGACAAGAAAGGTTTCGTGACAAGGTTTCGAAGTGAAAAGAGTATCAAACTAACATCATAGATGATATGATGCGAAATGTTATCAACAATGGCTAAAAGAAATCCCCACGATATTGAAGCGCCTAGCTTTTTCTTGAGGTGCATGAGGGTTTTTCTCCTTTTCTTAATGAGAACCCTTTTTTTATTTATATATATGATTATTTTCAAAGCATTAATGGGGCCAGCCTAGTACTTCAAATATTCTCGGAGATTGGGCCTAGTGAGAGCTCTAATGGGGCCTCAAATTCGAGCTCCATTCAGCATCATGGCCTAAATAGCAACCTTGTCAGGAATGGAAACTTTGATCAGCAGGACCATGTACATTACAAACGCCCAAAAGTAATACGCTGTCTCACGGCCCATTTCGTTCCCACCAAGACGATCCCTTTAGAAAACCAAGTTGTGGTAGTATGCTCATGTGATTCTAGTTCTGTTCTCTTATTTGACAAGGTCAGGCTTCATAATAATGCCAGTTAGTGTTTTTTTTTTTTTAATTCATCTTTTATTTTTTTTTCTTTTAATATAATTTTTTTTATTAATTTTATCCTTTAACATTTAATTGATTTTAAATTGATCTTCATGATTTTAATTTACTTTGTATGAGGTTATCATAATATCAAATAAACATTCTAGTATTTTATTATTAACGCTCAATTTACCTCGTAATATTCACCATAAACACAATACTCACAAAGATTTAATTTACTTAATTTTTTTAACCAAATAACAAAACTCATTCATAATTTTTAACATCCTTTCTAATTCATATGTCCTAGTCACATATGCCATAATTAAATAAAATCACTATCCAAATCAACCATATATAATACATTTGCTGAATCAATAATTGTTGAACCTTGGAAATCAAGAAGACTTAAAGAAATTAAATTCTTCTTCATCTCTTGAATATATCGAATTTCTAGTATTCTCACAATGTCATTATACATCTTAATTTGAATTATACCCACACCAACAATAAAAAGTCTTTTGTTGTCTTCTAATAAACAATATCATTGATAACTTTATAAGTATCAAACTAGTTTCTATTAGAAAAAATATAAAATGTGCAAGCCAAATCAAGAATCCACCAATCACCTAAACTACCAATAAACATGACCAAAACACTTTCAGCATCATAAAAAATTTCTCCTTCACTAGAAATATTTACAACATTAGAGGTTTTTTCCTTATTTTTTTTATTCTTTTGCTTTGGATAATTCTTTCTAAAATGCCTTACTTCATGATATTCAGAGCATTTAATTTTCACAGGTTTCAATTTTAATCCAACATGCATGCACTACTTGAACCCTTGTTATTTGTTCTACCCTTCACAATCAAGCCCTCTATATGATTATCATTATGACTCCATAACACCCGTTTTCTTTTTAACTCCTTAGAGTTTAAAGAAGCTTTGATGTCTTCTGAACTAGGATTACCCTTTTTATACAACAAAGTATCAACAAAATAATCATGAGATGTAGGTAACAACCATAATAAAATCAAAGCTTCGTCTTCATCCTCAACTTTAACATCAACATTTTTCAAATCTAAAATTACTCAATTGAACTTATCAAGATGATCTTTAATAAGCATACAATCTTTTATTCAGAGAGTATACAATTGACGCTTCAGATACAATCAATTTGTCAAGAATTTGATCATATAAAGAGTTTTTAATTTTATCTATAATTCAATAGCTATAGTTTCCTTAGCAACCTCTCTAGAATCTCACCAAACAAACAAAGCTGAATAACACTATTTATTCATCTCGTGAGATCTTCTTTCTCCTCATAATCCATTTCCTTAGAAACATTATCTACACTTTTTAATGCCTTAAATAAACCTTTTTGAACTACTAAGGCGCACAGGTTAATATGCCACATATGGAAGTCATTTCTATAATTAAATTTATTTACATCAAACTTCATCATCAACATTACTTTTGTCACTATCACGAAAGTCAACCGATAACTATGTAAGTTCTAATACCAATTTGTTATAGAAATAATTATAAAATCTCAAACTAATTAACAAGTAGAGAAATATAAAAAAACAAAAACAATAAATTACACAGGAGCACACAAGAAATTTATGTGATTTGACAACTTAGACTTGTTCTATGAATAAGATGATTAGGGAAATTTAATATGAAAAAGTAGAAAATTACAAGGTGCCATACAAAATTATTGTCTTATCCAAGATTTTAAAGTAACTCAAAACTCACATTTTTTTTATTTTCTTTCTAGCCATCAAAGTACAGAGAATGACCTTAACTTTAAAATATAACAACTTTTAAGTTTTTATATATAAACTGTGTTCACGGATATTTATTTTTTTAATGAAAACCTATAATTCAAGTTAAACTCAATAATATGTGTTCGGTTCATGCATTGTCGCCTGAAACTTTACTGGGAACTATAATTTAAGACAAACTCAACAGTATGTGTTTGGTTATGCACTGTCACCTGGAACTCCACACCATGCGGGGTTAAAGATGACCTTCGTCGTTGAGAATGGAAAGTCGCCTGAAGAATCCGTTCTGCCACCACCAGAGAATCTCCCACCATGCTAGATGCTAAAAAAAGATTTATTTTCTTGAGAGAGTTTCATTTTCTTCTGCGCTCCCTTTCATTTTTTATTCTGTTTCTCTTATCACGGCATGTGCTCCTTCACAAAAGTTACATCGATTCGTTGAGGATTCAACCTCCCTTAATTTTTAGTATTTTTCTTATGATTGTTCTGGGGCTACCAGAGACCTCAATCTGCAAGTAAAAACAATACCATCAAGGGAGTTAATGTTATTTGAAGTTGTATTCTTCTGCAGTCTTCTACCATGCTTTTGTTCTGACTAAAAGAGATACTTGGCTTTTTTTTTTCGCAGAACAACCTAAAATATTTTGTAAATAACATTTAAAGTCCCAACAGAAGAGGAAGATCAAATATCTATATAAATCAATTGTTCAAAAAGCCAAGAATGCAACCAGAATGCCAAGTTTCTGAAGATGAGAAACCAATCCAGGTGGTCAATTATTTTAGTAATTCATTCAGTTGCTTCAGAGATATTGAATTATTAATAATTCTGCGTGAACAACGTAACGACACAGTTGTTCTGTAAAAAAATGCATCTATGCATGACATTCTACAGATAAATAATGAACAAGAAACGTAGAGTGGCAGAGTCATCCAGTCAGTTTTAATTTGAAGATTTACTGAGGCATGTCACCGTTCTCATGATTCTGGAGTCCATTTGCAGATGCTTCTGGCTCTTTTAAATTGCACGCTTCTTTGGAATTGCAGGGCTGTAGTTTCTGTCTAAACCCACACGGCTTGGAAAATATCTTCCACTTCTCTGTCTTTAGGATCTTTTGAAGATCATGTTTCATGGCCAAACACTCCTTTCCAAGCTCAGAAACACGCTCCTTCATGTCAATAACACCTACAATTCTTTTTTTGTTTTTTTTAAGTTTATTTGATGGGAACCGTCGTTTTTGGAAAGTCCAAGGTTTCCACAAGTATTTTGAGTTGTCAGGATTCCCAGTGACAGAACCATCCAGAAACTGATGTAACCAAAACTAAATGTTCATAAATAATGAATGTTTATTAATTATGATGAATATTCATAAATAATAAATATTT
>Ga0325401_1005867_pt1 | contig 11827 bp, 9 predicted proteins | sample PopdelMetagenome_FD_205666 | JGI IMG/M metagenome (GOLD analysis project Ga0325401, IMG submission 205666) | Populus deltoides microbial communities from Bellville, Georgia, United States - Xylem-PdKOR-R2 | ecosystem: Host-associated > Plants > Phyllosphere > Stem > Wood/Secondary xylem | place...
ATTACCATGAATAATAAATGAGCAACAAGACAAGATCGTACATGGTGGGTCCAATATTATAGAAATGAACCCAAAATCAAGCATTAAAAGATGGGAGCTGGCAACCCTTCATTGGCCAATTCAAGATATACTCACCACACATCGAGGGATTTGATTGAGGATTTAACATCAATGGAGGTCCTAATCTACACCATCAGGCAACAAAAAGAGCTCCATGGCTTTTAAGAAAAATACACGTGGAGCATGGACAGTGAACCAGCGCTTTTCACTTTGGCTGTAGGAATCTGTCGTGTCTTTATTTCTTGTCCTTTTGTAAACCTTAATTTTGGTCTGTAAGTTACTGTCCAGCTCCCAATTTCGTCCTAATACAAGACATTTTCTCAAATCGATCCTTCTATCCATACCCGTTAATATTTCCGTTTAATGTGAATATTTTGTGAAAAAATATAGTACAGCCTTCAAGGGATTTTAATGAAAAATATTGACGAGTATGGACAGAAGGAGGACTCCGTCAATAAAATATCTCAAAAATAAGGAATTCAATTGATATATTATATTTTAGAAGAAAATGGGAAAAAATTAATATATTACGCTTCGATTTAAAATATATTAAAAATTGGAGAACGTCCTTTTCAATTAATACTTTTTGAAGAATTTTTGAAAAATAGGTGAAGGGAAAATGTTTTCTAATCAAAAGAAAGTGTTTTTATTTCTTAAAATTGTGGAAATATTTCACATTTCCAGTAAATAAATAGAAATTATTTATTTAGGGTTACATTTTTTTTTTCTTTTTTGTCACCTGTGAGACATTTTTTAGAATAAAACTCTTTTCGCCTGAATTACCTAAATTCTGTCGCATTTGGTTTTCACGCGCTTGTATCTCGCGTGAGAAAACTCACGGACATTCATTATAGGCTTTTGTTTAATTCTCTGCAGCTAGAACACCGTAATTGGATGTTCTCCCTGGCCATTGTCAGGCAAGGTGTTCAACTTAAATTATGTTTTTTATAAGTTTTTTTTAACTGTTTTTTAAATGAAAAACAATTATGAATAATATTGTATTCTTATTTTATACACAAATTTTTTTAGAAATGAAAAACATTAAAACTATTTTTTATATATGTTTATATTTGATTAGTGTCATAAACTCATTTGTCTTGTTAAAAATCCAATATAAAATATTTTTCTGGATTTATAAATGTTTAGTGTCATTGATTTATTTGTTTTATTAGTAATATATAATTTTAATTTTTAATTGATAAAATTTTCAAGATAATTTTTATACTTAGAATGAAATAAAATTAATATTTTATACTTAGATTATCACATATGCAAATGATTGTTGAAAATTACGGTTTCAATTTCTTATGAAAAATCATTGTAATCTTGACATATTTTTTTTATTTGTAGGTGGAAAAATTATTCTTCATTTTCTATAAATAAACATATTTTCTAATTTTTTATTCAAACAGAAAAATAGTTTTATATTACTGAATAAACCATAATTTTATCTTTTTTTATTCAATAACTTTAATTTAATTACATATCCAACTTTAAATCACATGTTTTATTTATAATCAAGTGGATATTGGTTAGCTATTTGGCTCATAGTTAAGCTTGAGGTTTCTTTTCTTTTTTTTCTTTTCTTTTTATCAGTTTATAAGTTTTTTTAAACCAATACCAGTTTACAAGTATGTGGTACATTGAATTTCGAGTTAATTTTTTTAATATATTATAAAATATTGAGGTCTTAGAAAACTTTTTAGTATTTTTATTAAATTTGATCTAACAAATTAATCTTAAAATCTTTTAATCTTATCATTTGTCTAGTTTAAATTTAAAATTACTCAATGGAAATATTGTTCATACAGGATCTAACTACTTAACCGGATCAAAAACATTTTAATTGACTGATAAAAAAAATACAAGAATGAGATTGAAAAAAATAATGATTAAATTGACATAAAAACCTTCCGACTCAACTTCTTATCTACCATAGTTTTAAAATTAAATCTTATAAGAGTTACTCTAACATGATCAAATTAATTTAGTCGGTTTAAAAACAACCTAGTCAACCGTGAAAAAAAATCTAGAAAAAAATTTGAGAAAAAAAATATCAAAACTGGTAGGAAAAAACCTCTTACTTAACTTTGATTTGAAATTAAATTGTATGAGAGTTATCTTGATATGATTCGGTTGATTTAGCTGATCCAAAAACAATTTGAGAGTTTTCCTAAAAAAAAAAAGTTGAAATAAAAAGAGACATTGAAAAAAAATATAATTAAAAAGGAAAAAAAGAAGTTCATGTAAAACTCTCTCTGCTACTATTTTTTTTTCCCACTCCGTTTCCTAACAATGGATTGTGTAAATTCATCTGAATTTTTATTTCACCCTAGTTCCTTTGTAGTCAATTCATCTTTTTAAAGAGTGTGTTGATATAATTCATGAATTTACCTTTCCATGAGATTAATGTGGCAAATCATGTTTTATTCATCACTCCAAACATTATTACAATCATTTCCATGCACATGATCTAACAATTTCCCCCAACCTCCTTCATTATTCACTAAAATATAAGTTATGAATCCCAATCCCATCTTGACTTAATGAATTGATTAGATAATTGAATGTGTTTGATTTGAACTAATTTTTATTTTAAATATTATTCTAATTAAAATTAAATGGTTTAATGAACTAAATTATGATTAAGTTGATTCAATCAACTTCAAATATAACTCAATTATATAAATTCTAAGAAATTAAAAAAAATATTATTTTAAATAAAAATAATTGATTCACGGTACTTGATAATCTCATAACTCAAACTATTAAACAAAAATGAGGAATTTTATAATGTTAAGGTAGTAAATAATAACATTTCATTAAATTTTTTGAGATTTATTTAAAAAAATAAGATAAAATTATGTGAAAAACACTCTAAATAAAACATTCTTATTATTTATTTTTTTTTTCCGGAACACTCGTGCTTTGATCACTCACTAAACACAACGCGCTTTCATTAACGCGTGTAATAAACAAAAAATTTAAAACCCTGTTTCACCATAATTTATATCCATATCGAGATTTCAACTGAATGGATTTCAGGTTCCAAATTTCCTCAAGAAAAAAAGAGAAGGAATTTCCTTTTTTAATAGATCTCTTCTTCTCTGTAACTTAAAAAGAGAGAATCCAATTCCGCTAGGAATTCAAGATTCACAATCTAAGTAGCACTTTGATGTTTCCCAGGAATCAGAATCTTTAAAATCTCTCTTTTGGGTTCACTTTCATGGCTGATGAAATCATTTCTCTTTTGAGGTAAATATTATAATTCGATTCCTCTTTTTGAAAAGTTTTTCTTAGCTGAAAAGTTTTGATTTTGATGATGGTGATCGAGGCAGTTTAGTAGCATGTGATTGGATCCACTTGATTGTTGCTCTTGATAGTGAAGTAATCAGTGAAGTTTCTTAGCAGGTAATTGTCATTTGGATTAATGATTTTTATTTGTGTCTTTTAATTATTTGTGTTTTTTTTCTCTGTTTGTGGCTGCTGAGAAATTCAAGAAAAAATAAGTGGGAAATGAGAAAAAAATGGAACTTTGACTAATGCTAATTAATTCTAAACTGGGTTTTGCTTTATTTTTCACTTTGATTAGTGAGAAAATGGGGGTAAAGATTAAGAGGTGATGAAGTTTGCTACTTTACAGTTAATGCTGTTTTGTTTGAATAAAAAAGTTTCACCTTTTAATCTCAGTTAATTTGTTTCAGAAACTTGATTTATGTTAGCCAGTTCATTTTTTTTCTTTAAAATTTTGAAGTAACAAAAAAAATATTTAATTGGTTTTTTGAATTTTTTTTGGGTGGTTTAGGTTCATGGTGCCTTGCCATTTAGTGGATAGAAGTGTAGTTCATTTGTAATGCAATCAGTTGATGAGAACGAGAGCGAGAACAAGAAATTGAAGCGTTTGAGATCATTAAGTAACAATATGCCTTTGACTGACAACACCACCCCACAAAATGTTGAGGACAGCATTCTTTTTCCTATTGAAGAGATAGTGCAATCACCGTTGCCTGGATATGTGGCGCCGACTTCGATAGGTTTTAGTGCTGATGATAGTTTAGTTACTTGCTTATTTAGTCCTGATCACACCTTGAGTAGGAAGGTTTTTGCTTTTGATCTCAAGAATGGCAAGCAAGAATTGTTTTTTGGTCCCCCTGATGGTGGACTCGATGAGAGTAATATATCAGCGGAAGAGAAGCTGCGGAGGGAGAGGTTGAGAGAACGTGGGCTGGGAGTGACACGGTATGAATGGGTGAAGACAGGCTTGAAGAAGAAAGCAATTATGGTGCCATTGCCTGCAGGGGTTTGTTCACTCACTTCTTTTACTTATCACTGTATATGATTCCCAGTAATTATTTTTTAAAGTTTAAACAGTTAATGTCACTGTCCGCTTTCTAATCCTTGCAGTTTGGTAGCTGGGAACCTTTTATTTTAATCTGTTTACTGTAAAGTACATTGTACATAGATTTTCCTTTAGGTTTGAATTTTGTAGTAATGGAGAAGTGTTCTAATTGAACTTGTGGAGTTGGTAAATTGCTCTATGATTTTTGAATTCAAGAAAAATAATTTCTTTTATGGGGTCCCACTTTAAATCCCTGGGATCACATAACACTGCAATTTCTTATTTCATTGGGAAACCTCCTATGATCATATTACTCTCATACTATCAGAATTCTCTTGTTTCTACTTCAAACACATTTGTACTTTTTGCTAGGTTGTCTAATTCATGTTTATATAGTTGCCAGAAGTATCTCTTATGTTACTTTTGCAATATGGTGGAATCGAATGCAGTTAAGTCAGTTCAATTAACTTGATTTTTTAAACTGCATGATAATTTTTAGTGCTTTGTACATATGGATCAGGAGCAATTTGTAAATATAATAGCCTAATATATTTACATGCAAAGCCACAAGTTGAAATCAGTCAGCCCTGCTGATGATATTACCTTTTCTGTATTTACAGATTTATTTACAGGAACTCTACTCTCCCAAACCCGAGCTCAAGCTTCCTAGCTCCTCATTATCACCTATTATCGATCCACATATCTCTCCTGACGGTACCATGCTTGCTTATGTACGGGACAGTGAGCTGCATGTTCTAAATTTCTTGTTCAATGAGTCCAAACAATTAACACATGGTGCTCAGGGAAATACAATGGTAAGTTTCAAATTATTGGTATCTGCTGGAGGTTGGATAATTTATGATTTTATCGATGACGTGCGTTAACTATTGGAACTATGGATCCTGTCCATAGAGTAATATCTGATGTTATGAGCTATCAATATCATTATGATTACATGTATCCATCAGTCTTTATTTACTGAATTATCGATCTATCTAAATCCTATTGATGAACTTCTCTTCAACTGTTTGTGGCATATATTTGATACTAATTACACAATAATTATCACTCATTGTACCCTATGAATTTGAATTTCCAACATGTAGGATCTGCTCCATGCATTTTCCCCTACATCACTATCTAGTGCCGTATCCGCCAGTAAACCATTGTTAATTAACTCCTTTCTTTCCAATTTGACCCATCAGATATTTGGACAGAATAGAAACTGTCAGTTTTGTCAGTATTGGTTTGCTTGACTTTCTCTCTACAGCAGAATTAAAAATGCACAGGAATTGAGAGAGTTTTAATTGTACTCTTTTTACCTGGCTTTGTTCATAGATTTTCGCTTACCCAAAATTGTCTATTTTAAATGCTACATTTATGGTGTATTATTCTGACAGCTTTTTATGATGCTCAAACTCAAAACAAGGCCACCATCATAAGCTAGAAATGTTGATAAGTTAACCTGTGAAATAATACAATAATATTTGGTTTTGGTAATCGATAATTATTTGATTGTTTTATTTTCATTTGTTCTGCATCATTTTTCTGAACTGAATATGACATTTTTTTTTTACTTCACAGACTCATGGCATTGCTGAATATATAGCTCAGGTGAGAACTTCATCCTTACTCTTGGCTTGTCATCTCCACACATATGTTAACTTAGACACTGCTGGTTTGCAAACACTTTTACTTTTCAGCAGAACTTAAATTACTTATTTTCAGCTGCTAGGTTGATTTTACAATGGTATTGGATTCTGTGGGTTCTATTTCTAAGTGAGTACAATTGAACTTTTTACCTGAGGTTTTTAATTTATTGATTGCAGGAGGAAATGGACCGGAAGAATGGTTACTGGTGGTCACTTGACAGCCAATTTATTGCATTTACACAAGTTGATTCATCTGAGATACCTCTTTTTAGAATTATGCACCAAGGCAAAAGCTCTGTTGGTTCAGAAGCACAGGAAGACCATCCTTATCCCTTTGCAGGAGCTTCAAATGTCAAAGTTCACCTCGGGGTAGTTTCTGTTCATGGTGGTTCTGTAACTTGGTTGGATCTTCTCTGTGGAGGAACAGAAAAACCAGATAACGAGGATGAATATTTGGCCAGAATCAATTGGATGCATGGAAATATTCTCATAGCTCAAGTTTTGAACAGGTCTCATTCAAAATTAAAACTTATTAAGTTTGATATCAAGGCGGGGAAAAAAGAAGTCATATATGTGGAAGAACAATTCCCATGGATTAATTTACATGACTGCTTCACTCCTCTGGACAAAGGAATCACTAAATATTCTGAAGGATTCATTTGGGCGAGTGAAAAGACAGGATTTAGACATTTGTATCTGCATGATGCAAATGGGACATGCTTAGGACCAATTACTGAAGGTGACTGGATGGTTGAGCAAATTGCTGGTGTAAATGAGGCTGCTGGAATGATATATTTTACTGCAACTCGAGATGGGCCATTGGAATCACATCTTTATCGTGCTAAACTGTTCCCAGATGAAAAAAACGCCTTGCAGGCTCCAGTGAGATTAACAAATGGTAAGGGGAAACACTCGGTTGTGCTTGATCACCACTTGCAGAATTTTGTTGATATCCACGATTCCCTCGATTGTCCCCCTAGAGTTTCTCTCTGCTCCTTGATCGATGGAAGAGAAATTATGCCTCTGTTTGAACAGGCTTTCACCATTCCAAGATTTAAAAGGCTGGAACTTGAGCCTCCAAAGATAGTTCAGATACAGGCAAACGACGGGACCATATTGTATGGTGCTTTATATGAGCCTGACCCAACTAGATTTGGACCGCCACCATACAAAACCTTGATCAGTGTGTATGGTGGCCCCAGTGTACAGTATGTATGTGATTCTTGGATAAGTACAGTTGACATGAGAGCACAATATCTTCGGAGCAAAGGCATCTTAGTGTGGAAGGTTAGTGTTTTAAACATAAACGTATTGGCTGTGTACTTGATTTGATATTGATTTTATTGTTTTTGGCTCCTCATCTAGTCAGACTAATTAGAATATTTGTTACTTTCTTACCTAAAATCACATAAATGGTTCAATTCTGCTGTTTGTATCCATAGATAGTTGCCTGTTCGAATCCCCAGCTTAAGCATGCTCCCAATTTGTAATATTTGCTGCTCGTTTTGCTGAATGGAAGCTCACATTTTTGTAATGCATGTGCTTAAGATAGATGCTTACTTAGATGTTGAATTCATTCAGTCACCAAAATTTAGGAAATGGAATGTTGTCAAATCTGAAACTGGTGGTGGTTAATGTTTCAATATTCATGCAGAGAAACTTAACAAATCTGGAAGTTGAGCTTTAAAAAGACTGGGAACTGTCATTTTATTGGTGTAGATACTTGTTAACTTGGAGAAATCTCGTAGGTCAACATTTTACAACCACTAGCTTATAGATTAGTTGCTTAATGGGTGATAACAAAAACAAAAAAAAGTTTATGCCTCACATTAACATCTTAAATATTTCTTAAGTGAAGAAAGTTTGTTACCTGAATCGTCTTTCTTTCACCCTTGACAGTTGGATAACAGAGGAAGTGCTCGTCGTGGGCTAAAGTTTGAAGGTGCTCTGAAAGGAAATCCTGGCCGCTTTGATGCTGAGGATCAGCTTACTGGAGCTGAATGGCTCATTAAACAAGGACTGGCAAAAGCTGGTCATATTGGGTTGTATGGATGGAGTTATGGGGGATATATGTCAGCTATGATCTTGGCAAGGTTCCCTGATGTCTTCTGTTGTGCAGTCTCTGGTGCACCTGTAACCTCCTGGGATGGATATGACACATTTTATACTGAGAAATACATGGGATTGCCTTATGAGAATCCAACAGGCTATGAGTACGGCTCTGTGATGCATCATGTGCACAAGTTAAAAGGGAGGTTGTTACTGGTGCATGGGATGATTGATGAAAATGTGCATTTTAGACACACTGCAAGGCTTGTCAATGCACTCGTGGCAGCTGGAAAACCCTATGAACTATTAATTTTTCCAGACGAACGACACATGCCCCGTCGGCATACGGACCGAATTTACATGGAAGAGAGAATTTGGGAGTTCTTCGAGAGAAATCTGTGAAGTAATTTTTGTTATAGATTCATGTTGTCGCAGAGAAAATTCTGCATCTTTTTTCTTCAATATTTCTTGCATATCATAAAATCAAGGAGTCCTTCCCTTTTCAACATCAACTTTCACTGCATAATGTTTTGATATTGCCTTCTGTACTGTGCATTTTCTTTTTATTCAATGAGCCTCGTTTCAAATTGATTACTATCTGCATATTCAGCTGACTTGAAATCATGGATTGCAATATCTGCTTCCCTAGCTGTTTACACTAAAATTCGAGCCCGTTGTTCTCCTTCGGGCAAAGATGCAACACATTAGCTCCAGTGATACAAGGAGACCGAATAATCTATGAACCTCGAATATTCGTAGCTTGTACAAAAATCGAAAGAGTAATTTTGTTCTTATTGTACGAAAAATGGATGGCTCGGCCTTTCTTCACTGCGGCAGCCTCTGAAACAACGGATTTTCAACAACAGATTAAATCTAAAAATTAAGGTGACACATCCAAAGTTGAACAGGCAAGCCCAGATGCTATCCTGTGTCTACCAGGCAGATAGTGAAATAGCAAAAATCAAATTTTCACAGCTTTGTCCCGGGATAGTGTATTTTAAGCATCTTCATGGAGATCCAAGCAATTGCTCGCCCAATTCCACAAGTCCCCCGAAGCCCTTCTCATCTCTACTGTTTCCAACCGTTGGTCCAACACCATATCATTGCTCCAGCAGACAGAAGCAGTAACGTTTCCCCATCGTTGTGTAAACATGCCACGATCCATCAAGGGTTCTGCTCCTGCATTTCAAAGAAATTTGATGAGGAATCCATTTCGATCGGGACATGTAATCAATTCCACTATAGGTTCTCGCGGCGGTTTGCATTGCATTAAACTTGATCGTCTCTGCTGTGACACAGAGTATGTTTTGTGGACCCTGCTACTAGAGAGTTCAACCATGTCAGCTGGCTATGGACATTCATTCTGAAGCGTTTCGATATAACAGTACGATAAAGGCTTCTTTTCCTTGCAATTGATACAGGATCCAAGTGATTAATTGTTTTCTATTTTTTATTATCTTAATATTATCTTTATTTATTATTATTATTAACAAATCACGTATAATTAAATGTAAGATACTACAACATCATTGACAGTTCAAAGACGAATTCATTTTTAGAAATCATTAAATCCCATCATTATTGTTATTAAGATATATTATAATTTTCTTGAAATATAAAAATTTAATAACTCTTTGTGGTATCTCTCATTCCTCCTCAAATAAATTCTTCGTTTTGGTTCTTAATAAAGGAAGGATCTTATGTTGCCTTGAGTGGCACGCTAATCCTTTGAATCCTACCAGTGATCAGATATGGCGAATGATAGGTTTTGTACTCTCCTAATGATCAGTGTTTCGATGTTACTGGGATGAAGGACTTCGTGCTTGTTTTGTATTGTGGTTAAAACTGTGTTTAAGTGTGTTTAATTTGAAAAATATTAAATTAATATTATTTTAGAGTTTTTCATAAATTTAATGTGTTAGTTTCAAAAATAAAAAAATATTTTAATATGTTTTAAAATAAAAAATAAAATACTACGTATCATGATAAAAAAACACAAATTTACTTATCCCGATGTACCTTTTTTGATTTGTGGGCTATGAATGAGGTTGAAGGCTGGTTTGTTTGGAAGTGTTATTGTGGTTGTTTTTCAAATATTGATTTATTTTTAAAAGTTATTTTTGATATCAACACATTAAAATGATACGAAAACACCAAAAATATATTAATTTGAAGCAAAAAAATAAAAAATTTTAATTTTCTTAAAATATTTTTAAAACAGAAAAACAAATAAAAAGAATTGAACAAAACTGTTTACTCTGCTACAAATGATGAAGATTAAGAGGTTGGTTTTTTGGGTTTTTTAGGCAAGAATCGGTTTATCAAATTGCTTAGAATATTTTCTAAATGTTTTGAATTAAAAATTAGTTAAAAAATGGGTTTTTAAGTCAAAGAAACTTCTACCTCTCGATTTGTTATTTCTTATATATATATATATATATATATATATAAAATACCTAGCATAGAATGATAGTAGGACGACTAGCTTACATAAAAATATCAACTGATAAACTCAATAAATAGCTTGGAGGAAAAAAAGAAATATTATTTTTGAGATTCATTTAAGGAGAAAATAAATGCATGAACAAGGCGGTTATTAATCTTAAAGGGTTAGGTCTGGCAATTAAAAAATTTTACTCGATTTGTTTTCTAGGTTGAAACTTTATGCAAAAATTAGGTCAACGTGAGATTTTTCTTTTTAAGATGGTTAGAGAGTGTATTTGTTTTTGAGTTTTAACTTATTTTTTAAAATATTTTTTACTTAAAAAATATTAAATTAATATTTTTAAGTATTTTTATATATTTTTAATATGCTGATATTAAAAATAAAAAATCTAAAAAATATTATTTTTATTAATTCTTAATTAAAAAACTCTTTTTACTGGAATACTAAACACACATTTAATCTTAATTATAGTATTAAATAACTAAAAAGTGCCCTTATCGTCAAACTTAAAAAAAATAAAAATGGCTACGCACAATTATATTGAGAATACTATTTTTATTTTTCTTTCTTGATAAATAAAACCCACATTCTCTTCTAAATACAGATTTTCCGTGTTTCCAATGACCAGCAAAAAGGAAAAATATTAGAGTAGAATTTGTTTTTTATTAAAAAAAAAAAAGGATAGCTCCAAATCCCGAAGATTTGTCAACAAAATCATTAAAATATAATAAAATCCTGCTTTTAATCCGGCTTCTCTATAAAACCCTAGGCCTCTTGCCCTCCCTATATTTTTCCCTTGAGCGATTGTTCCCACCGGCTCTAACTCCAAAACCATGGTGGCTAGCATCTGCTCCTTCTTCAACAATGACATGGTCATAGATATTCTTGCCAGACTACCGGTCAAAACCCTCCTTCGTTTCAAATCTGTTTCTAAACCCATGCTCTCCGTCATCACCAACCCTAGATTTATCACCTCCCATCTACACCAATCCACCAAAAACTCCTCCCTCGTATTTCATTTTTCTCACGATGAGTTCCCCATATCAATGCTCTACTACACTGAACCTACCATTCTCCGTGTCGTGCATATACCACCATCTATGAAGGATCATTCTCTCAAACCACGTATACGTATTAAGGGTTCCTGTGGCGGTTTGCTATTCATGGAAATCTTTTTTGGTTGCTGTATGTTTCATTATGGTTTTTGGAATCCTGCTAACAGACAGTTCAAGAAAGTTACAGGGCCCCAGCAGTGTATAAATCTTCTTGCTGAAGGGTTTG
>Ga0325401_1005869_pt1 | contig 11826 bp, 9 predicted proteins | sample PopdelMetagenome_FD_205666 | JGI IMG/M metagenome (GOLD analysis project Ga0325401, IMG submission 205666) | Populus deltoides microbial communities from Bellville, Georgia, United States - Xylem-PdKOR-R2 | ecosystem: Host-associated > Plants > Phyllosphere > Stem > Wood/Secondary xylem | place...
CTCAACTAATTTTCTTCAAAGGATCCAAATACTCAAAAGAGAGAGGGATAATGCTCATGGGTGTCATGATTATATGCTGCACTCTTCCAATTTGTTTTATACACTTCCCACAATGGGGTGGAATGTTCTGTGGCCCATCATCTGCAAAGATAGCTACAGAGGAAGACTACTACTTGTCCGAATGGAATTCAGAGGAGAAGGAGAAAGGCCTGCATCTATCAAGCTTAAAGTTTGCAGATAACAGCAGAAGTGAAAGAGGCAGAAAAGAAGATTCTGAAACCAGGCCAGTAGATGAAACGCCATCAACAAAAGTCTAGATCATGCCTCATAGCCATACTTCTCTAGTGTCTGCTAGCAACCCAACAGGCGAGCAAGTACTAATGTGCATTATATCTACAATGCTCAAGTTTATGGCTGCAAGCGGTCAGAGCATTAAAAAATCTATACATTGGACATGTAGACCTAAAACGTTATAGTAAGGCCTCATAGTCTGTATGAAAATGTTGTTTAATTTCCGAAGGAAAGTCATAAGAAGCAACTTTATGGAAAACGTTTATTTTACTTTACAAAGCCTTAATTAGTCGTCATAAGAAGCAACTTTATGGAAAACGTTTATTTTACTTTACAAAGCCTTAATTAGTCAATAAAAGTGTGAACAAATACATAGTCATTATTTCAGAACCCTAGAACAGAAAATTTTAATTTGGTAATTTGAAGAAAACAATGAAGGCAACAATTGTATTCGGTAAAAGATGATATTATACATCTGCTGCTGTAGAGTATCCTACTAGTATATTTGGTTCCACAGGTCTCCTAAATGATCATTCATATGCCATCTCATCAAACATTATTCTCATGGAAAAAAAAAAAACAAAACTCTCACCAAGGAGAGAAACTGAATCTTATTAAGAAGAAAAGCAAAAAGGATCTCTTATTTCAAACAGCAATAAACAAATATCTATCTAAAACAGCAAGCAAGACAAAATGCAGCTTTACATAAACGGTCTACCGAGAAGTAGATGTTGATTGGATTTTTTACGTTCCATCAGTTTAGAATATGTTCAGGATCAATTAAGTGGATCTGTATCGATTTCATAATTATAATTTAGTTTTTAATTTTAGAGTCGTAATCTTTTATGTTATCTGCTACGAGTTGTTTTTGAATTTGCACTCATCCATTCTGAGTACTCATCCATTATTGAATTTGTACTAGTATTTTATTGAATTAAATTATATTTGAGATGACATTCATTTTCTTTGATAATTATGCAAATAACTATTATATTTTGATATCGAGATACTTGTTAGGAACTCTATACTAACAGAAAGTAGTTAGTCTAAGTGCATAAAATAGTATATATACCTAGTTGATGAGAAAGACATCAACCTATAGCGACTGATCCTCTCATAGCTATCGAACCCACAAACCTTTTATGTTATCAGAATCTTAGGGTTTCATCTGTTTTCTTACACGCATTTCACTACAATATATCTTAATCCGTCGATAATACTGTTAGTAATTATTTAAAATATATATTTTTTTAAGAAGTTCTATTTAACAAATGTAGAAAAAATTAAAATAAATTAAATTAATATAAATCAATACTCAATAATACTCAAGAACTCAGTTACTTGGAAAAAAAAATCGACTTAAACACATTTGCAACAACATCAATAAATAAATAAATCAACAAAAAACAATTTCCATCTAACCTAGAAAACCTATTCCAAAACCCATTATCCAACAACAAATAAATTAATTTAATAGAAAATGAACAACAAAATTGAAAAAACAAAATCCAACAAAATTGATCTCATATGAAAACAAAATCCTACAACAACATTCATACAATTATTTAGAACATAAAAATTTTAAAATAAAATAAAAAAAATATAATGAAAAAAACACAAAAAAAGAGAGAAATCTTACCTTAATTTAATTGCGAACGAAGCTGAAAAGAGAAAAGAAAAAATAAATTAATAAAGTATATTAATTAAAAAAAATAACAAGAGAAAAGAAGAAGAGAGGAGAAGACATGCATGCACATTGAGGAGAAGAGAAGAGAAAATGAGGAGTTGAAAAGAGAAAAGAAAGAAAGAAAAAGACGTTAGTGTTTTTTACAGAAGATTTTAGGGTTTTGTTGGTCTAGGATTGATGAGATTATTGTATCAAGATTGGGTATTTTTAGAGAATTTGAAAGAGAGGTTTTGTTCAGGATTCAAGAATATTATCAATATTTAACAACAAAGAAAAAAAAAAAGCATTTGGTGTGAATTTCGACATCTTGATATGTAAAAACTATTGGTTGGGTTGAATCTCATACTTGACATTTGCTCATTTCCAGAAGAGAAGATACATTGAGTACAAAGAGGAGATTTTGTTTTGTTTTGTATTTGATTTTCTATTCGTGGAGGGGGAGAAAAGGATCAGTCACGGAGAAAAAAATCAAAATTTGTGTACTCTATGATGCAAAAGCATTGACGAGGTTTACAATGTGTAATCTTCTGAAAGACGGAGGGAAATGCTATCGCATTCTAATATATAAAAGGTTATTAGTTTGCTTGATTTTCTCTGTACTATAGAGATAGAAAACGCATTAAGGTGTAAAGTTTCATTTTCTTATCGAAATCAATCAGTTCCATGCTTGGTAGCTTTAGTTTTTATCACTGTATTTGTACCATTGTTGCTAAGCATTTTGAATCTCTTGCACTGCTCATACAGGACTGTACAAAAACATGGATGGCCTGACAGATGATGTGGAGACGTCAAATGAAACGGTTATTATCTCTACCACCATTTCCTTTTATCATTTTGAGTAGCAGCATAGATTTGTTAGGGTTTATGGACTTGATAAGTTAATGGTTAAATCATGTTTGCAATGCATTGCTTTGCCCATCATCCCTGTTAATTAGGAAAATCCTGCATGCATCCAAGAGACGAGACCGCATCAACATCTCTCTTTCTTACTCTTGTGTACTAACCTCCAGCACCTTGGATCCATTTTTTAGCTTCTTTAGATGCTATGCCCGCTACCAAAGTTTTTGGTCAGGTGCTTGGAAAATATCAAGCGGTATGTTTTCAACTCTCTATTGATTAAAACATTGTTTATACTAACCATCTAGAGGTGGTCCAGTGATAAAAACTTGAGACTAAGGGGTTTGCTTCCTCTGTGGTCTCAGGTTCGAGTCATGTGGTTGCTCATATGATGACCACTGGAGGCTTACATGGTCGTTAACTTCAGGGCCCGTGGAATTAGTCGAAGTGCGCGCAAACTGGCCCGGACATCCATGTTAATAAAAAAAAACGTTGTTTATACTAAATGAGGAATGTTTAGGTTTTCTTGTAAACTTTGATTGGATTTACTATAACAAAGAACTTGATACTTTGATAAGATATATAAACTAATATGATGATCGATAAATGTTGAGCACATCCATATATGGTATATATTTTTTATCACAGGCTCACTGCTACTCTTACATAAGTAAGAGGGTGAGGTCTCAAGTTTGAGTCTCACTTTTGTCAGTTCAACTCTAATAAAAATGAATCACACTGACAAAAGATCTTCTAAAGAAAATATTGAACAGAAGCCACTTGCATATAATATAGATATTTTGAAGGTAATCAAATTTTGCTCTCAGTCATATTAGAACTGGTTTTCTGTGATGTTTTTACCTTGTGAAATGAAGAAAGTGGTAGTGCACTACACAACCATCCCATACTTAATTGTTTCATTTGCAATCTTGCTGGCTAGTCATGTGAATACACCAGTTTGTTGGGAGAAATAGTATATTGTAGTTGATTTTTATGTTTCATATATAGTTGTTTTATGTGTAATTGGATTGGTTGAAATATTTTATCCAGAGTTCTGTAATAGTTTTAGAGTGAAGGTGGGAAGTATGGTGGTTTTTCAAAAAACAAAAATACAAATCACACCTTTTAAAAATAAAAATTACATATTTTTTATTAAAAAAAATTGCCACTCCTCCTTACCCCCAATTACACACCAAAAAATAATATAATTATTTCACGTGGAATGAAATTTGGAATGATAGCGTACTTTGTACATTGAATTGACTTTTTGTTTTTTATTCTTTTGCACACTATTTTCAAGGTTGTCAATTCTGTTCCGTTTTGTCTGGAATGATCGAAACATTCTATACCAATTCAAAAAATGAAACAAAACGAAACAAATTTCATCTCATTTTAAATCTCGGTCCGTTCTGGATTTTTCAGCTAAATTCCGCTCGGAACGTTTCGGTTTTATTCCACATGTTCCATTCCGCTCTTGAAAAGCCATTGAATCAAATTGAATCTTGTTCAATTTAATTAATTAAACCACCCAATTATAAAAAGCTCTTTTTCATTACTATTTTCAATAACAATAATATTAATAATAATATTGAAAATTATTATTACTATTTTCATTAACAATGATATTAATTTTTTAAAATTAGATTTATCATGGTTTGTATTTATGTTGTTTTTTTTTCATGTTTATACTTTGTAGGAATTTGAGCAAAATAAGAGATGCTTTAGATTCCATTAGTCTTGATAACATTGACCTAATTTTATATTTAAAATATTTGTGTTAAAACATTTTACTTTCATAATATTTTGATATTTTGTTTAAGTTGAATTAATTTAAGTTAAAGATCTATTTAATCTTGACTATTTAGAAATATTTTAAATTTTGAAATTATATTTGTTTGGCATTGTGTTTGTATTGCATAATCTATAATTAATTTATCTTGAATTTGAATTGTGTTTGTTATATATATGAACAATACAACCCCGAAACGGTACACCGAAACACTACGAAACTGAAACATTTCATTCCAATTGAAAAAACAAAATACCAACCGAAACGGAATTGACAACCTTGCTATGTTTAATAGAAAAACGCATGTATTCAAGTCCCATTGCAGGTACTGTACTTGCAAGAAAAGCTGGATTTAAAAAAAAAAATAACACAGTTTCAAAAGATTTAAGAGGAAATGACACCCTTTTAAATAAATTTAAGAAAATGGTATAAAATATAACTGTTATTCTAAATCGTGTTCACTAAAAATTAATATTCAAAAAAACAATTTAAATAAAAAGTTAAAAACTACTATTATTAAAGAAATGCTATTTTTTTTTAAAAAAAAGCTGATAGTATTCAATAAGGCATAACTGTGTTATGCAATCACATTACACATAGTAGAAATTTGCTGAACTAACTAGCTAAATATAGAAACATAATCTTCAGATTAATTAAAATCTTTCCACTATCTGTTCTCAGCATAGTAACCAAAACATTGCCCTAAAATACCACAAGCTGCGTCTAATCATAGTACCGACAGATTATATAGGAGGGTCATAGCCAAGCAACAAAATCAGATATTCTGTGCACTCCTTGTTTAGCGAGGTGATCTACCATGTGATTACTTTCCCAGTAAGAATGAGTGTAGGTGATTGAATCAAAACATGAAGCTAGTCTCTTAGCTGAAGAGAAGAGTTTATGATGAATCCAAGGCCTATTATGAGGATTATTTATCCAGCTAATGACATTGGCAGAATCAGATTCAATAATAATATGTTTATGATGTAGGAATCAATTAGAGGCTGATAATTTGATAGCTTTGATTACCGCTCTCAACTCAACTACATTGGAGTCTAAGATCTCAACTGACAAAGAAAAAATACCTAGAAGTATTTCATGGTGATTCCTCAAAACACCACCTATTCCGGAGGGGCCAGGTTTTTCGATAGAGGATCCGTCAACATTCCATTTGAATCTATTAGTCATAGGGGGAGACCACATAACACCAGTCCTCAAAGTTTGAGAATTAGTCCATCAAATCAGACCTTCGGCTGATCTTAGCAAATCTGAAGAGGAGTAGGAAAAATCTGGTTCTATAGCCTTTAACCATAAGCAAAGCCGAGTAACAATAAGGAAGAACAGAGTATCATAGTTCGGGATCTTCTGCTTAAATATCACATTATTGCGGAGAAACCATATAGACCATGCCATAGAGAAGAACAACATCACCCATTCTTTTATCTGAAATTTGCCATAAACCAAAGAGTCCCACTGAGAGAAGAGGTTTGCCAAGTTCCTTGGACAACACCAAGTTAAGCCCCACCATTTGATGATTTTGGACCAAATGAGCCAATGCTTGTAGCAATGGATAAAAAGATGGTCGGCCATTTCTTCCTCAACTAGGCAGATAGGACAGTTTACAGCTGAGGTATCCAAGATGCCTCTTCTAACTAACATGTTACGAGTGTTGATTTTGTTGATGATAGTCATCCAGCAAAAAACCTCTACTTTAGGGGGGACGATACCTCTCCAAATCCCCCTAAAGGAAAAGACAATGTTCAATGGAGGACTGAGATTTAAAAGCCTGTAGAGAGATTTAACCGAGAAGCTTCCTATGTTATTGGCTTTCTAGACAAGTCTATCCTTTGTTTCTTTGTCCAAGTGCACCCTTGATAGAATAACGTACATTTTAGCAAGACGTTCAGTATTCCTACCTCTCAAAACTCTATTCCAGGAGAAAACCTAGCACCATGCATGACCGTCCCACATTCCCATCTTGTCTAGGCTGGCTTCTTTATTATTAGATAACTGAAATAGTGCAGGAAACTTCTCTGCCAAGCTGTCATTATCTGTCCAATCATCAAGCCAAAACTTAATCATTTTCCTTTTCCCATTGCCAAACAGCATCACAATGTGATTATTCACAATATTCCACAATCTAGTATCTTTGCCACAGTGATTAACAAGCTGAGACCATGTGCTTCCAGCACCTGAGATATGATCCTGCGGTATAAGGCTGGAGTATTTAGTATTGTAAATGCTTTTAATCACATCCTTCCACATGCTCGACTCCTCAGAGCCATTCCTCCATAGCCATTTGAACAATAGAGCTTTATTTTTATTCCGCAGAGATCCAATTCCAAGTCCACCAGCACTCTTTGGCAACGAAACAGTTAACTAGCCAACATTGCATACAGACTTGCCTTCCTCTTTTTCGAACCACAAAAGCATCTGAACTTCTTTTTAATTTTTGTTGCTACCGCCACAGGTATAGGAAACAAAGAGAGAAAATAAATGGGCAAGTTGTTGAGAACAGATTTAATTAAGCATAACCTCCCCCCTATCGATAAGAGCTTACCTTTCCATGCAGCTAGCCTAGAGCTGATATTATGAATGATAGGATTCCACATCAAAGACCTATAAGAATTTGCACCAACGGGGAGGCCAATATATTTGAAAGGGAGGTTCCCTTGCTTACATCGTAGGGTCTGTGTAGTGTAGTCACACACGTGATCTTCTACACCCATACCAAAGATACTGCTTTCAGAGAAGTTAACTTTCAAACCCGACATGAGCTCAAAGCACAAGAGTATGCGTTTAACATTCTGCATGCTTTCTAAAGAGGATGAAATGAAAATGAGTGTGTCATCTGCAAACTGTAGATGAGATAATGCAAGACCAGCCTGCCCGATGCTCACTCCCTCAATTAGCCCTAGGTCACACCCTGGCTGCAACATGCAGCTCAGCCCTACACTGTAATGTTGAAGAGAAAAGGAGAAAGAAGGTCTCCTTGACGTAGCCCTTTTTCTAACTTGAATTCCTTCGCGGGGGAATCGTTTACCAGCACAGACATCTTGGCTGTTGATATACATTATATGATCCAGCCTCGCCATCAACTCCCAAAACCCATACTAGCCATGACTTTATTAACATAGTCCCATAACACTGAATCAAATGCTTTGTGGAAGTCTAGTTTGAAGAGATATCCTTTGCCCTTTTTCTTCTTCATGAAATTAATTGCCTTGTTGGCAATCAACACACTGTCCAGGATTTGCCTTCCTTTGATGAAAGCATTTTGGTGATCACTGATGACTTCTGACATAACCTATTTCACTCTGGATGCTAGCAGCTTTGAAATAATCTTGTAGAAGCTGCCCATCAAGCTGATAGGCCTAAAATCCTGCAGCTTATTGGCTCCTTTTACCTTTGGGATAAGGGTAACAAAAAAGCTATTAATGCCTAGAGGAATAAGGTTAGTCCGGTAGCTCTGAACCATCTTCCCAAAGTCAGAGTTTAGCCACCAGCAATTCATTAGCCGGAAAGGCTTTGGTCCCCAGTTCGTAGAGTCTACCAACATATGTAATGGTCTGTGATCTAAAAAATTCTTTGGGAGTCCATACAGAGTAGACGATGGAAGATGCTGAAGCCAATCGCCCGTCACAAACATTCTATCAATACGACTCGCAGCATTTCCTCTAGACCACGTAAACTTCTTCCCATTTAAGGGAAGTTCAACAAGATCACAACTGTCAATAACTTCTTGAAGCTTATCATGGAGGATGAGATTCTAGAGCTACCTTTCATATCTGATGGGGAGAGAGTTTCATTGAAGTCCCCTGCAAGACACCATGGCTTACTAACACTGTTTTTAAAAGATGCAAGATAATTCCGGACCTCCTTCTTTAGCAAACCATCATTTGGAGCGTAAACAAAAGAAACCATACATTCCAAATTGAACCGAGATAGCACCCCTTTAATATGTAGAATACGCCCTTTTATAGCCACTGAACAATTAGAAACACAAAAAGATGCTGGATTCCATATGCAGAGAATACACCCAGAAAGGCCTAGAGAAGGCACTGCATACCAGTCCCTAGAATGTCTACTCTGTTAAATAATATTTATGTAGTCTTATTTATTAAGGGTAGAATAGTACTTTCAATTTGACCTATATATACTTTATTTGTATTTAGGTTAAGACTAAGCATTCATAATATACATATTATTCAGAATTCTAGCCTCTTTTCTCTATTTGATATCAATTAATTTAACATGGTATCAGAGCTGGTTTTATAGAACGAGGCTTAATCCCAAGCATTCATAAAAAAAATTTGGAGTGAGATTTTGTCTTCCGCTTCTGCAAAATTTGGTATTTCGTCAGTTTCTATAATTATTTTGGTATTTCGTCTTCCCTTCAGCTTTTGCAATTTGGTATTTCCATTCAGTTTCTGTAAATTTGTTTTGTGTTTTGGAGTAATCGTATAATTTTAAGAAGATATTTGTTTAATTTCTGCAATCTCTATTCAGTTTTTGCAATTTGGTATTTTGTTTTCCGCTGCTTTTGCATTCTAGTTCTCTGTGATTGTTGATTATGGCTACTGAAAGAGATGATTCACTTCAGTCTGTGAGTGTGAGGTTGTATGGGAAGAACTATTCGTATTGGAGCTATGTAATGAGAAATTTTCTTAAGAGTAAGAAGATGTGGGGATATGTTAGTGGAACTTATGTGGTACCTAAGAATACTGAAGAAGGAGATATTGCTTCGATAGATACATGGGAAGCAAATAATGCAAAGATCATTACTTGGATCAACAATTATGTTGAGCATTCTATAAGTACACAGTTGGCAAAGTATGAGACAGCAAATGAGGTTTGGGATCATTTGCAACGATTATTCACGCAATCAAATTTTGCAAAACAGTATCAGTTAGAGAATGACATGCGAGCTCTTCACCAGAAGAATATGAGTATTTAAGAGTTCTATTCTGCCATGACAGATCTTTGGGATCAATTGGCTCTTACAGAATCGGCAGAATTAAAAGCATGTGGTGCTTATATTGAACGTAGAGAGCAGAAATGATTGGTACAATTTTTAACAGCACTTCACAGTGATTTCGAAGGACTTAGAGGTTCAATTCTGCATCGTTCTCTACTGCCTTCTGTTGACTCTGTTGTCAGTGAGTTATTGGCTGAAGAAATACGTCTTCAGTCTTATTCTGAAAAGGAAATTCTTTCTGCTTCAAATCCTTCTGTACTAGCAGTACCTTCTAAGCCATTCTTTAATCATTAGAACAAGCCTTACACAAGGGTTGGCTTCGATAAGTGCAGTTTCTGTAAGCAAAAAGGTCATTGGAAGGCTCAGTGTCCTAAGTTGAGACAACAAAATCAAGCTTGGAAGTCTGGCAGTCAGTCACAATCTAATGCTCATCGATCACCTTAGGGTTATAAACCACCACACCACAATACTGCAGCAGTAGCTTCCCCAGGCTCTATTACCGATCCTAATACTTTGGCTGAGCAATTTCAGAAGTTTCTCTCCTTGCAGCCACAAGCAATGTCCGCTTCTTCTATAGGTCAGTTGCCTCATAGTTTCTCAAGTATGTCACACTCTGAATGGGTCTTGGATTCTGGTGGTTCCCATCATATGTCTCCAGATTCCTCATCTTTTACCTCAGTGTCCCCTTTGTCCTTCATTCCTGTTATGACTGCTGATGGCACTCCTTTAACAGGTGTTGGTTCTGTTGTCACACCTCACTTGTCTCTCCCTAATGTTTATCTTATTCCAAAACTCAAATTGAATATTGCGTCTGTTGGTCAAATATGTGATTCTGGTGATTATTTAGTCATGTTTTCTGGTTCTTTTTGTTGTGTACAGGATCTGCAGTCTCAAAAGTTGATTGGGACAGGCCGTAGGGAGAATGGGCTATATAATTTAGATGAGTTAAAAGTGTCAGTTGCTGCTCCTACCGCTGCTGCTACTACTGCTGATTTGTCTTCCTTTCGTTTGAGTCTTTCATCTTCTAGTTTTTATTTATGGTCTAGGTCATGTTTCGTCTTCTCATTTGAGATTTTTGGCATCCACAGGAGCTTTAGAAAATTTGAAAACTTGTGACATTTTTTATTGTAGTGGATGTAAACTGGCAAAATTTTCTGCTTTACCTTTTAATCGAAGTATTTCTGTTTCATCTTCACCATTTGATTTGATTCATTCTGATGTATGGGGACCTTCTCTTGTTTCCACAAAAGGAGGGTCTCGATATTATGTCTCTTTTATTGATGATCATACTCGTTATTGTTGGGTTTATTTAATGAAACATCGTTCTGAATTCTTTGAGATATATGCAGCTTTTCGAGCTCTTATCAAAACTCAACATTCTGCTGTGATCAAATGCTTTAGGTGTGATTTGGGTGGGGAATACACCTCTAATAAATTTTGTCAAATGCTTGCCTTAGATGGAACCATCCACCAAACTTCATGTACAGATACTCCTGAACAAAATGGTGTAGCTGAAAGAAAACATAGGCACATTGTCGAAACTGCTCGTTCTCTCTTGTTGTCTACTTTTGTTCCTAGTGAATTTTGGGGAGAAGTTGTTCTTACTGCTGTAAGTTTGATTAATACAATTCCATCTTCTCATAGTTCGGGTCTATCTCCTTTTGAAAAGCTATATAGGTATGTCCCTGATTATTCCTCATTTAGAGTCTTTGGTTGTACTTGTTTCGTTCTTTATCCTCATGTAGAACGCAATAAACTATCCTCTCGATCCGCTATTTGTGTCTTTCTAGGTTATGGTGAAGGTAAAAAGGGGTATCGTTGTTTTGATCCAATAACTTAGAAACTTTATGTGTCTCATCATGTTGTCTTCCTTGAGCATATACCTTTCTTTTCTATTCCATCCACTACTCATAGCCTGACAAAATCTGATCTTATTCATATAGATCCTTTTTCTGAGGATTCTAGTAATGATACCTCTCCCTATGTTCGATCAATTTGTACTCATAACTCTACAGGTACTGGTACTTTACTCTCTGGCACACCTGAAGCTCCATTCTCATCTACAGCCCCTCAAGCTTCATCTGAGATTGTGGATCCACCTCCACGTCAGTCCATCCGCATTCATAAGTCCACAAAACTACCAGATTTTGCTTATTCTTGTTATTCTTCATCATTTACTTCCTTTTTAGCTTCTATTCATTGTCTCTTTGAGCCCTCTTCCTATAAAGAGGCAATTCTTGATCC
>Ga0325401_1005870_pt1 | contig 11826 bp, 8 predicted proteins | sample PopdelMetagenome_FD_205666 | JGI IMG/M metagenome (GOLD analysis project Ga0325401, IMG submission 205666) | Populus deltoides microbial communities from Bellville, Georgia, United States - Xylem-PdKOR-R2 | ecosystem: Host-associated > Plants > Phyllosphere > Stem > Wood/Secondary xylem | place...
GTAGGGTAACTCATAACTGTTGCCCCCGTGATTCAAGGAATCAGTTATTGTTAGCTAAGAATTGACCACTAACAAACTTACCTGACTTAACTAACTGCCAGCTAGACTAACTAACTAACAACTTTAATAGACTTGCTAACAGTAATGTTGACAGTTGTGGACCACTTCTCAACATTCTCTCCTTTAAACTAATTCTGTGTAACAATTAGTTTACATCAGGCATCACACAAACTCCCATTTGTTTTTAAAGATTTTCAAATGTCTGCAGTTTAACTGGTTTTGTCAGCAGGTCAGCTACTTGATCTTGTGAGGCACAATGCACAAGTTCAATGACTTTATCTCGAGTTAAATCACGTAAGAAATGGAATCTCACATCAATGTGTTTGCTGCGTCTATGCATAATGGGATTTCTTGAGAGCTTGATGGTTGAATTGTTATCACACATTAAAATGGTGCAACCCTTTTGCTAATGGTTTAACTTCTCCAGAATCCTTCTCATCCATACTGCCTGACAAGCACAAGCTGCTGCTGCCACGAATTCTGCTTCAGTTGTTGACAGAGTGACTAGAGGCTGCTTCTTTGATGACTATGAGACTACTCCTCCACTTAGCATGAAGACATAGCTGGAAGTACTCTTTCTGTCTGTAAGATCTCCTGTATAGTCACTATCAGTGTATGCAATCAGCTGCTTGTTCTCATTCTTCTTGTAGAATATACCATAATTGATGGTGCCCTTCAAGTATCTTAATATTCTTTTAGGAGTTTGTAGATGCACTTCTGTTGGGTTAGACATAAACCTGCTAATAAAGCTCACCCTAAACATGATATCTAGCCTGGTAGCAGTGATATACATGAGACTTCCTACTATTTATTTATAGTACTTATCGATTTTGTTTCCTTCTCCAATTTTGTCAGTTTTGAAGCCAGGGACTATGGGATTCATTATTGCATTACTTTCTTCCATCCCAAACCGTTTCAGAACCTCTAGTGTATATTTTCGTTGACAGATATAGGTCTCATTGGCCTGTTGCAGTACTTCTATGCCTAATAAGAACCTCATTCTTCCTAGATCAGTCATGTCAAACACCCTCATCATTGATTGTTTGAATTCCAGCATCATTTGCTCATCATCTCCAGTGAAAATCAAGTCATTCATATAGACACTCACAATAAGGATTCTGCCTCCACTAGTTTTAACAAATAAAGTTTGTTCACTGATGCACTTCTGAAATCCTTCATGGCTGAAGTAAGCTTCAATGCGACTAAACCAGGCTCTAGGGGCTTGTTTTAGTCCATACAAAGCTTTGTGTAGTTTCTAGACCTTGTGTTCATTTCCTTTCTGCTCGTACCCTTTTGGTTGTTCTACAAATAAATCCTCACTTAATTCTCCATGCAGAAAAGCCGACTTAACATCTAATTGATAGATGAGCCAAACTTTTTTAGCAGCTAGTGCAATGATCATCCGAATAGTGTCCATTCTTGCCACATGAGCAAATACTTCTGTATAATCCACACCATGTTGTTGAGCATAGCTCTTTGCAACTAACCTGGCTTTTAGCTTATCCACTTTACCAGACTCATTTAGCTTGGTCTTGTATATCCATTTCACCCTAATCTTCTTAGTTCCAGCTGGTAATTCAGTTAAACTCCATGTCTCATTCTTTTGAATTGACTCCATTTCAGCATCCATGGCTTCCCTTCACTTATAACTTTTTACTGCCTCTTCATAGCTCACGGGATCACCAGAAGTTACATTTATCGTATTCAATTCAGTTTTTTCTTCTGACAATCCTTCACCAGAGACATAGTCTCTCATCCAATTTGGCATAATTGTCTCCCTTCTTGTATGCAGATTAACATCTTCTTCATAAATTGGAGTGGCATGAGCATTGTTGGATTCTCCAATGCCATTCCAATTTGACTCTGCATCTGAGTCTGCAATATTTTGCTCAATTGCCTCTGTATCTTCACTACTGTTTGCTTCATCTCCATCAGTTTCACCTTCTTCTTTCTATTCTAAGTTCATTTGTAACTCCTCTTTGTAATTGATAACCCAGTCTCAGTGTTTTTCTTCTTCAAAGATTATGTCCCTGCTGATTATAATTTTCTTTGTTGCAGGGTCATATAATCTGTAGCCTTTTGATTCTTCGTTTACTCCCAACAGTACACAGCACACACTCACACCCAAACACTCTAAAGTGTTCAACCAAGGGCTTCATTCCAGTCCACACTTCTTCTAGAGTCATGTCTTTTACAGTATTAGTAGGGCATCTGTTCAAGACATATATGATCTAGTTTACTGCCTCATCCAATAAGCTTTTGGGAATCTTCTTTTTTGAAAGCATTGATCTTACCAAGTTCATCACTGTCCTGTTCTTCCTCTCAGCCACTCCATTCTGCTGAGGGGTATAGGCTGTAGTTAGCTGTCTTTTGATGTCATTTTGCTTACAGAACTCATTGAATTCCAGTAAGTTGAATTCACCCCCTCTATCTGTTCTTATACCTTTAATGAATTGTCCAGTTTCTTTTTCAACAAGCTTCTTAAAGTGCTGGAAATGCTGAAGAGCTTCTGATTTTTCTGCTAGGAAGTAAACCCAGGCCTCCCTGCTATAATCATCAATGAGGCATAAGAAGTACCTTTTCATGCTGTTCGAGGTTGGTGTGATTGGGCCACATATGTCTGCATGGATGCGCTGTAGCCTTTGTGATGCATGTCATTGACTCTTCTTTGGAAAAGATTCTCTGTGCTGCTTGCCAGTAATGCAAGCAGTGCATTCTGTAGTTGATGTTGGGAGTTGTGGTAGTCCTCGAACCATCTTCTTATATTGCAAGGTTCTAAGTCCTTTGTGGCTGAGATGACCATATCTGCAATGCCATAAATGTGAAACATCATGTGCATGTGTATGGAAACAAGAAACATCTTTGACTTGAGCCTTTGCTATTAGCACAAACATCCTATTGACTGTCATTCTGGTTTGGATGATCAGGCCTCTCACAGGATGGTAAACCTTGCATGTTCCTGATTTGATAAGAATTGCCAGACCCTTTTCTTGTAGCTGGCCTATGTTTAAGAGATTATTCTTCAGTTCAGGTATATAGAATACATTAGTAACCATGTGTTGCATGCCATCCAAAAACAGCTTGATTTTTCCTTTTCCAAGAACTGTCATTCGTGTAGTATTCCCAAGCTTTACCAGTTGTCTAAATTCTTCATTCAATTCACAGAACATATCCTTGTCTCCACACATATGGTTTGAGCAGCTAGAGTCAAAAAACCAAGCATCCTCTCGATTGTTGCCATATAATTCTACATGAGACATCAATAGAATTTCTTCTTCATTGTTCAGTTCTGTATAATTTGCCTCCTTGCTTACTATGGGACATTCATACTGAAAATGGCCAAGTTTGTGACATCTATAACATTCCACAATGGTTTTGTCAAAGTTATATCGTCTTCCACCTCTTTCTCCTCCTCTGAAGGCTCGTCTGCTTTGTCCTCTGCCATATGATCTTTCTTCAGATGTCACATTCAAAGCTTGTTCTTCCATGTTGTGTTTCTAGAATTTTTGTTCATGTACAATCAATGAGCTTTGTAGCTCATCAATTGAGAGAACATCAATGTCCTTAGATTCTTTGATTGAGCATCCTATATAATTGAATCTGTCAGTCAAGGATCGAAGAATCTTCTCCACAATCGTTACATCTCGTATTTGTTCCCCTTAGATTCTCATTTTGCTTGCTACAGTCATAACCTTTGCAAAATAGTCAGTGATATTCTCACCTGTTTTCATCTCCAGTGTTTCAAACTCCTTCCTTAGTGTTTGAAGGATTGAACGCTTCACTCTTGCATTTCCTTCATATTTCATCTTCATTGAGTCCCAAATTTGTTTAGAGGTGTTCTTCTCTATGATAGTTTCAAGTATGGTTCTGTTAATGGCTTGAAATAGGTAGTTCTTCACTTTCATATCTTTGAGTTTTAACTCCTCTAATTTCTTTCGTTGTGTTTCAGTCACACCAGCTCCTTCCTCTGGCTCTGTGTAGCCAGTTTCAACCAAGATCCAGAATTCCTTGGATCTCAAGAAATTCTCCATTAGCATGCTCCAGTGATCGAAATGACCATCAAAGCGTGGTATGGCTGGTTGTATAAAATTGTTGTTATTGTCATTCACAATCTCTTAGTTTGGCTCTTCTTTGTTTTGTTTATTCAATAGAAAAAATAAAGAAACCAATTGCAACTTTCTTTTCCTCTCACTACAGCTTTCTCTTTCTTTTCTTTTGTTTTGCTCTGATACCAATTGATAGAAACTAATATACAAGAACACTTGATGAATACTGAAAATGTATCTCATGACTTGAATGAACAATCGTTTGGCTTTATATAGCCTTTACAATACTGTAGGGTAACTAATAATTGTTGCCCCCGTGATTCAAGGAATTAGTTATTGTTAGCTAAGAATTGACCACTAACAAACTTACCTGACTTAACTAACTGCCAGCTAGACTAACTAACTAACAACTTTAACAGACTTGCTAACAGTAATGCTGATAGTTGTGGACTACTTCTCAACAAATAATTAGTTAACTAATAGTTAAACCTCATTGTAAATCGAATATTATTATTCACCGATCAAGAAAAGAAAACAAGAACAAATGAATCAAAACAAGAAAGTTAGTCAAATAATCCTAAAGTTTAATTTTTTTTCACTTTACATCCATTTTATTTTTAAATTATAGTTTATATTCCAAGTCAAAATAATTTTTAAATAAGAATAAAAAAAATTATCCTTATACATAATATATTATAAATTATAGTCTCTCTTTCTTTTCGCTAGAACATAATCCAGAACTCAAATCATGACCTAATCTTCTTTTTCTTCTTTTCTCTTCTGAAACCAACCCAAAATTACCAAGATTTTTCAATTTCATTAACCTTAAAATTACCAAATCAATTCTTCAATGGCTTTGTAGCATCGCCCCATTTCCTAGCCGCCGAGGCCATCTTTCAAATACCAATTTCCATAAAACTCACACCAACCTTGCTTAATCCTGGTTGTTGAAGTAAATTGTTAGGTACTGTTTGTTTGTGTGTTTTAAAAATGTTTTTAAAAAAATTAATTTTTTTTATATTTTACTTTAAATTAATATGTTTTTGATGTTTTTAGATTATTTTGATGCGTTAATATCAAAAATAATTTTAAAAAAATAAAAAATATATTATTTTAATATATTTTTAAATAAAAAATATTTTTAAAAGTAACCGTAATTACTACGTGGAAGAAGCTAAAATCGCTTTCTCTCTTTCTTCAACTCCCTCTGTTTCCCAGTTTCCCTTTTCATTCTATTAATAAAAAAAAAAATTGGGGACAAAATGGGGTCCCCGGGGGTGGCAAGAAAAGTTTTTTATTCTACTTTATGACAAATCAAAAGTTTCTGTCTTTGTTGAAATGAGCACACAGTTTTATTTCATAAAATAAATAAATAGAAGCCAAAGTACTGGGAACTTAGCTGAAGGATGAGTCATGCAAGCTAAAATTTGGTGGCCCTCTCATTGGAGTGCACTTGCCACTTGTAAGGCATAAAAGAAGAGTGGGACTGAGGATGAACAAATGTCAAATTGCATGCTTCTCTTTTCCTGTTTCCTCGTATGAAATGAAGTTGATAAATGATAACCCCTGCTGTAGACTGTAGTTGATAGCTTGATTCTCGTTGTTCATGAAGAAGGACAATTTTTTAGTTTGCATTCACACTAGCAAGGTAACCTCTACTGTTTAATTAGTAGAGAATGGACATGCATTGCTGTTTGCGAGCAGAGCAAGTTTTTCGCATGTAAAGTGTCATCAGATTATAGAATATAAACTGTAATTTTCAAGAAATTTTTCTGGAAAAAACTAAATCACACGAGTAATTTTCCCAGTATAAAATAAGACTTCAAAGTACAAGAGTCATTTTCACTCTACTGTACAATTCGACTTCAGCCCTGCGGTTGAAATACAGAGGCAAGTATTATAATGCATCTCAATGTACGTACCCTGGGCTCGGTACATAGTACATACATGCAAATAGCAAAAGCAATACCGTGATAGAGGGAAAAGGAAAAAAAGGGGAGGGGCTCTTTTATTTCTCTGATGGTGTGTTCACCTAAAGCAGGGACAATAATGACAAAACAACAGTTGCTAGCTATAACACAGACGACGTCTGTAAAACCAAACATAAGAAAAGAAGGGAAGGCGTGGCCTGCGTCACAGGCCTATCCAGGCGGCGCTGCTGTTGGGTACGGTCGTGCTGAACACCGGCGAAAGATGAGGATTCTTGATGTCCCGAAATCTAGCTTGCCATTACGGAGATTCCTTCTTTTTTGTTACCTTTTTAGCTTGTTACATGCACAATCGTTTATTCTCTGGTTTTTCTTTGCTCACGGTATTTAAGCATGCAACAAAATGTCCTTTCCTGTCATATAGTTGACCTCTGATGTCTGAAGAAGAACATGGACATGCCATGCTTAATTATCCCATGAAATATCCACCGTTCAAGGGCAGTTTAGCCAGTGTAGCGGTAATTTTCTGTTGTAAACAAGTACTGGTAATTAATTAGTAATTTCCAAGAAAAACAAGAAACAGTGATTATCTCATCAGGTCATACGTTTTTTTTTAAATGTAAAAAAAAAATAAAATTGTAAAGAGGTTGCTAGCAGAAAAAAATTCAATCATGAACTAAAAAATTTGATGTATACTTACTTGACAACAAACTTATAAAATATTAAGATATTCACATGTTATTCAACATATTATGAAAAGATATATTGTCAATATTGTGAAAGCATCTCAATAATCTTTCTTGATAACAAAACAAAAATTAAATAGAATTTATTAAAATAATATCTAAGATATATTTTTAATTCATCTATGAATTAAAAAAAAAAAAACAAAAACAAAGACCAACTAACAAAATATTAGAGGGTGAAATGGGAAACAGAACTTTTAATTTTAAAAAAATAACTCGATTCAACTCGGGTTAAACTATCAAACATATAACCTAGATATAAGAATGGAACAAGTTTATAGAAAGCAAAACAAAAACAAAATCAAATCTCGATTCTCAACCAACCTAATATTGAAAGACGAAATTTTAAAAAAAATCAATTTTTTTAAAAAAATAGAAAACTACTCAAGTCAACATGAATTAACTTGCCAAACACACAGCCTAAGTTGTGAAACCAAGATAACCCATATAAAATAAATTGAAAAAAATTATGAAACTCAATTAAAAATTAATTCAATTCAGAAGAATAAAATAAAAAAATCAATTAATAAAAAGGAGTTAAACAAAACAACCCTAGCAAACCCTATTAAGCCCACCAAACCTTGTGAATCGAGTAATGCAAACGGGATAAACTATTGGAAGGAAAAAAAATATGAAGCATAATTCTCAAATCAATCTAATGTCAAATAATCAAAAAAAGAATTCAATTTGAAGGGAAAAAAAAAACCAAGCTAACCTGGGTTAACAAACTAAACCTGTGACTCATGTCATGAGATTAAGAGATAACTCCATAAAAATAAAAATAAAAATAAAAATAAACTTATAAAGCTCAATTCCAAAAAGAAAAATCTAATATTGAAGGATAAAATTAAAAAACAAATAATTTATAAAAAAACATAAAAAACAACCAAAATTAACCTGAGTTAACCTTTCAAACATGTGATTCGAGGCACAAAACCAGGATTACCCTGTAAAAGACAATCTAAAAAAATCATGAAACTCAATTCTCAATAAATCTAATGTTAAGTGATGAAATTGATGAAAAAAAATCAATTCAAAAAAGGGAAAAATACAAAATAAGTAGCAATTAAAAGAATAATTTCAAATTTGACATAAAAATAAAATGATACAACTCCTTGCAATTTTAGATTGATTAGGGTGCAAACAAAGAGAGAATAAGAGAGAAAAAAGAGGGAGAAGAAGAAAGAAAAGCTAGTTGTAGCCTTATCATCGCTTGTCCATTACACTTGGCGTCTCCCATAAAAGACCTCGCCGAGTCACTTTCAACATAGCCAAAAACAATGATATTCTGACAATAGAGAAAGTCACATGCTTTGCCGGAGTACAACAACTTTCCTCCCATGTTGACGTGTGGTTGCATTCTCCATCTAGTTTGACATTTCTTGTGCACTTAAATCCCTCATAGTTGTTTTAATTTTAAATTTGGTCCTTAAAGTCTCAATTGTTTTATATCAAAAAATTTAATTTAATTTTTCCCATTAACTAAGCACTAATTTTATTTTCTTGATACTGTGAGATACTCATTTCTCATATCTAGGCAATTAAAACAAATAATTAAGTCTAATTTCAAATAAATTTAATGTAAAGGGATCAAATAAAAAAAAGTTGAGCGACTAGGAAAGAAGTTGAACATTTTCCCTGCCCATACAATTAAATCCTTTATGCTAGCAAAAAAAAAAGGGTTGAATATTTTTTAATGTTCAAATTTGGTCCTCAACCGAGTTGTAAAATATTTTTTCAATATATGCAATTCTCTAATCTAGACAACTAAAACAAACTACCAAGTCAATCTCAAATAAATCTAGATTTAAATGAACAAATTGAAAAAAAAATCTAGGAATAGAAACAGAATAGCCAAAGGACAAAAAAAAATAGAAGAGAAAACACTAAAAAACAATGTTATAATCCACACTGTTTTATTTCTTGTTGAACAGTAAAAAAGCCATACCCCTTTCTATATCTGAACGGTGTTGGATTTACTATCGCAACATTCTCCTCTCTATAAAAATCTGATTAAACTTTAGCTCTTGAATCAGGCTTATTTGAGAGTGTAGTTGTGGTTGTTTTTTAAAGTGTTTTTTATATTAAAATACATTAAAATAATAATTTTTTATTTTTAAAAATTTATTTTTGAGATCAATGCATTAAAACGATTCAAAACATACAAAAACAATTAATTTTTAGCTAAAAATAATTTTGAATTTTTTAAAAACGTGGATTGACCCGGTTTCAAACGAGCTCGTAAAACTCGAGTTTTAATATAGTGTTCAAGTTTGAATTATTAATTGAGTTTGTTTAAAACCATGCAAAATTCAAATAGATTTTAATATAATATTAATTAACAATAATTTTTTTCTCGTGTATTATATTTATTATATTTTTGTTTCACTCCGTGTAAATTATAATCTCATCTTCAACGTTTATAGAATATCTCAATATGATAGTATCATATTTTCCAATAAAAAAATATTTTCTATCTCTATTTGTGTTCATTTTAATTTGTTCATTTTTCTTTACTTTTTGGATGATGTTGAGATATCATACAAACTTTGGGGATGAAATTAGAATTTACACTCGATGAAAATGGGGAAAAAATGAAAAATGTGGGGGCTGATTGAAATAAAAATAAAATATATCCGGTCTAGTTGAAATAAATCAAAGTTTGAGATGAAATTGAAACACCACATAAACTTCAAGGGGGCAAGTTGAAAATTTACCCTAATATTTTATATAAAGTGGTTCGTCTTGCTGCCTTTGGCTCATTGAGTGCTCTGTTCTTGCTCAGATGATTAAAAGAAAAGATAAAATTAAAAGGCATCCGCGTGTCTAAACTTCTACAATTGTACAATCAAGCAGGCACGGCGTACTGACGGAGTAACTTCTTGCGATGGCCCAATCAAGCCCAAATGGGACTGCGGAAAGATAGGCTGGGCTTGACTAGTCTGGGCTTGGTTAGTCTGGGCTTGACTAGTCTGGGCTTGGTTAGTCTGGGCTTGACTCGCCTGCCTCTGGCTATCGTCCTATTTTTCAATTGTTGCCTTTTGTATTTGTTCAACGCATACATAATTAACTAGTTACATGCCTGCGTTACGCTACGGGCAGTTACAATTTTTTTTATTTATTTATCAAATGCAAGAAAAATAATTTTAGCATCAACAAAACGTCTTGCTGAGAAAAATATTAAATTAACATGTCTTATTTTAATAAGAAAATACTTTTTTTCAATAAAAAAATTTCCTATTATAAAAATGGCAAGCAATTAGAATTAATAAAAAAAAGCTAAATGATTTGAAGGCTAAAAAATACTTCTTTTTAGTTAAAACTCGTTACCTAACTAAACAGTAGCTTTATTTTTGCATTTTACTTAACCAAAATAATTATTTTTTGAATAACTTATTTGAGCCATAAATCAGAGTTCTATTAAAAATACACAAAAAAAAAAAAAAATTATATCTTAACATCCTTGAGGTCAAAGGCAAACCCGCTAGTTGGATAATTTTTTTTTAACACCAAAAAAAGCGTTCATTGCAAACATATTTTATAGCAGCAAGAATTTTTTTAATTGCAAATAAAAAATTGTATGTGTTCGTTTAATAATTAAACAGATGAAGAATTAAAGATGTTAGTATACGTTATTTTATTTTTTATTGACTTTAAAAGATTCTAATTCACCCACCATATATATAAATAAACCGTGCGATAGGCTCAAATGGATTTAATAATTTCATTTTCTGTTTTTGAAAATTTTCTATCCAATTATATGACAGTAAAAGCTAATATGCACAGGAAAGTTACCAAATAAGATTTAAGAAAAAAAAATTTGTTGGAAGGGGCTGAAAAAAAAAAAAAAGAGGAATGCTTGCTAATGTTATAAAAAGTAATGCTATAAAATTTCTTGAAAAAAAATTTGAATATAATCTAATTAATCAATCAAACATCCAAAAAAAATTAGCTATCGAATAGAATTTAGAAAAAAATCATGAAGAGTTGCATAAAAAAAATGTTTACTAATATAATAAAAAAAACCTATGATTGCATAAAAAAAAAGCTCACATACTTGGCTTGTTTTGTTTTTATTTTTTTCTTTTGTTTTTCCAAATAAATTTGTTAAAAAATAATTTGAAAAGCAAACCTTGCCTATTAGAAAGAGGTTTGACCAACACCGAGAACTCTTTTTAATATATTAAAAAAACACTTATAAATCATGTGTTGTCTGCTAGTCTAGATTTTAGTGATTAATAGGTGCTGTAAAGTTGTTTCAATGGAATTTCATACATAAAAAAAATCTTTTTTAAACTTATTTTTGATTAAAAAACATTTAAAAACAATCTAAAAACTTTAATAAACTCATTTATGATATTACATAACCCAAAATTTGATTAACCCTATTTTAACCCTATGAAGCAACGTAAATAAAAAAAAAACAACCAAGTTGAACACTTCTTACAAAATGAAATTTGTAAATAATAAGATTAATTTTTTGTTAGTTAAAATGAGTCAATAATAATTTTCTCTTTTTTTTTCTAAAATTAAAGGACTAAAAATTAAAAAAAAAAAACAAAGTTTTAAATCAAAAATAAATTTCAAAAACTAAAAAGACTGTGATTGTATTAGCTGAAAAGTAGGTGGATCAAAATTAAATTTTCACGTCAATTTAAAATGGCCACCTAGTTTTTTCATGGTTTTCACCATGATCCTCTGAGTTTGAATATTGTCATTCCTTAGCAATTAATAAAAAATCTGGCCACAAACGAGTCATAGAAAAAAAAGTGTGATGATCAAATCACCATTAAAATCTTGAGCGTGTGGATAGTGAATTTTGCATATTGAAACCTCTACCTCTTTTAGTTTTTTCCATGATATAATATAATATTCTACCAAGCCCATGAATGCACGAAGCTGCCGGATGTACCTGACTGGAAGATCAAAATACTTTTACTACCGAATTTTCCATAAATATTGCGCAATCGAAAACTCCAACATGGAATCGAAGGATGTAGCAAAATCTCCTGTAACATTACTCAGATCATATTCATACACAATTAA
>Ga0325401_1005872_pt1 | contig 11825 bp, 8 predicted proteins | sample PopdelMetagenome_FD_205666 | JGI IMG/M metagenome (GOLD analysis project Ga0325401, IMG submission 205666) | Populus deltoides microbial communities from Bellville, Georgia, United States - Xylem-PdKOR-R2 | ecosystem: Host-associated > Plants > Phyllosphere > Stem > Wood/Secondary xylem | place...
TTTTACACGTTGCTATGCGTTCTTGACGGGGACGAATTTGTGTGACGTCGTACATGAAAAAACGAGGTCCACTTGTTTAAGGCATCAGAACCTGATGGTATTAATGACATAAATATAAATAACAGTAACTGTTGTGTAATTGCTCCATGATTTTGAGCATGTGGTAGCTGTTTTCTAGTTTTATTATGATTAGGAAACATCTAAATTTATGAGGTGAGTTGATCAAATTCTCAGCTCTGCCAGGGAGTGAACTTTTATGAAGCTGTTGCTCACCTCCTCATCCAGGAGTGCCACTTGACCATATATCAATTAGCATCCAAAAAATGAGGAAACACACACGCGCTTGCAACAAAAATCGTGAGAAATCAAAGGTTGCGACTCAAGTTGAAGAATTTAAACACTGAGGGATTTGGAAATAAGTGTCATGCATGGCCCATAACCATTTGCTATATTAGATTATTAAAATGAAAGGGCAGTAAAGTATTTTCACAAGCATTTCAAGGACATTTGTGTCCTTGGAGAAATTAAAAAAAAAAACAAATAAATAAAAACTGAGACTTTGAAAGTAAATGCAAAGAGAAGACTGGTCTCTCTCTCTCTCTCTCTGTAGTTGTTGTAGCTCATCGTCTAAACATCTTGTCTTCTTCTTCCTCCCCCTCCTTTCGTTGTTCTTCCTCTTTTACTCTGCGATTCTTTATTGTAAAAGGCAGCTGAAGAATTGAATTCACACATTGTTGCTGCTGCTGATGACCCCTCCTTCCTTTCACTAATTATTAGTAACCACCAGGTGGGTAATAGGTATGCAACCATTTCTTTTTATCTATTTCACTGGTGCTCTTTCCTGATTTCTTTTAAATTACCTGATCTAATATCTGTCAGACCCTGCTTTTCATCTTTGGGCCTCTTACTCATATATAAAGCTCTAAGCTTCGAATTTGTCAAACTTGGTCTTTAGAAATTGAATTTGTCATATTGCAGCTCAATGTTTTTCCGTATAAGTCTTTCTCAATTAGTTGTTTCGCTGGCTTGATGGGTTTGGATTTTCAGGGTCTTGACATGTGAAAGTTTGTATCTTTGTATGTGACTGTAACAGCTATGATATTTTGGTCACAGATAGAGTTTAGGATCGGGATAGCTGAATCTCTTCGAGGAGTTTCAGTTTTCATTAATTCATTCAATCATTGCAAAGGTATCACCTTTTCATTTCAGAAATGTAAATTTTCTTATTATTATGTTTCTATATTTGTTTTCTGGTATAATTAGTTTAGGTCATTTGCCCCCAAATAGGTTCCCATATTGCTCTGTTTCTGTGGAGATTGGCTAACGATTTCACTGTTGCTTGTCAATTTGTTTCATTTTTTTAGCTTCCTAACAATCACTACAAGATTAGGTTTTCAAAAAATTTATTTCTTTTTATGTTCTGTTGTGATCTTATCTGGCATTAACTGTGGGTAGTCCTTGGGAGAACCGTGTAAAAGATTTTTGATGATGCCCCCGCATAATCTTAATTTGTAATACCTATAAATGATAGATGACCATTTCAACGAATACTAAGAAAATTAGTGCATGCAACACTTTTCAAATGATAGCATTACTAACTGCTCATTGTCTTTTGATGTTAATCATAGCTTAAAAGTCCTCATTTGTGTGTTTATAGGGTCCATTTAGTGGAGATGCTGCCCATTTAAGTAGCGTGACTAATTTTGGATAAAAAGAATTGGGTATTGTTGACTTCATTTTGACGAGTATTCATGATTGGAAAAATGGTGGAAGGGCCAAAATTTACTGGAATCATAGGAGGAAATACCAACAATGAGAACAACTACTATGATTTCACACAAGGGTTTTACCAAAAACTTGGTGAAGGTACCAACATGTCCATAGACAGTTTACAAACAAGCAATGCCGGTGGATCTGTCTCAATGTCAGTGGATAATAGTAGTGTGGGATCCAGTGATTCTTTAACCCACATCTTAAGCCATCCAGGTTTAAAACCTGTCAATCACCACAACTATAGTGGGACAGTGGGACAGAGTGTGTTTCGTCCAGGGAAGGTCACCCATGCACTAAATGATGATGCATTAGCTCAAGCATTGATGAATCCTAAGTATCCAACTGAGGGGTTGCAGAATTACGATGAATGGACGATTGATTTGAGAAAACTCAATATGGGTACAGCGTTTGCCCAAGGTGCTTTTGGAAAGCTATATAGAGGCACATATAATGGGGAGGATGTTGCAATTAAGATATTAGAGAGGCCAGAAAATAGCCCAGAGAAGGCACAAGTGATGGAGCAGCAGTTCCAACAAGAAGTTATGATGCTTGCAAATTTAAAGCACCCAAACATCGTGCGGTTTATTGGTGCCTGCCGTAAGCCCATGGTTTGGTGTATTGTGACGGAATATGCAAAGGGAGGGTCAGTTAGGCAGTTTCTGACAAGGAGGCAAAATCGGGCAGTGCCATTGAAATTGGCTGTTAAGCAAGCACTAGATGTTGCAAGGGGAATGGCTTATGTTCATGCTCTTGGATTTATACACCGGGATTTGAAGTCAGATAACCTTTTGATTTCGGCTGATAAATCTATAAAAATTGCTGATTTTGGTGTCGCACGAATTGAGGTGCAGACTGAGGGGATGACACCAGAAACTGGGACATACCGTTGGATGGCTCCGTAAGTCTCTACTCCTTCCATATATTGAGGTTCCTTTCTTTGTGTTATTTTATGATGCTATGCATATTTCTGTTGTAGCCAGATGAACTTTTTTGTCCTAATTCTGATAAATATGTTTTACATGGGCAATTCTTTCCCTTTACTGAATGATTAACCTATCTCTGCGCATATGGTAGTACTCGTAAGTTTTTTAGGAAATGGTGCTTTTCTCCCTCTGTGTGGTGGTGTTGTTGATTAAATAAAGGAATGAAACATTGATAATAAATGAGAGAGGCATTTCTTCCCTTTTCATTCTTGTGCACAATGTTGTGTTTCTCTGTGTATAGCTTGTCTTACCTGGATTTCTGTTTTTGCAAATCAATTCAGCATAACGGTTTTTAGTTCCATGGATGTTGGCAAGTGAAGCAGCATCCATCTTTATCACGTGGGAAGATTTCTTTTAAGTTTTTGGATTCTGTGGCATTGTCTTGTGAAGTGTTATGGTATCCTGCCATTAGAATGGAAGAGCTAGAAACTGGTGTTTTTTTTTAAAAAAAAAACAATTTTCTCTCTCTTTTAAACAGTGACTTCAGGACCTAAAAAAGTTGTTCCACATTTCACATCTTGACAGTGGCGCAAGAACTTTTAGTTTTGTTTATAGTTTCTCTCGATGGAGAAACTTGTTTTAGTTATTTGCAAGGTGGTTGTGGTTTTGTTAAAGTTACCTTAAAGGAGAACTCTGTCTTTCACTTGTCTTCCTAAGTGTTTTCGTAGATTTGTCATCTCTCTTCTAAACCTCCCCTCCTTTTGATGTTGAGCTTAAGTTGCAAATCAGTTTAAATTTAACCAAGTCATGTGGCAGGCAATATGTTTTGGGGCTAGATTTCTTTACAAGGAATGGCCATTCCTAGATTTCTGGTTTGTGGCTGGCTAAACAAGCTTGACCTAAATCTTTTTACATAAGCACCATCCAGATGAGGTGGGTTTTTTTTGTCATTTGTGGGACGCTAGAAGAAGACCAGGAAAGAGATGTAGATTGGAAATCTCATTTCATTCCTTTCTCTCTCTTGGGAACATTGAATCTTATGTAACAAAGTAAAAAAGACTTCTACCCTTTTATTCAGCGCCTCATGGTTTTGAGGCCATGCTTTTTATAAACTATCATATAGATGTTGTTTTTCTGATGGACATGCGCGCTGCCACAAGAGACATTCATGCTTGTATACACGGAAGTTCCTTGTGCTTAAATATATTTTTCTTGAAGGGGAATTTAATGATTATTAATTGGAGTTTGCTGCATGCTGTAGGATATCAATTATTGTGCTCATTTATAGCACTACAGCAAGTTTTATCTTCTTAGTTCCATCAACTGTCAAGTATACGAGTTTTTCTGAATCGCTGTTTTCTTGAATCTACAAACTTCTGTCAATTGCGACAACAGATTGTGGTTGTAATTATTCTCTTACGTGTTTGACTTACCAATTTGTACAGAGAGATGATTCAGCACAGGCCCTATACACAAAAGGTGGATGTGTATAGCTTTGGGATTGTCCTTTGGGAGCTCATAACAGGTTTGCTTCCCTTCCAGAACATGACAGCAGTGCAGGCAGCATTTGCTGTTGTGAACAAGGGGGTAAGGCCAGTTATACCAAATGATTGTCTCCCTGTGCTGAGTGACATCATGACGCGCTGCTGGGATACCAATCCTGAAGTCCGTCCCCCCTTCACCGAGATCGTCAGGATGCTTGAGAATGCTGAGACTGAGATCTTGACCACCGTGCGCAAGGCACGTTTCAGATGTTGCATGACTCAACCCATGACAGTTGACTGATCCAGAGAACATAAGACCTGATAACAGATCGTAAAGAGGATACAAATGAAAAAACGAAATATAAACCGAAGCTGTATGGATGAATTTTATGTTTGTGTATGTATCAGTATTTTTTTTTTCTTTTTCCAGATAGGGAAAAGTTGACCATTTAGACCGGATGGTTCCTGGTGTTTGGTGTCAATTGTAATGGAGTAGCGTGGTTGAAGGTCATGGTTTCCAAGCTGTAGTAGTAGGGGAGCATTGGTGTATCTTCCCTCTGTAGCTATAAATATATATATGTACCTGCCATTTTCATTGTTGTTTGTTGTTGTATCTTATATAACAAACGCAGGTTCTCTTTGGATTAATAATGCTTCAATTTCCCCCCCTTTACTCGTTCCCTCCTCTGCTTATCAGCGATCCATAACCACCCTACCCTATTAGCGTGGGAGCTGGCGTATCTGCCAATCGTTCTCAAGTCAGTTGGCATGTGTACACTTTACAGGGATGAACTGTATTGTATTATACTTGTAAATTGGAAGTCTCTAGGACCCGAAATCGTTTTGCTTGTAAATTTGAAGTCTCTAGGACAGTCATATCCAGTTTTTCAGTAACAATGGCTCAAAAGTCTCTGGTTTTTCAGCAATACCTTCCCAAACCAGAAAGGGGTTAAAATGCACTTTGCTGCCAGTTAAACATAAACTAAAGACCAGTAACATAAACACCAGGACAGAAAAAGGGGGTTTTGGGGGTGGGTATTGTCAATACAAAAGAAAAGCATAGATGGAACAGGAAATGAACATTAATAACAAGCATCAGAGACCAGTCATGCTAAAACTAAGTGTTGTGGTAGCAATATGATGAATTGGTCACCCGTCACCACAGCAGCCGCCGCAGCTTACATAGCACGCTGCCCCCCAGATTGAGAACCGGAGGCCAATCCGTCCTAAACATAGAACATATAAACACTTGTCTTAAAAAAGAAATGCAATGCTACAAACAGATGGAATTAATTAAGAACTCACGGAGGTAAGTTTGGTCCGCCTTGCTGGTTGACACTCGGTTATCTTTTCCTCCCAAGCAGGAGACATCGTCTCCAGGTAATCCAGATTAAATCCATAAGCTAGATTAAAGGCACTGAAATAGTAGATGCCAACAACAGTCCCATTCTTGCTAAAAAATGGGGTGCCACACACATGCTCGCTGCCATAAATAGCTCCTACCTCCACAAATTGTATCGGAACTCTATTGTGATAAGCATGCTTAATGCTAGGTGCAACTATTTGTTGCACTTCTTTACTCATGATAACAGATGACAAGTTTCTGTTCGGACATGAAACCATTCCTTTAAGATATCGATACGCATTATTAAAAAAGACATGAATAAAATGAATCTCACTGCCTTGTACAGCTGCAGAGGTAGCGAGGCGTGCATAGGGAAAGTCCTCCCTCTCTGACTCCAACTTGAGCAATAAAAAAGGATGATCAGCATATTCATGACAGATAGCCGCCTTGAATCCTTCATCATCATCTTTAAAACAAACATGCATTCCTGTTCTGTTAGTGCCGGTGTCGGTGTTGATAGTAAGGATGTGGCCATAAGGTGAGATCACAACACCAGCTGCAAACAAGGATAGCGTGCCGGATTCAAAAACATTATAGATTCGAGCAACAGTGGGCACCATGGTTTTGAAAAAAGTTGGTATCTCAGAAGCATCCAGGGATGGATGATCGTCTCCTGCATCATAGGATCGAGCATCATCCGGATACATTGTGATTTGGAGGATAGTATTTCACAGAGGAAAGATCTAGCGGTTGAAAATAAGGGATCTAGGGTTTATTACAACGGCAATTAATCTAGCGATCTAGCTATGGACGGAGAATGGAGTGGATAGGCATTAAGTAGTGACGAGGTCTCAAGGGCGAAAAACCCGCCTTTCAGTCGTTCACGTGAATACTGTGTTGGTTGGAATTTCGTTTTGTACAATGCGCTTTTGGTTACGAGCAACTGCCTTCCTTTATCTCCTTGTGATTTATTAATTTAGTTTTTATTTAATCCCTATATCCTTTATAAATTAATCATTTTCGTCTATTTCATCTAATTTATTTTAGTTTTTTTAAGTTTAAAAAATAAAAGTAATTTTATATACGATGTTGGAAAGTTTAAGGAGGATTAATTAAAAACATGATATTATTAAATTAAACATGATCAACACTTATTAAACAACTATATTATAATTAAATCTAAAATAACAAGGGAAATTATTGTGCAGCAGAGGATATAAAACGTTATTCCTTGTAGTAATATAAAAATGAAATTTGAACTATAAAATCTTTTAACCATGCATGGGAGGTTAGGTGATTTTTTTCATTATAATACAATTGTCTCTTACAAATTATAAAAGACTAGACTTGTTATTTTATTTTTTTGTCATGGTAAAATTATTAATTTAATCATAAAATAAAATAAAAAAAGTTGATCATTCAATCAAGGTGTTCTGGTATTTTTAATTTTTTTTAAATAATAAAATTACTTTATTAATCTTAAAGAAAAAATCAACTAAAATTTTTACTAATGTTTTTTTTTAATCCTTTTACCTTGTTTTTTTTTTAAATCAAAATTATTTATGGATATTATTTTATTTGATAATATATTAAATATTTATATAAAAAAAAACAGTTGAAAGAAAATACGTTGATGCATGCAAGATTTGAATAGTCTTGGCGTTTTCTCCGTGTTCTCTGACACCAATAACTTTTTTTTTCCCTCTCCCTGCCTCGATTTCTGCCGGACCACTGAAAAATTGTATCGGAATGATTTGCTTTATCCGGGCAATGGCGCGCTGTGCTTGTTCCGTGGTGGTCCAGTACTCTATCATCATCATCTAAAGGATGAGAATGGTGTTTATGGGGTAGAATGCTTGGTTGGATGCCTCAAGTTCAAAGCCAAGAAGACACTGGATATATATAAGGGTTCTTTTTAATGCAGCTATTTTTGCATCAAATTAAGACGGCACATCGATCTGCTGACAGTTCGCTAGCGGTAGAGGTAACTTCGATCAATCAAAGATAAGAATTTATCCTTTCATATGGTAACTGTAAGCTTTGCATTTTTCAATCTTAGTAGCTGTCGTGTTTAATTAGTAATGAGATATTCTATTGAAAATAAGATAATAAAATCCTATCAATAAAATACAACAATATTTGCATAAGACATTTATGATCCTTGTAGAAAAGCAAAGAAACCCTACGTGATTCATCAACAATTTTACAATGTGTATTTATGCGAGTGAAATTGCAAAACTTGCAACTCAATATGCATGTGATCTCCACATAAGCCACATTCTACCATGATATTGCCGCTGTAGAATAATATAGAGAAAGATGGTTTGACTTCAAAAGATAGCCAAACCGTGTGTATTATTATAATTATATAGACATTACAGTTGCAGTGATAAATATTACAATAACAACAACCATAACTCTCGGGATGATCACAACAGAGTACAAGTTTAAGTATAACACAGTAAGCATTTGAAATCAAGTATCCTGGTTTGTAGGGAGCACGACAATGATATCCTTGATATCCTTAACACCTTCCCTCAAATTAGTGGGCAAGGAACATATCAATAATTTATCACGCAAGATACTAAACTGATCAGCAGTATGGCCTTTGGTGAAGATATCTGCAACTTGATTGCAAGTGTTAATATACCGAACAACTACATCTTTGTTGACAACCTTCTCTCGAATAAAGTGATAATCAATTTTGATATGCTTGGTTCGTGCATGAAAAATTGGATTAGAAGCCAAAGACATAGCACTGAGATTATCACACCAACGTGTAGGTGGTGAAGGTAAATAAATGTGCAATTCTCGCAAAAGCATACGAATCCAATATACTTCAGCTATTGTTAAGGCCAAACTTCGGTACTCTACTTCAGTACTGGATCTAGAGACAATAGGTTGTTTCTTTGAGGACCAAGAAACCAAACACTGACCAAAATAGATGCCATAGCCACTGGAAGAACGTCTATCATCATGATTACTCGCCCAATCTGCATCACAGAAGGCATGTAAGGCAACAATGCTGGGTTTATAATGAAGACCAAAATCAAGAGTATGCTTTAAGTAACGAAGAACTCGCTTTGCCGAAGTCCAATGGGTACTGGTAGGTGCTTGTAGATGCTGACATAACTGATTGATAGAATAGGCAATATCAGGACGTGTAATTGTAACATACTGTAGGGCTCTAATAATATGATGGTATTCAGAGAGATCAACTAAGAGTTCACCATCAAATTTCGACATCTTTGAACCAGAAATGCAGGGAGCCTTGTAAGGCCTAGAACCAACCATATTTGCACGATCAAGTAAATCAACAATATATTTAGATTGTCGTAGATGCAGCCCTGTCTAATCACGTGCAGCTTCTATGCCTAAAAAATAACTCAAGTCACCTAAATCCTTCATCACAAACTCACATTGTAATTGTGAGATAATAGAGAAAATCGTAGAATCATCATTGCTAGTGATGATGATATCGTCGACATACACTAATATAAAAATGTACAATTTATCTTTGTGAAGAGTGAAGAGTGAGTAGTCGACTTGAGAACCAGAGAAGCCAAGATCGCAAAGTGCCTGTGAGAGACGAGTGAACCAGGCTCGTGATGCCTGTTTTAGGCCATAAAGGGAGCGATGCAATCGACAGACAAAATGAGGATGTTTAGTACTGATAAACCCCTGCGGCTGCTCCATATAAACTTCCTCATCAAGGTATCCTTGAAGAAAAGCATTGGAGACATCAAATTGTCGTGTTGTCCATCGAAACTGTACAGCCAAGGCTAAAATGAGATGAACAGTTGTCGGTTTAACAACTGGGCTGAAAGTCTCAAAGTAGTCGACGTCAGACCTTTGATCAAATCCTTTGGCGACTAACTGCGCCTTTTAACGATCAATAGAGCCATTAGGTGTCTGTTTGATCTTGTAACCCATTTGTTACGGACAATATGGTGAGATAAAGGTCGTGGACAGAGTGACCATGTACCATTTTCCAATAATGCTTTGAACTCAGATTCCATAGCTGCACGCCATTCTGGTTTAGAGACTGCCTGTGTAAAGGTGTTAGGCTCAGGATGAATGGTAACTGTATGGAAGAGGTGGAGTGGATGACGTGAGGAATAATGGGTCACATAGTCAGGGAATTGGCGAGGTCGATACTGTCCTGTTTGTGAGCGAGTAATAATATGGTGAACAGGGGAGTGCTCAACAGAAGCCAAAAGATCAGGCGATTCAAGGAGAGGTGGATGGGGCGGATGATTAGTTGGCACAGTTGTAGTTTGAGTGGAGGGTGAGATGGATGGCACATATGAATTGAGAGGCTCATGTGGTTGGGGTGAAGTCTGATGGGTAGGTGAAACTAGAACTGGAAGGGGAGAGGAAGACATGCCAGTGGATCTGATAGGTGGTGAACATAAATAATTAGTAGAAACTGGAATTTGAATAGAGAAGAAGACATACCATGAGGAATCACGACACCAACAGGAGAGTGATTTGGAATCTTTATTTTGGCTGGAAAATAGTTTTCATCAAATACAACACTGCGAGAGATGTAAACACATTCACTTGTAGGATCAAGACACCTATAACCCTTTTGACAGACGTTTGAGTGTTTATAACAATATTTGCATAAGACATTTATGATCCTTGTAGAAAAGCAAAGAAACCCTATGTGATTCATCAACAATTTTATAGTGTGTATTTATGCGAGGGAAATTGCAAAACTTGCAACTCAATATGCATGTGATCTCCATACAAGCCATATTCTACCATGATATTGCTGCTGTAGAATAATATAGAGAAAGATGGTTTGACTTCAGAAGATAGCCAAACCGTGTGTATTATTATAATTATATAGACATTATAGTTGCAGTGATAAGTATTACAATAACAACAACCATAACTCTCGGGATGATCACAACAGAGTACAAGTTTAAGTATAACACAATAAGCATTTGAAATCAAGTATCCTGGTTTGTAGGGAGCACGGCAATGATATCCTTGATATCCTTAACAACCGCAGCTATAATCATTACAGAATTTATACCCAATAATTATATTGCTTGTAATTATTCCTTCAATATGAGCTCGCAAAACATCAATATTGCTTGCAATTATTATTCTAGAATTTTTTTTTGTTAAATTCTTTTTAAATTTATATATATTTTTGTTTTATTTATTTTTAATTAATTTTTTATATTTATCTCTAATTATTTTGGTTAGTTGAGAATTTTACATTATTATTTTTTAAGATTTTTCTTTTATATTATGATTCGATATCATAATGAAATTGATAAGTTCGATTATAAATTTGTAAGTGATGGTCAAGAGAATTATGATGACAGTAGTTGCTTCAATCTTACCGTAGTGGCGAGGATGACGATTGCGTAGGCAATTAACTAATATACTAAATGGTGTGGGTGGAATTACTGTTCCTCCACACACATTTCACTATAGATTACAACAGTAATCCACAGTGATTCTTCCCCCTCCTTTTTTTTTACTTTTCCTTTTTTTTTTCGTTTTTCTTTCAATTTTTTTTTAATTTTTTTTTGAACTTTCCTAATTTTTCTTTTGTTTTTTCCAAAATTATTTTTATTGATTTTACTTTTTAAATATTGACTTGGTTAAAATTTTTACTTTGTAATTTTTTTCTTGAAAATACTATGGATTGCTGCGATGTTTTTCCACATAGTTTTTCTATTTTATTTCTTTATTTTTTAAAATTATATTTTTCAATTTTTTTAACTGTTCCTCCACACACATTTCACTGTGAATTACAACAGTAATCCACAGTGATTCTTCCCCACTTCTTTTTTTTTTTTTCAATTTTTTTTCAAAATTACTTTTTTTTCAACTTTCCTAATTTTTTTTTCATTTATTTTTTCTTTTGTTTTTTCCAAAATTATTTTTGTTGATTTTACTATTTAAATATTGACCTGGTTAAAATTTTTGCTTTGTAATTTTTTTCTTTAAAATTCTGTGGATTGCTGCGGTGTTTTTCCACATAATTTTTCTATTTTATTTCTTTATTTTTTAAAATTATATTTTTTGATTTTTTTTTAATATGAAGCTGATTAAGAATTTAGTTTTGTAATTTTTTTCTTTAAAACATTGTTTATTGCTACAGTGTTTCTCCGCATGGTTTTTTTTATGATTTTCTCCGAAATTATCTTTTTTTATTTTATTTTTTAATATTGAGCTCGTTAAAAATTACAGTTACAATATGTGAGGAAAACACTTTAACTTTCCTCGAAAATTACTGTTGGTTGCTACAATGTTTTTTCTCACATGGTTTTTTTT
>Ga0325401_1005873_pt1 | contig 11825 bp, 5 predicted proteins | sample PopdelMetagenome_FD_205666 | JGI IMG/M metagenome (GOLD analysis project Ga0325401, IMG submission 205666) | Populus deltoides microbial communities from Bellville, Georgia, United States - Xylem-PdKOR-R2 | ecosystem: Host-associated > Plants > Phyllosphere > Stem > Wood/Secondary xylem | place...
TTTTATCCAAAATTCAATAGCTGAAGCATACATATAGATGAGTCATATAGCCAGTTCCAAACTCCCTATTATATCTAGAATGCCTTTGAGTTGAAAAAAATAAAATAAAAAAATTGTTAAATTAAGGAAATTTTTAAAAACAGAGAAAGAATATTAAAAAAAATAAATGAAATTAAATAGTGAAATTACTATATTTCTTGTACTAAAAAATCATGTCCCATTTCTTACATTGTTTCTCTAACTTTTTTAAATTCTCAATGTGACTATCATATTAAAAGCCTGCCACCTAAACCATTTGGTGATCAATAACGTTTCCAAATTATGCATGCTGACCTCAAGACAGGACAATCAAATGAAAACAGACAACATATATAGCTAATATGGGAAATTAATTGATCACCATGAAGGAGGAGGCAACCATGAATTCTAACCTCTTTCACTACACAATTCTGCTACTTATATATATAAAAAGTAAAACAGCAAGAAAAAAAATAATGAATGAAGAAACAAAAATAAAACAGCAATCTTATTAACAAAACACAATATCAACAAGCAAGTTTCCTTATATATATATAAGCATATGAATACATTCAAAACACCTAGGTGTCTGCACACAGGAGGACAAAAAGACTTGTAGACATCAAAGAACACCCAACATCAATAATACTAATTGTTAAAAATTAAATTGGGGGTTTTGATAAATTTTCAATTAAACATGCATAATTTCCATCAATCACTCTCTTCCAGACACAAGAATTGCCAGCATTCAATTTATGAACCGTAACCTTAAAAATTAATTTGGGGGTTTTCATAAATTTTCACTTAAACGTGCATAATTAGGATATAAATCATGGTAAAAACATTTCATAAACCTTATATTTTTGAATTAATAGCCTAAAACCATTATTCACAGTATCGGGAAAAAAAATTCTTACCTGTGTTCTTCAGTTACAGGCGAGGGAGATGGATCAACACGACAGAGTAACACCTGAGATTGGGAAAGCTAGGTTAGAACTGTTTAGTGTAACTTAAATTGAAACAAAGAAAACAAAAACCATAAATTAATTACCTGAGCTATCGAAGAAAACAGTGCAAAACCTAATCCGTTTATAGAGAAGGGGTAAAACAAGATGTTCGATGGTGAAATCGATGGATCTGGTGCGATGTTGTCATGGGTCTCTGTTTTTGTTGGTTTGCAGAGAAATATTGAAATTGTTAAGATGAAGGAGAAGAAGATGAAGAAAAACAAATAGGGTTGCTGAAGACGAGCGTGAAGATGATAAACAGTTTCGGGTAAAGGAAGATGAAATCGATGAAGAGAGGATGATTTTTGAACAGTTAGGAATCGATGTTATTAGGGACGAAGAAGGATACTGGAAGAGTGGAAGTAAATTAATTTTCAGCGTAAATGGTTGTTGGATCTGTATTTCGGTGTGGGGGGAGTGAGTGAAAATAAACGGTTCAGATTTTATGCAATCAACGGTCAACATAATTTTAGTTTTATATTAACATTTTAATTTTTTTTTCAATTAGTAACGGAAAATCTGTTGCTAAATCAACGTAAATTTTGCAACGGATTATCCGTTGCTAATATTAAAAAAATAATATATATGTAATCCGTTGCAAATCCGTTACTGAATTTAGCAACGGAATTATCCGTTGCTAAATTCAGATGCAAATACCCCCTGTTTTTAGTAGTGCACAAAGTAACTAGTGACATTTGTTACTCTTTTAGGTTCATTTTGAAGAAATAAATAGATAAAAGGAGGAGGAAAATATAATTCATGATCTACTAAAAACAATAAGAGTTAAAGATAATAATTAAACAAATAAATACATAATATTTTAATGGGTGAAAGGAGTTGCAGATACGAGCCTAAAATCCACAAGTTTATTTTCTCTAAAATATTGATAATGAAATTTGTCTTTTTAAAAGGGTTACAAAGACTTAAATAAGTTAGAAACTCTATCTCAACTAGATAAAAAAAACAAAAAATTTAAATTACAAAAGAAAGAAGTATAAAATCTGAAATAAGTAAGAAGTATCCCCTATGATTTAAGCTACTGGTGAGTGTGGCCTTGTGCATATCTTTAACGTGTCACTTCTTTTTCTCTTAATTTTCATTGGAAGTATTTTTTTCTTTTCTTTTGATATATTTTAGTATAGTTATTAAATATGACTCAATATGTTAACTTGAGACCTAAAGTCCTGGCCGAGTTTGAAGTACGCAAAACTCAGGCCTGTAATTAGCCTGGTGAAACTTGAACGACTCACAACGTCAACCTGGTAACCAGGTGACCCGATGTAATCCAGGAAAGACCTTTTATATATATATATATATATATATATATATATATTGTCTACATTTTTTTAATAAACCTAAAAAGTAATTCATGAATGTCCATTCTTACATTTTTTTTATAGCATGTCTCAACTTTTCTAGGGGGAACAAATATTTATGGGTTGTGTGTTCTAAAAAAACAAAGAGTGTATAAGTGTTAAAGTAGTGATTTCAGTTTAAGGGGCAGAAATAAATTATTACTGAAGACCAAAGGTACAAAAAGCACAGGCATTGCCTCACCTGTAGGGAGGTAATCAGAGATTTTTCTCTTGTTCGACCTAATTTTATACACGCAAGCCTACCACTTTATCCCTATTGGTTACTAGCCCATATCAAATTTCACTATATAAACATTAGAAAAAAATTTATTTTTTTAATATGAGATTGGAAGCTTATTAATATATATACTCTCTATGCTCACAAGAAAAAAAAATTATGTTTTTTCAAAGTGGGATAAGAAAATTTTTTTGTTTAAATACTTCAACTTAAAAAAAGAAGATAATATCTTTTCAATGTGAGATAAAAAACATTTTAAAATAATCTTTTAAACTTTATTATTTACAATATATATATAGCCTACATCTATATGAATTGTTTCTTAACCTTTTCATATGGGATATTAAAATCTTAAATATTTTTTTATTTTCCCGGGTTGATTCAGGTAAATCCGTGTGACCAGGGATCCGACCCCTTGGACGGGTCAACCCCCGAGTCAGGTTTAATAACTATGTGTTTTAGGTTTAGTCAACAAGAAGTGCTCTAGTACATTTCCCCCCTTTCTGGTCCTAGTATATCACTAGTAAATATATCAATGTGAATATCTTTTAAAAAAAATGTTAATTGAAATTTCTTCACATACTACACCTTAGTAGATCTCATTCTAATTTCATAAATAATTGTGCTTTTTAATTTGACTTTGTATATTCATTATACATGTTTCATATTTTATTTGCTTGATGGGAGGTGCTAAATTAGAAAAAAAATTATATCACTCTAGGAAGAGAGCCTTTATCCACTCCCTTAGGAGGTGAGTGTGATTTTTTCTGTTGTAATTGATCAATGTATGTTGTTTTTAAAAGAATGGATAAAATAAAATTGGATGTTTTTGACACACATATGATTGATTATGTGTTTTCACATTGATATTCTAGTTTTAAATTGTTTTGGTATGTTGCGCCAAGATACCACTAGAGTCCATAAGGGACTCAAAATAAATGTATATGATGTATGGAATATTATGGATAAAGAGAATGGTCTTGACATTTTAATCTTGATCATCTAGATATAATATTCTAACTTAATATATAGGAGATGATTACTAACTTCTATTGCAAAAAAAAAAAAATTTAATATGTAAGAAATTCTTTATTACCTAATTAGATTGAGAATAAATGAAAGATATATGTGTAATTTAAATTGTACAATGAATGTGGAAAAATGGCCTCCAAGAATTTGGTATCTAAATTGATCAAGGATGAGAAATTTGATGCAAAGAAACTATGATGTTTAGCATAAGAAAATTTAATATCTTTTAAATGAGAAAGAGATGCATGAGACCTTGACCAATAGTATGAACTCACTTTAGAAAGGGATAACTGCCCGACACCAATGTGATCTGTAAGCCTACAAGGCTTGGGTCAATAAGGATAGAACTATACATTTTACTATTTTGATATGTATGTAGGATGACCTAATTAAAAAGTTTGAGATTTATCAAACTGCTAAGGAAATATGGAACCAACCTAAGGTAAAATTTGGTGGCACAATAACAACTAGGTTGCGAGCCCTAACCCTTAAGTTTAATCAATATATAATGGACCCAAAACACTCTATGGTGAAACACTTTAAGGTGATGTCCTCTATGACTAGAGAGTTACAAGTAGATAGTAATAATCTCACTAATGAACAACAAGTTTTGGTTCTCATTAGGTCCTTACCTAAATCCTTTTAGGGCCATATAAAAATGGTGGTAATGCACAATGAGGGTATTAATACCTACAAATATATTAGGCAGCATCTTGAACTTAAGACGGAGCATAGAAAGATGAATCGTACTATAATTTTAGCAACCCAAACTAGATAATATAGTTGCACAAGGTGATGCTGCAAATTTAGCACCAAGAGTTGGCAGAGTAACCAAGTGTTATAAGGACAAACATGAAAAAAGAACATGACCAAGGTCAAGTCCTATAATTGTGGAAACATGGGTCATTTCACTCTAGATTGCTCTTAACTAAAGAAGGTACAATGTTATCTTAACTCTCTTACTGTTTATGTATATTCACACTTATTTATTATTCATATTATCTTTGATTGGATTGAAGACATGAGAGCCATAAAATATATAGTTACAGATCAAGTTAAATATATAGATTACCAACTTTTACCATCAAGCTACCATTATGTTATTATATATGGGTAATGACACTTAGGTTCATGTCCTTGGAGTTAGCATATAACATTTAAGTATACGTACTAGGCAAAACCTACTTTTATATAATATGTTGTATGCCCTAGATGTTCACTATAATCTCTTATTAGTTTTAGCTTTATTTCTTTTAGGTTTTTCTTTTCACTTAAAAGGTACTTAAATAGATATTTATTTAGATAGGAAATTCTTTGGACTTGGTCAGTTTGGTAAAGGTTTTTTTATGTTGGAATTTGACAATGATATTTCTTTGATGACATCTTTTATTTCTTTTGATATTATATCTAATTCAACTAAATAGCATGCAAGGTTAAAACATATAAGACAAGATAGATTAGCTAGAGAAGGTTTATTGGGCTCACTCACTAACGTAAGCATGCCGTTATGTAAACTATATTTTGCAAAAGTATCTTATAGAAAGCCTTTAGGTAAGGCTAAAATGGCAAGTTACCCATTAGAGCTAGCCCATTCATATATTTGTGGACCTATGAATATAAGAGCATGTCATGACACTTTTATTTCCTAACTTTCATATATAATTACTCATGTTATGGTGTTGTGTATCTGTTATCTCATCAGTGAGAATCCTTAGATTATCTCAAATGATTTTTGATAGAGGTTGAGAATAAAAAAAAAAAGAACTTAAAGGTTCTTCACACTGATATAAGTTGAGATTATTTATTAAAACAGTTTAAAGACCTATGTGAGGAAAAAAGGATACATAGGCAATTGACAATTCCTTACACTCCACAATAAACTGTTGTTGTAGAGAAAAGAAATTGTACACTTTTAGATATGGTCATGTCTATGATGGTACACTTTTAGATAAAATGGATTTAATGGCTGAGAATAACGCGTAGAAGTTAGTTGATCTTCCTTCTAGGCGTAAGTTTATAGAAAATGAATAGGTCCTTAAGATCAAATACAATGCATTGGATCAATTGATAAGTATAAAGCTTGTTTGGTGGTTAAAGGTTATACCTAAAAAGAAGGAAGAGACTATGAAAAGACATTCTTTCATGTGGTGAGATTGGCCTCTATTCACCTTATTCTACCTATCATTACCTATTTAGATTGGGAGTTATTCCAAATGGATATAAAGAATGCATTTCTAGCTAGTACGATCCAAGAAAAGGTTGAATAGGGAAATAAATATTCTAGTGTAATTGTGCATATTGTCCAGTTTTGTAATATCAAGCATAACTCTCAATCTAATAATTGGATCGGGATGAAATTATATCATAAGTTTCCTAACATATTTTTAGACTTTGGATTAAAATATCAGGTCTGTTGCTATCCAATTTTGACCCATAGTTTGATAAATTTTCAAAAAAAAAATAAGGGTTTACATATGACAATAACATAGAGCATCAGGGCTAATATTAAGGAAGCAATATGTCAATGAGATCATTACTGAATCATATATAATTACTGCGATATAAAATACCATAAATATATTATTTGATTCGAGCTGGTTATAAAAAATAATCACTGCAATATAAAATACCACATATATAGGATTTGTTGGTGCTAGTTATAGGAGAGTAACCACAAAAAACCCTAAACCATAAAAAAAAAACCCTAAAAACCATAACCCTTACTCTCCCTTCCCGGGGCCAAAACGAGAGGAAACCAAAGAAGCGGCGCCCCCTACCTCTCATCTTCAACCTTCAGCTGGAGGCTCTCTCTTCCCTCAGTATCAACCCCACAGCCGCAAGCCTCCTTTTCCCTGTTGACAGAGGTCGGCCGCACCCCCTCTCTTTGAAACCAAACCAGAGATCGCCCCCTGCCTCTTGTGGACCATCTTCACTCCCTTCATTTCCCTTTCTTTTTGAAGTAAACCAGAAGACCCTGATTGCCACCCCTCTTCTAAAGAAAAAAACCAGAGAAACCCGTGGCTTTGGGGCTTTTGATTTTCGGTTTCTTCTCCCTTCAGTCGGGCAAGTCTTCCTGTCCCTCAACTAAAATAACCACACGTCAGACCCTCTCCCTTTTAGTTGTTCTTCCCACAGGCGCTGTCCCCCGTACTGAATTCAGTTTCTTCTCCACCGGCATCCGAACTAGCCGTCCTCAGCAGAGCTCCTCCCATTTCCACAGATCTTCTTCTCCCTTACCTGACTGAAAGGCAGATCTTTTCCTTCATCTCCTTCTCCCAGCAGCAGTGTCTCCACCTCAACCCAGACAACACCCCCCCTAAACGCTCTTTTTTATACAAAAAATATTAGAAGTTTTGAAAATGTGTTTTCGCATGGATTTCTTAAACACAACAAAAATTATTTTCTTGCATTTCTAGATTTTACAACATGTTTGTAAAACTCCAAAGGGTATTGGCCAATATTTCAACAAAATAAAAAATCTTATTTTTAGAGGAATTCATCTATTATTCATCGTTAATTTTTGGATAAAGAAATCCCAAATGGATGAATATCCAAAATATTAATGGGAATAACTTGTTATTATGCACTGTTAATAGTTGGATAAAAAAACCCTAAGTGGTAAATATCCAAAATAATTTTCTAAGGATAATAAGTCATCACACATCCTTGAAAGAAGCCTTGATTATAATCGAGGACATTTCAATTTTTTACTCCGCAGTTTACGAGCCATGATAGTATAAAACACTAAGGTAAAAATAGGCTTTTAAAGCACCCTAGATTTCTAAATTTTTGTCCCTCCTCCTTGCGATTTACGAGTCGCAAACTCTTGAAATACTAAGAGAAAAATGAGCTTTTAAAGCACATGAAATCTCCTTGGATTTCTATCTTAATAAATTAGTTTGAATCAAACCTAGAAAAATTGATGGGATTAGAAAACACCAATACCATAGCAATTATAAGATAAACCAAACACCAAGCAGCTTACCATAGGTAGGGCGTACTAGGGGTGCTAATAACTTCTCTTAACGCAACCAGTCCCTTGCCTTAGAATCTCTGAAAGACTAGTTAAGGTTCCTAATGATCAAAATACTAGGTGGCGACTCCCTTAAACACTAAAACAAACCCAAAATCAATCGAGGATCGTCGCTCTCCGCCGCGAAGGTGCGACAAGGTCAATTAAAGTTCGATAAGGTTTTACAATACAGGTCAACAAATACAATATAGATTTTGTTATTTGTTGCCTTATGACTTGCGGGCTTCCTATTTAGAGAGGATTCTTTTCTTAATTGTCATGTTGGCATGCGTGGAGAGAACGACGGGTTTGCCTCCTAAGATGTGTGTGAAAAAGGGTTTTGGGTATAATCATAAAATTATAATTTTAAGGTTCAGAAGTTGCCACCTAGTGTTAGGAAACCTATGGTCTGCGAGAGTCCGGGTAAGGGACTGATTGTGGAAGAAAAAGACAAATCACCCCCAATGCACCTTACCTAAGGTAAGCTGTATTATTGTTTGATTGTTTTTCTATATCAAATTTCTATTTGTTGGTGTCGTCTAAGGTTCAAGGCAGATCTTCTCTCGTGAGAAGATCTTTACCTTATTGAGTTAAAACATAATTGTTCTAAAGTCTAAATTTTAGCATCGCATTTAATTCTTAAATATAACTAATTCCTAACATTCTGAACAGAATAATTGTTATGGTTTTTTTGTATTTTGGTCAAACCCTAATGGATAATTATACGCTGGTTATGGTATCCATTTTGCCTTTTAAAACAAGAGGTATAGTTTTTGTTATTTATAAAAATATGCTCTAAAACCTTTTAGGATCCGGTTGTATGCATGAGGATTAAAACATTTTTTTTTTCAGAAAGAGGAAATTAATTTGAAATTTTTTTTCAAAAAAAATTTCAGAGAAAACTGGGTATTTTTAATATCAGGTATATATCTTATAGTGTAAATATACAACGCTATATTATATAAAATTATTGGAAAAACCGGGTATTTTTTTATATTATTATAAAATATATTGGGTTGGACCTAGCTCAGCCATCCGGGCTAGGTTGAAACAGGTCCAGCCCGACTTAGTTAGGGTGGGCTGACTGGCGGCCCAACATATTTTTCCATTTTTTTTTCTTTTGGGTTTGGGTTGGACTTGGACGGGTCCACCCCATTGTTGTTAATGAAATTTTTCCATTTGCATGCAGAATGTATTATGCATGCAAATGGTTATAGAGGGATGTTTAGGGAAAAAAAGAAGAGGAAAACTTGTCTGGCTAGAGGAGAAAAGTTGTTGGCAACGTTCCTGGAGGTGCAGGGAAGACCGGCGTGTGGTTGGTGGTGGCAACGACGGCTGAGGTTGTGGCAAAAAAGGTGGCCTAGTAGGGAGGAAAAAAATTGTTGAAAATAGCTGATTTTTTCCTAACTTTGGCCTCAGATTTCTTGATGCTCAATATCTAGAATCCACCTCTATTTATAGAGGGTGAAAGAGGGACATGTTATCTTTATTGTTGCCAAATCTTGACCCTTGAATCAAACCGGAAGGATTATAACTGTTGGTTCAAGTTACTATCATGAACTGTTAAATTTGACAGCTAAAGGTTGCCTGAGGTGGCCACTGTGGGGCAGCACCGAAGCTACTGTGGTGTCAAACGGCCAATAAAAACCATATCGTGGTATGATCAAAAGTTACGCTATCATGTTAGTGTATGGTTTGTCGAGTTTGGTTGAGATATTAAGCGTTAAATGCTCCTGAAAGAAGCCACCTGGACAACTTTATTAAGTGAAAAGAAAGTAGAAGATGAATAGTAGACCACACAACAAGTTGTCTGGCCTATTTTTTTTTTACTGTTTGGGTAAAAAACGATGTTATTTGGTCAAAACACGTCGTTTCATTTAAATAAAACAACATCATTTTTTTGGTTTTAAGTTTTTAATTTAGGAATTTGGCCAAATTTTAATTGGGTCCTCCAACTTTTAATTTCATTTAATTGCACTCCTAATTGACCTTAAACTTCTACTTTTATCCAATTTTGTCCCTGAAAAACTTCAACATCAACCCCAAATTTCAATGCCTTTTTCATTGTAGTCTTTGGTTCCAGATTTATGCAAATTGACCCTCAATTGACCATTAAACTTTAAATTTTCTTCAATTTCACCCCTGATTTCAATCAATTAGGTCTCTAAAGTTCAACGCCCTTTTCAAAATAGTCATTGGCTACAAATGTCTTTAATTTGACACCTAATTGACCCTAGAATTTTGATTTCAACCAATTGATTTGGTAAAAAATAAATTTGGTCTCCTATAATTCTAATTTTCTCAATTAAGTCCAAATTAGGCTCCCAAACTTAATTTTTCACCAATTAAGTTCCTAATAAAATTAATTTGATCCATTTAAAGTATAATGAAGTCTTTAGACCTAATTAAATCCTTCAATTGAACCCAAATTAATTCTTAAATATAATTAAACTTTAATTTGGGTCATGATTAAATTAAATTGGACTATTAAAAATCTAATTATATCTTTAGGCTTAATTTTTATACAGATTTTTACAATAATAATTTGATTTGACCTTTAATCTGTATTATTTCTTTAGTCTTGGGTACAACGGGGTATATTTATGCTCTAAATTTGTTCATAATTTCAACCTTATTTTTCTATATGTACCTGTGATCTTCTTCAACCAGTTTTATCACATCGCTAGTCCTCTTACTATTATTATTTATTTGTTTTTTTTTAATTTTGGAAAGGAAAAAAGGATAGATTTGGGGAATAACCCATAAATGGGTTATGACATTAATAATACAAGGATATTTAGCAATTTTGTTTTTGGATTTTTCTATATTCTACAAGGAAACTAAGGGGTATGAGCTATTATATATATTTTCATGCTTATTTAAGAGAGTTAAAGTTGGTTTTGGGTAATTTTTTTCTATTACACAATTTTACGCTAACAAGAATAATTTTCAATCCAACCATTGGATTAGACTAAAATTTTATCAAATATTTCTAGAGGTCTTTTTTTATATTAGGTTAAAATTAAAAATAATCATACATCGCAAAAGGCATTTAAATAAGGTCCAGAAGCTACTATGCAAGATTTGTATTAGTTTCCTAGTTGATTTTGGATTTTTTTTCTATTTTATTTAGAACTATTTTATTATTTTTTTCAAATTGTTTAGGGTTTTTTACCTAATATAAATAGGTTTATTTAGCTTGAACTTAAATTGTTGTTTTTCAACTATGATCTTTTGAATTAACTTGTATTTTGTATGATACAACATTTTTCTCTTTAATGAGATAAAGAAAAAACTCAATTTATCAAAGTATAACTAACTTTGTGGTGTCTTTACATACTTCGGGTTCTTGATTCTCTATAATTAATAGGTGCAAGTTTAATTTCCAATACCTTTGGTTCTTAGATACAAGGTTATCTCTGAGTCAAGGTTTATCTATCACAAACTTGATTTTTAGTTTTTCAAGGTTATGTCAATCTTACTTGTAGGTTTCTAGATCTTTTTATTCATGGGTTTTATATCAATTTCTCAATGGAGAATTAGACAAAGAGATCTATATGGATCAACCAATTTATTTTATAGAAAAAGGACAAGAGCATAAAGTATTTCGTCTTAATTGTTCTATCTATGGCCTGAAATAATCTTCTAGGCAATGGTATCATTTGTCTCATTAAGACATTATTTTGATTAGTTTTGTCATGACAGAGGAAGATCGTGTATCTAAAAAAGGTTAAGAAAAAGGTTTTTATCCTTTCTTTATATGGACGATATTTTACTAGTTGGAAATGACTTGGAGTTAATTGGTTGTCCTTTATATTTGAGATAAAGGATATGAGTCAAGCAGATTATGTATTTGGAATTAAGATCCAAAGAGATCGATGTAAGAGTCTTTTAAGTTTTTCTCAAGAGACTTACATTGAAAGAATTTTGGAATGCTTTTGTATGTATAATTCCAAAACCATTAATACTCTAATTAAAAATAGTCACATTTTCAATACTAAACATTGTTCTAAGATAGAGTAAAAGAATAAAAAAAATAAAAAATGTTCCTTATTCATTTGTAATTGGTAGTTTGATAAAGACAAAAATGTATACTCGATTATATATATGCTTTGTAATTGGCATGGTTAGTAGATATTAAATTAATCTTAATATTGCGTATTGTC
>Ga0325401_1005876_pt1 | contig 11821 bp, 7 predicted proteins | sample PopdelMetagenome_FD_205666 | JGI IMG/M metagenome (GOLD analysis project Ga0325401, IMG submission 205666) | Populus deltoides microbial communities from Bellville, Georgia, United States - Xylem-PdKOR-R2 | ecosystem: Host-associated > Plants > Phyllosphere > Stem > Wood/Secondary xylem | place...
CACTCATAATTTATTATTAATGCTATAGTAATGGGACTTGAGGGATTCATCTGGATTGATTTTACTATTCTGAATAAAAAAGCTCAACACAATATTATTTTAATTTAAAAATACACAGTTTTTTCACTGACTGGACTTGGATCCCTCAAGCTGGCCGGGTCAGGTCGGGAATCAGAACACCGACAAAGGGTGCCGGAATGCTGGTGAATAATCTTAAACTTTGGTGCCTGCATATGCTCTGTCACATGAAAACATCATCCTCGTGGATCACTGCTAATAGGAATGTATATATACATGGATGGTTGATTGTTAACCTTCAATTCTTGCGCAATTATTCATGACTTCTAGTTCCATGCATTTACAGATTAGCATCACTTCCATTAATGCCATGTCAAATTTATTTTAATAATACACTGTAAATGCATTGGTCTAATGTTGTGCCTGGCAGCACGTATGCATACCCTTTTTTCCACGATTTTTCTTGAACCTCAGTGGCTCTTCTAGTCACGAGAGCACTATCGGTGCCATCAAATTTCTCAGCTTTCTCCGTGTGTTTTCCTATCCAATAAAATAAGCCCTAACTTTAGGTAGCGAGAACATCTCGTAAGCCTATAATTAAGCAAGAAGAAGTTTCCATTACTGTCCGCCCGTATATTCTCTCCATGGAGTGTTAGTGCGGTCTGTCTTCTTTCTTTATATACGCTTACTCTGACATCTGGCACCTCACTTCCTTCTTCTTTGCCTTGGATGGACATCTGCGTAGCATGCTCGCATTCAATTACAGCAGCCTAGCCATCATATCATTGCCCAGAATAGAAATGGGCTTCTGCAATTGCTGACTTCAAGTGTGAACGAGTCACTTCTTCTAGCCACTTACATTGTGCCGTACACAACGTGATTCGGTGTGATTTGTTATTTATTACGGCATTGATAGTCATCAAGAAACGTTAAGGTGGTGTCATATGTTTCTGTAATAATGACAGATTGGATGGATTTGTTTGGTAAGATTTAGGTGGTTGAAGTTTAGACTCTGAAGGATGGCCGGCCGAGCTGGAAGAAGTGGAAGGCATCATAATAACAAGACTGACCATCGTTAATGGCATCCACTACGTGCATGTTCTTGATTAGCCAGTCAATTATATTTCACAAACTCCAATACTGAAAGTGATCTGAATACTCTCTTCATTTATCCAGCTAGCACAATTGTAGTGAAAGTTATTTCAATCACTCATGCCACGACTAGATTTAGCATCCAGGTGGATGATTATGGATTCTTCTGGATTAATCCAAAATATTTGTGTAATTTTAAGATTTTTTTTAAAAAAAATTAAAACAACTTTATTTTATCTTTTAAATAGTTCAACTTTGATAGGGTTATAGATTAATCTTTTAGATCTAACCAGGGAATTCCAATCTTAAATATAGTTTGGATTGGCCTCGAAATTGACAATTATTAAGGTGATCCTAATTTAAAAACAAATGTTTTTTTCGAAATGATGTGATTTTAGATAAAGGCACGCTTGCATATGAATTTATGCTTGGGGTTTATATATTCAGGTTCCTCGATCGGCTAGTAATGTCACAATCCTCTGGAAGAATGGCATATTGTGGTAAGGATATGATTTCCAACAAGACACATATGATGTTGGATGTGCAAGATTAACATATATAAACATTTATTTTTTTAGAATTTTTTTTAATATGTGCATCCTTTGATAAAACACTACAAGATTTAACAATTTTACCTATGAAATTTTTCCGTCGGCATAAGACACATATTCCATCATTTTTTGTCCATTTGTAAATCTGTTGGTAATAAAAAAATAAAATTACCCGCTTCATTTTGTCGGTATATCCCTCGGTAATAATATTTTTTTATTACCAACGGATTTACCGAGGGATATACCGACGGAAATTCCATCGGTAAATCCGTTGGTAATTATTTAAAAATATTTTTTAAAAAAATCATTTTATAAAATTATAAAATAATTAAATTAACATAAATCAACACTGTATAATATATACTCAAAATGCTTGGGAAGAAAAAATTAACTCAAACAAATTTGCAATAAATAAATAAAACAAAAAAATAAATTCAACTAAAAAAATTTATAAGAAAAAAATGAAGTTGCAATTGCTAAAAATTTAAAAATCTTATAAATAAATCAACTAAAAATTGGTTTCATATGAAAAAAATAATCTCACAACAACATTTATACAATTATTAAGAACAAAAACAATTAAAAATAAAATAAAAAAACAAATATAGTAAAAAAATCATGAAAAAAGAAGAAAAAAGAAAAATCTTACCTTAATGTAGTTGCAAGTGAAGCTAAGGAGAGAAATTTTTTTTTGTAAAGCATATTAATTAAAAAAAAATTAAGAGGATAAAAGAAGAAGACATACCCGAGCATGGAGGAAAAGAGAAGGAGATGAGGAGAGAAAGAAGAGAAAGAAATAGATATGATGTTTTTACATATAGTGAAAAAGAAGAAGAAGAAGAAGAAGAAGTAGTAGAAGAAAAAGAAGTAGAAGAGGAAGAATTATAAGAAATGAGTCTGTCTCTTGTGAAATAAGAGTACCCAAGCTTTTTATTGGGGCATTGAATATTAATATTTTTTAATTATTCCGTCGGTAATTCCATCGATAATATTAAATTTAAATTTTCAATTTCGTAAAAAGTTTTCAGAAACCGCCTATAATTACCGACGATTTTTCAATCCGTCGGTGATTCCGTCTGAAATATTTAAATGAAAATTTTGAATTAATTGAATTTTTTCATAAAACCGTCAAATAACACCGATGATTTTTCAATCCGTCGGTGATTTTGTCCGTAAAGAATAACAATTAACAGTGCAATTAGAAGATGAACAATTCTAGAGCTCTCTGGAGAATACCGACGGAAAATTCCATCGGTGATTCCCTTTATAATTGACATGATGAACAATGTTCACAGTTTACCAACGAATTTTATCGACGGAATAAATTTCATTGGTAAAAATGACATGTCATTATTTTTTTGCTACTTTGTTTTAATTTTTTTCCCACTGTAATTCCCTCGATACTTCCGTTTGTATCTATCGATTTTCTGGTAGTGAAAAAGTTTTTCTTTTTTTTATTCAATAAATTTTATGTGTATTGATTTTTATTATAAATAAATTTTAATAAATAAATTTCTTAAACACAACCGAGTGAATGACCAGTATTGTGATATTAATTTATTTTTAAAAAACAATTTGTTGCCTTTTAATTTATTTTTTCTTTTAATTTTAACCCTCATTCTCTAATTACTATTGTTTTTTTTTATCTATTTTTGTTTTCAAATCACCCTTCAACGTTTTATTTTTTATGAATTGGGGTTTATGATTTTTTCATGTATAGAGTTTCCGATCTGATAATCCTGGTCACATGTTTGAAAATTTAATAGGGATTGACATCTTTTTTTTTTATATTGTTGTTCGACATTGTTTTTGTTTTTTAAAAAATAGCTTTGTGGTTTTCTTCAAATTTTTTCAATTAAATTATCATGATTTCATGATTTAAGACGTGAGTTTGTCATGTTAATTAAACTAACTCGACCCTAAATGTCCAAATTACATGTTTATCGTGCTAGCTTAGATTGATTCACACCAATTTGTTTTTTTTACCATATTTTATCATTTCATGTTTAATTGGCTAAAAATTAAACATCATTATATTTTTGCTCGTAGATAAAGTTTTTTTTTTCTCATGTTATCATGAGCTTTATATATATTCCCGTTTACTATTGTTAGTTTTTTTTTAATATGATTCAAATAAAATCCACTTATTTATCTAGTTACTACTGTAACCCACCCGAGTAATTAGACATAACAATTAACCATCTAGTAGGTAATCCAGTGGTAAGAGTTTGGAACTAAGGGGTTTATTCCCTCCGTGGTCTCAGGTTTGAGCCCTGTGTTTGCTAATATGATGACCACTTGAGGCTTACATAATCGTTAACTTTAGGACTCGTGAGATTAGTCGAGGTGCGCATAAGCTGACTCAAACACCCAAGTTAATAAAAAAAAAAAATTAGATGCAACAATTCTAGTAACAACTAATAAAGTGCGTTTAAAGGTTTCCATTCCTGCAATGTGGCGCTAGTGCTCCTCCACTGAAGCATGCCTGGTGATTCCTGTAATACATGCTGCTATGATATCACCTCTAGTAGAGGAGGATTGCTTGGCCCCAGGATATCAGGACATGTTTCTGTGATCTATTAATGATCATTTCACCATTATCATAGGTCAGAACCACTTATAAATTATGAACAGACATAGGAAGAATAGAAGAGAGAAGAAAAACTAGTCATGTGATCATCATATTTATCACAAAAACAAGATGAAGCTGTCTAGTCAAGGAAAAAATTTCAGTTCTCACAAGTGATTTATGTACCATAGGGATCATATAAGGGTCGGTCGATCAAGACAAAATCGAAATGAACTCTGTTTGGTTTGGTTTGGATAGGTTTCAACTAAAGATTCTAGCAGCTACCCATCGTAAGAATAAGAATATTAATATTAAAATATGATCAAGAAATTCCACTAAATCCACTCTCTTCATCATCTCGTGAAGCACTCGAACCTCTGGTTTGACATTGCTCGTTACTGTTACTATATTTGGTAAGCATTTATAAATCCCCACCCCCTCTGGAGCTGGGGCTTTAGATCTTGATCTTGAAGTTGACCCCTCAACAGAGGCATCTTTCGACTTCTTCCTCCGAGATTTCTTCGTTATGTCTGGTAAATTTGATGGCGACTCGCTTTCCCCACTGGGATCCTAATGATTCCGACTTGTTCTAGTACCATCCAATTATTCGGTGTCATTTCGTGAAGACCTCTTTAGTTTTATCTGATTTTTCTCTGGTTGGAGATTCAGCTGATGATTACTGAGTATTATATTTTCTTTCAACTTCAACTAGAGTGCTACAAAACGAACATAACAAGAGAACACTGTAGATCTGGGCAATCTCATAATAGTTAAAGCTAGAAATAATAGCCATGATACTGATTGTCCATGCCTGACAGATTCAGCTGTTAAGAGTCTATCTTTTTCCAGTAGACAGGATAGAGTTGCGTTCTCTTAATCTGTGATTGACGTGCTATGTTCAACGCGGAAGATAAAAATATTTCGCACAGTTTTTAACAAACTACTGTGAGCCCCCTGCATATTCTATTTATCATTTCCACCAATCGTCCGTCTTTCTTTTCCGCCTACTCTCCCCCACTAATTCAACTCCATCTTCAGTTTCTAAATTATTCTATGTTTCAGTCCTTGCTGCATATTTCACGTGATTTTGCACAGCCATTTTCTGGAGGCACAGAGTTTACCCACAATGATTTAGGCCTGGAATGCTAAAACTAAGTGTATCTATAAGACTAATTGCTTATTTTTCTAGTTTAGATAATCTTGTAAGCCCACATTCATTGCTAACCAAAACCCTCCCCCCCCCTGCTCACAGTGCAGTCGGGATCCTCGTATTAACAACTTTGGTCTATCCATCCCTTTCTCCGTAAAGTTTTTAGTCCAACTAGACTTGGGATGCAAAGCTTTCGAAAAATGGCAGGGAACAAATGTTTCGAGTTCAAAATCAAAACCCTGCTCTGAAAATACAAAAAATGAAAAGGGTTAGGACTCGATATTTTGTTGCCTTCAGAGATTGTTATTTGGAGGTAGCAACACATCGAACGATTAAAAAGTTAAGTGTTCCTGAAGAAAATCCAGCGTGAAAACATGACGGACTGGACTGCTGGTTCGTATGCGGGCTTGCTAGACTAAGTGTCCAGCTAGCTCATGGCTCGGCAGTACTGGGTCTATCATTTTGGACCACACTGATGAGGCCTGGTCGAACCAGCCTTTATAGCTTCTGGGCCATGACTTCAATGTTGCCTGGATTGTGTGCTGACATGCCAAGGATGGGAGGTCACACAAACACAAAGTTGTCGAACCCAGCTCAAGATTTAACCCGGTTCAAGATTTAGATTATGTTTCATCGAGTCAATTTCATAACAATATGTTTTTAAACTGAAATAATGGTTTTTAAATAAGATTTTAAAAATATTTTTTTAAATTAACTTGGTGGTTTCACTCAAGATTCATCAAGTCAATTGAATTATAAATTAATTTTTTGAATCTTTTTTTAATTTGACCGGATCCGTCTTAATTTTTTTTTTTAAATCCAGGTTAAATTTCACATTATTAAATTATGGATCTGGTTGATAACTATAATTGCAACGATTTTCTGTTAGATTCTTCTAAGATAACTTATAGATTTTCCTTGGCTAGCTCCGGAGTCAGGTCCTAAATAATTTTTTTTTATCTTTGCAGTGATGACTTTGATTCCATTTTTTTTTTTTTTTTTGTTATTAGTCAACTCTAATCTTTTAACTACATAATTATTGGTTGTGATGTTAGAAAAAAACTAAAAAATCGATTAAACCGGAAAAAAATTGAAAAAATCAAATCATAAAAAAAAACCGATTAAAATTTTGAAAAAACAGATCGTTTTGGTTTTATAATTCTAAAACCGAAAAAACCGAACTGAATCCAAACCGAAAAAACTAGAAAAAACCGAGCAAACCGAAAAAATCAAGCCAGTTGGTTTTGGTTTTTTTTTAAATTTTGATTTGGTTATTTGTTTTTGATAAAAACCGAATCGAACTGAAAATAATTACTCCTGGTTATTATTTTGTATAGTTGATGCATGTGGATTTATAGGGAGATGATATTTTTTTAGTTAGTTTAAGAATATATTTTTATTTATGATGTTTTTATTTTTTTCATTAATATTATATATTTTTATTTTTTTCTATTTTGTTTAGCATCTTTATTATTTTCTCTTTATTTCACATCTTAATTTGTCTATGTTGGTTTTTAAACTTATCTAAAGAGTTATAAACTCTTGGAAAAGCACGTTACATAATAGTTATTTATTCAATAATAACAAAAATGAATTAAGGTTTCGTGTTGACAAATTTAATTTTGTTTATTTTAGAAAATTAAATTTTAAGATTGATGATTTTATTTATTTTTATTTTTTCCAGAATTTTTATTTTTTTACTTTTATTTTAAAGTTTTATAGCTTATTTAGGTTGTTTTTTTAAAATAAAAAGATGTGAAACTTTTAGAGAGACAAACTATATCAAATTTATTTATTGAGTAATAAAAGTTTAAATTGAGGTTACAGGTTATAATCCCATTGACTTTAATTTTGTATTTCCTAGTTATTATCTTAATATATTGTTTATATTTACGTTAATAATTCTATTCATAATTAAAAAAAAAGGTTTTTAAAATTCTTGATACGAATGATTTAAGAGTATAAATTCTTATTTTTTTTTAATTAAATTATTTGTTCATATTTGTTAATGAATTATGAATTCGTTCAAATAACCTGTTCATGTAAAAAAATGTTCCATTTCGTCCCTATCTCGAATAACCGAATAGTCACTTGAAAATGAAAAGGACCCATGTGAAATAAATAATTTATTAAAGGGCTTAATGTATATTTAAATTATAGCGTGGGGATAAAATTTGATTCTTCTTTCTTATTTTCCTTTACACATACGGACAGCAAGTGCTGCAGTAGACTATAAAAACCCACCAGAGACAACTTTCAGATTTTTACAGTCTGCTATTTTCACACACTCTCCCAATCACAGCAAGCGATCTCTCCGCTTGTCTGTTCGATTCTTCATTTCATCACTCGAAGAATCAACACCGTCCAATCTCTGATCAGATCCACAATATTTCTCAACCTGATCCACCAACGCCCCTGATTTCCTCGTCAATTTCAATCCAATTCAGGTACATTTCCCTTCTTAATCCTGGATCTGTTGCCTTGCATCTCAATCTGATAAGATGTCTTTCTTGTTAACGTTAAATAGTCAATTAATTAAGCTGATGGATTCAATTGTTTAAGGTTTCACAAGTGATGAATTTCAGTAACCTTGAACAGTTTTCTATGGGAACAGAGGAGTTTAAGAAGGAAATGGACGTGGCCAATTGGTTTTCGCAATTGCCTTATGAACAGTGGGTCCCAATCCCTGTCTCCGGCACTCGACCTTCAGCTCGGTACAAGGTGATGTTTGTTACAATTACAAAAACCTAGTAATCAATTATTGTAATTATAGTTGTTTCGATTAATGAATGTATAATTTTCTTAATGGCAATGTGACGTGTTGTTGTCAATTTTTAGCATGCTGCAGGAGTTGCTGACGAGAAATTGTATATTGCGGGCGGGAGTCGTACTGGTCGGTATCTACCTGATGTTCAGGTATACGATGTTACCGGTTGTGTGCTTGTTGTGTATCGACGTGGGTTGTGTGTTTACTTGATCCTGGATTGGATGTTTTTGCAGGTTTTTGATTTTAGAGGTTTGGTGTGGTCTAGTTTGAAACTAAAAAGTGAGGCGGATGGTGGAAAAAGTGAAGAGAATGGCGAACAGGAAGTTCTTCCGGCCACTTCAGATCATAGTATGGTAAGACTTTGTATGCATTAATGCAGTGTTTTGACATGATTTGTGCTGTGCATTCAGACAGTTTATTGATCTTTGTGTCAGGTTAAGTGGGGGAACAAACTTCTTCTCCTTGGGGGGCATTCGAAGACAACTTCCGATAGTATGATAGGTTTGTTTCCTTACAATATTTTTCAAGAGATGGGCTTAGATGTTTTTCTAAATTAGTTGGCGATGCTCGCAGATGTGTATTGAGAAGAATCTTTTCCTCTGTCATTGATTTCTTGCAGTGAGGTTCATTGATCTGGAAACACATGCCTGTGGTTTTATTGAGACTTCAGGAAATGCTCCGGTAACTGACTTTATTAATGGCTTGTTTTTTTTATATATATCTGTCCTGGGCTTGTTCATCGAGTTCATGTTTTCCTCTATGATATGTTTTGAAGTTGTTATGTACTCTACAAGGAGGCAAAATGCACTTGTGTTTATGGAAATTTGGTTGGTAATTTCTTGAGTGTATTTCAGGTAGCCCGTGGGGGGCATTCTGTTACACTGGTTGGTTCTAGACTGATAATTTTTGGCGGAGAAGATAGGAACAGGAGATTGCTGAATGATGTGTATGCCCTCGACTTGGAAACAATGACTTGGGATGTGGTAGTGGCGAGGTAAGTGTCTGTTCAACTTTTAGATCCAGCTGCTTGCAACTTTTCAGAAGTCTCCTGCATCATTTTCTTGTGTCTTGATAGGCAGACACCTCCAGCTCCCAGATTTGATCACACAGCTGCAATAAACAGGGAACGCTACGTTCTAATCTTTGGTGGCTGTTCTCATTCAATCTTCTTCAATGATCTTCATGTACTCGACTTACAAACTGTAAGTGTTGCTGTTTATTTATCTTTTGGGATGAGAGGTAGGTGTTGGATGTGGGGCTTGATTGAATTGACGTGTATAATGCGAGGTAAATGTTACCATGTTTAATTTATTTATTGAGAAATGAATTACTAGAAACTCAATGCATATGTTTAATATGTGTCAAGAAGTGGATTGCTAAGGCATCAGAATAAGATACATAGCATGCCAGTGTATTCTATAAATGATAATATTTCTTGATGAAATTATTAGTCCATGAGACACTTGTAAACAAAAGAAGCATGCTATGGGTGTTGACATTGGCTTGCATATTCAGTGATAATATTCCAGTGGCTGCTTCTAGACTAACCACGACATGCTTATTTTTTTTATTTTATTGCATGGGATTTTTATGTAATAAGAAAATTATGTTGACTGAGCAGCAGTTACTGCTCTGGTATATCAATATTTGGAATATATACAGATTTTGCGTTCCCTAGATTCCATAGATGCAGACATCTGTCTCCTTTTAACAATGACAAGGTCTTCTCTTATCGTAGATGGAGTGGTCCCAGCCTGAAGTTCAAGGTGATTTGGTCACTCCTAGGGCTGGTCATGCTGGTGTAACCATTGGTGAGAACTGGTATATTGTTGGTGGTGGAGATAACAAAAATGGTACGCTGTAATGTGTCTTTGTTTAGTTGTATTCCTACCATTGGATGCGCTCACCACTATTCTCTAAAATTGGTACCTCCAATTGGTGATGATGTACAGGTTGCCCAGAAACCCTTGTGTTAAATATGTCTAAGCTAGCTTGGTCAGCATTGACAAGTGTAAAGGAAAGAGATCCACTTGCTAGTGAGGTCAGTACTTTGTGCCTTTCTCAAGTTTTTAATTTTAGCCATCTGTTTTATTTAGGAAAATTTTGGACCAGAAGCAAAACATTGTTAGTACATCATTTTTCAGGAAAGCTGGATAATGGATAGCAATTTCATAGGTCAAAGATTAATAATTTGAAAAGGACTGAAAACAATCAAAATCAGTTTAAAGACACGGGGTGTATCATTCTGGATCTCATTTAAATTATATGGCTATAAGCTAATCATCAATTTGAAGAAGACGAAGAAACCCCCAGTTTCAGACATCAATTCACTGATTGTAGGTTTTAGACTCCAGAATGATCCGTTTATGGATTCCATGCTTGTACAGTTGATTTTGATGGTAATTTTAAGTGGTGCAGAAAATTCATAGTTGTTGGGGAAACACAAAAATTCTGGTGGATTATAACTAAAATGATGACGAAACTTGTATGCTAATTATGTGTCCTAGATAGCTCAATCAACTTTAATGTGTTGATCTAGCTTAGTTGTGGTTGAATTGACGTAGTAGTTACTTCTAAGCTTGCAAAATTTCTAAATATAATTTCAAAAGCAGGGACTTAGTGTTTGCTCAGCATTAATCAACGGAGAGAGGCATTTGGTTGCCTTTGGTGGCTATAATGGGAAATACAATAACGAGGTATGTGCTATAGTAACATTTGCGCTGGTTATGGTGCCTATATGCACCATCTTTCTCACTATAACCTGATTTCCTTGATTGGCCTGTATTTTCTAGGTTTTTGTTATGAGACTTAAACCAAGTGATGCATCACGTCCAAAGATTTTTCAGTCACCAGCAGCAGCAGCAGCTGCAGCTTCTGTTACTGCTGCATACGCTTTAGCCAAATCTGAAAAGTTAGATTTCTCCAGCTTAAATCTGAACTCTAATGGAGTTGGAAACAATCCTTCTGAACTAGATTTAGCATTTGAAATTGATGCACTTAAAGAAGAGAGAAAGGAGCTGGAATTGTCCCTCACCGAAGTCAGAGCAGAAAATTCTAGGCTCACAGAAAAGGTTGATGAAGTTAATGGTACTCATGCAGAACTGTCCAAGGTATGTTCTTGATGATTATTTTCTTGTACTAGGGAACACATACTTTCATTAAGTGGTAATATATAGTTTTAATAACATTTTCTCTTTGGTTTCTCTTTCTTTCTTTCTGTTTCTTTTCTTTTTTTGAAGGAACTCCATTCTGTTCAAGGTCAACTAGCTGCTGAGAGATCAAGATGCTTTAAACTTGAGGTGCTCCCCTCTCTCTCATCTTGTTCCTGCTATCCCTTTTTTTCTCCCTCTGCTAACCTTTTTATGTCATCTCTTGGTGATCTGACCGGTTTATTGCTTGGACCTTGATTCCCTTTTCCTAAATCTGGTCTACTTTGGTTAATTGTAATTTCCAGGCTCAAATTGCTGAGTTACAGAAGATACTGGAATCATTGCAGTCCATAGAGAATGAAGTACAACTACTTCGAAGACAGAAATCTGCACTGGAGCAGGAGATAGAGCGTAGTGCAGCTCAAAGACAAGGTTCTGGAGGTGTCTGGCGCTGGATATCTGGCTAAACTAGCAAATCATCGAACTGTTCAAGGCCAAAGCCTCAAAATTGTGCCAAAATTTTAG
>Ga0325401_1005879_pt1 | contig 11819 bp, 7 predicted proteins | sample PopdelMetagenome_FD_205666 | JGI IMG/M metagenome (GOLD analysis project Ga0325401, IMG submission 205666) | Populus deltoides microbial communities from Bellville, Georgia, United States - Xylem-PdKOR-R2 | ecosystem: Host-associated > Plants > Phyllosphere > Stem > Wood/Secondary xylem | place...
AAAAAAAAATTTAGTTTTTTTCAAAAACACTTCTGAAACACAAAAACAAATAAGATCTTAACAAGCAACAACAAATCTATTCATATTTATTTTTATGGTTATGTACTGTAATATAGTTAGGTTATGGATACTTGAAACCTGATCGAGTTGGATTCGGGTTTTTAAAATCCACACCCGATCGGGTATGAATAATGCTTTTATTTTAGATTGAGGTATGAATAATCACAAACTCTGTCTATAAATATTTATTCTCATCATTATTTGTTTGATTTTAACTAACAAGGTGTTTTTTAAATTAATTCTATTAAAAAATTCATATTCCAAAGTCGTGGAGCTGTGTTTTTATTCTATTTAAATTTTATTTCAATATCAATCTGAGGTCAAATTTTATCTCACTCAATTTTGTTTTTCCCTGAAAGAACAAAGAGCTAAATGCACATCACCCAACATATGCACGCCAGTCATATAGATTTTATTTTCAAATAATTTCCATCTTATTTAGCAATTTATAGTAAATGTTAGACGGTGCCACTTCAATTGGTAAATCATTTATGGCATCACTATAATTGAAAAACAGTAAGAAATTATTTTTCACAGTAAATACTGTCTAAATTTGGCAAATGATATATCAAACAAAATTAAAAAAACTCCAATAATTCACCGCACAGCAAAAAGCTTACCATGCTTGTTAACTACTGAAAGCATATTATTAAAGAGCACCAATAAACAATCTCCAATTTTATAAATAATTAAAAAAACCAATAAAATATTGTGGTGCATAATATTTTTTAATTAAAAATATATTAAAATATTTTTTTATTTTTTATACCAATATATCAAAATTATATAAAAACATGAAAAAAATTATATATTAATTTAATAAATTTTAAATAAAATAAATTTTAAAACACTTCAAAAATAAATTATAACACAAAAACAAAAACTCACTGCAAACAATCTCTAAAATTTGGCAAATGATTGAAAACAACGATTTCCCCCCGCAAGAGAGTGTTATTCACTTGCTCAAAAATGCGGGCAAGGGCAGATACACGCACCACAACCGTCACTGTCTACTTTTGACAAAGTGAAGACATTTGTCGGCTGAGGTTTCTCTAGGGGTACCCACTTCTGTGCCTTATATAATCTATATATCTTATCAATAACAAGTCGTGATAAGTAATAGTGCTTATACCTCGAGGATACCGCCATTATTATATATATTTCACCTTGCTTTAGTCACTTCAAAACTCAAAGAAGCAGCATCTTATAGGAATTAGAGCTCAGAGATAGAGAGAGAGAGGGGGGGAGAGAGAGTTTGTTTTAGAGAGCTAGAGTGCTCTGTTTCCTTCAGTTCTTTCTGTTTTAAAGGTGAATTTATGCCATGTTTTTACCTTTATTAGTATGATAAATAGTTCCCTTTTGTTTCTTTTTTTTCGGTCTGAACTCTTTAGTCTATTTTAGAGCATCTTTAATTTAATTTTATTGGGTCAAAGCTACTTTACTGTTTCTAATCAGTGAAAACCCTAATTTTCTCCAACTTTCACAGTTGTTTTTTGCTTAAAAAGCATGCAATTCTTTCTTGATCTTTGATGTTCTTGAGGTTTTTATGCTTGGTAACCTCAAATTCTTTTGAGTTTTCGCTTTGCTTCTCTGTTAAACTCTGATGTAAATTCTATTCTTTTTCTTAAGTAATGCCGGGAACTTTTCTTGGGACTGAAAATGAGGCCATTTCCTTGCTTTTCTGTTTGCTTCTTTTTTTTTTTTTTTCATTTTATGTGTGTAGTTTAATTTGATTATGTAATCTATATTGTTTTTTGTTCATAATGGTTGATTTTTGGTTGTTTTGTAGATCAGAACTGGCTGCTGTAATGACGTCTTCGCTCAGCCGAGACCTTATCTTTTTAATTTTGCAGTTTCTTGATGAAGAAAAGTTCAAAGAAACTGCTCACAAGTAAAAAATTTCTTGTCAATACCTGGTTTCCGGTTGAGTTATTTATTTGTTTACAAAAAAGGATTTGTTTCTTTTTTCGATTAGGCTGGAGCAGGAATCAGGGTTGTTCTTTAATGCAAAGTACTTTGAGGAGCTTGTGTTGGGTGGCGACTGGGATGAGGTTGAGAAGTATCTTTCTGGGTTTACCAAAGTGGATGATAACCGATATTCGATGAAGATATTTTTTGAAATTCGCAAGCAAAAGTATCTGGAAGCATTGGATAAGTAAGCTTGTGAATCTTATACGTGTTTAGTTTTCATGATCTACTTCAGGCAGTTTGTTATCGAGTCAGTCTCGTGGTTTGCATTTTTATTGCATTTGCTGCTCTTAAATGCTTTTATTTGATAGGCTTGATCGGACCAAGGCTGTAGATATCCTTATGAAGGATCTCAAAGTTTTTGCCTCTTTTAATGAAGACTTGTTCAAAGAAATTACTCAGCTGCTTACATTGGATAATTTCAGGTATGTATAGTTGAACAAGATGGGTTAAGGTTTTTAATCTTAGCCGGTGACTGAGCTGTAATCGGACCTTTATGCAGGGAAAATGATCAACTCTCGAATTATAGAGATACAAAGTCAGCAAGAGCAATTATGTTGCTTGAGCTGAAAAAGCTTATGGAGTCAAATCCCCTTTTCCGTGACAAATTGCAGTATCCTAACATAAAAAATTCAAGATTACGAATGCTTATCAACCAAAGGTCAGTAGGATTTTAATAGAATGACTGAGAGATTTTCTTCTGCCTTTAATGGTTGCTATGCCCTTATTATTTCCAATTGATATGTGGCTTTTAACATGTTATTTCCTTCGTTTTTATTCTTCCATTCAAATGAATATGATTGCTGCAATCTTGTTCTTTGTAATTTCTAGCAAACCTTGTTCTCAGAGGATAAACTGATCTTTGGTATGCATTATGACAGCTTGAATTGGCAGCATTCCCTTTGTGGTAATCCAGGGCAAAATCCTGATATAAGAACCCTCTTTGTTGATCACAGTTGTAGAAATGCTAATCATGCATATCCCCAACTAGCAGCGAGCAATCACCTCATAGCTTCTGCACCAAAGTCTGAAGGTTTTCTCTCAGTAGTTGCAAATGGGGTACATGACTAGGTTCCTTTTGTTTCAATCATGCCCCGCTGTTGCTGACCAGAATTTCCTTACATTGCTCGATTATTTTCTTTCTACCAGTCATTCCAGCCTGCACCAGCACCAGCACCAGCACCAGCACCAGCACCAGCTCCAATACCATTTCAAACACCTTTAACAACATGGATTTCCAATCCTGCAACTGTAACCCACCCCATAGTTCTTGGAGGAGGATTAAATTTCATCGGTCCAAATCCAGGTTATAATGTGCACGGAACAGATTCTTTGTACTATTATGAGTGAAAATTGTATATTTATGTACGTGCTTTTTTTTTTTTGGAATGGCTGTAAGATTATTAGTTCTTAACATCATTTAAGTGTCAGGTGTAGCGCCAAAAGGTCATGGGGATTCTGATGTGTCAAGACCAAGAGTTTCTGGGGCTTTGGAAAGGGTAAGTTGTTTGAACCCTAACTACACAAACACGGTTTTGATAGCTGGTTTCCTTTCAAAACGACATACTTTGTTCGGTATTTTTCCTGCAGGTAATGTTGGCAGGAAATAGTTCTGGTCAAAATCATTATGGCTTGGCCTTTAACATGACCGAAGAGTTGCCCAAGACTGTGGCACGGACATTAAATCAAGGCTCAGTTCCCACAAGCATGGACTTCCATCCTATCCAACAGACTCTACTTCTGGGTTAGTTCAGGTTTCTTGACTCTTTAATCTAGGGAAACTTTATTTATTTATTTTTCCAATAGCTGCATGCTACTTGATATTTGTATGGTGACTTTTCAGTTGGAACTGGTATCGGGGACATTACTTTGTGGGAAGTTAGTTCTAGGGAGAAGTTGGAGTCAAAAAGTTTTCAGGTATGGGATATTGGAGCAAGTTCAATGGTATTGAAGGTATGCTCCTTTCAAACTAATTTATTATTTGGTAAGGTTGTAGTTCAGTCATCAGAGTGTCTTAATTCCATATTGATCTTGGTCAAATTCAGGCATCTATAATGAAGGACCCATCTGTTTCAGTTAAACGCGTATTATGGAGTCCTGATGGTTCTTTATTTGGTAAGATTCGAAAATGACAAACCAAACAGTTTCTTATGACTTGAGTTTTCAATGATTAAAGTCTGTTATTATTCAACCAAACAGGGGTTGCATATTCTAAGCATATAGTACAGATATACACTTATTATGATGGACATGGTATTCGGCATCATATAGAGGTAAGTCATGTTTGTGTTTACCTTGTTCACAACTTTGTTATATTGTTTCCAAGGAAAATAATTTGTCTTTTTTACCAGATTGATGCTCATATTGGAAGTGTAAATGACCTAGCATTTTGCAATCCCAAGCAACCAGCGGTCATTACTTGTGGTGACGACAAGACCATCAGGGTCAGCTTGTTATCATATTGTTAGTGACATTGTTATTCAGCGTTCTCAGTGTACATACTAAGTTTTTCAAATTTTAGGTGTGGGAAGTGGCCACTGGTGCCGAATTGTATACGTTCAAAGGTCATGAAGCTCCTGTTCATTCTGTCTGCCCCCATTCTAGGGAAACTGTTCATGTAAGAACTCAAGTTGGATACTCGTTTTCTGCTGACATGTGCCATAGTTTTGCTTCCTCTGGCTTTTCACACGGTTTGCTGATTGTCTCATGTTTTTATGCCCTAGTTTGTCTTTTCGACATCAGTGGATGGAAAAATAAAGGCGTGGTTGTATGACATGATGGGGTCTAGGGTTGATTATGATGCTCCTGGTCGATCATGCTCCACGATGGCATATAGCGCTGATGGGAAAAGGTAGGTTATTATAACTGCAATACCACTTTAATCTTATATTTTAAGGACAAACTGAAAATTCAGTCTCTTCACTGAACACATTTAGGCTATTTTCATGCGGGACTAATCAAGATGGGGAGTCACACATGGTGGAATGGAATGAAAATGAAGGTACTATAAAGAGAACCTACCAAGGCTTTCACAAGCGTTCTTTGGGTGTTGTTCAATTTGATACTACCAAGAATAGATTCTTGGCTGTCGGCGATGACTACTTGATCAAATTCTGGGATATGGATAGTCCTTCTCTTTTGACAACCATTGATGCAGAGGGAGGCCTACCAGTAAGTTTTCCTGTTCTTAAACCACAGTCAATCGCATGTTTTTGTGCAAACATACTATGGGTTTAACTTGGTTTTATTTTCTTATTTCTTTGATCCAAAGACAAGTCCACGTATTCGATTCAATAAAGGAGGGAACCTGTTGGCTGTTTCTGCTAATGATAATAGAATCAAAATCTTGGCGACAGTTGATGGTCTCTGTTTGATGCGCACATTTGAAAGCCATTCACTGGTTGCCTCGAGAGTTGGAATTGCATCTGAGGCACCAATAAAGGTCGGTAATTTTGTCTTTCACTTCCATTTCTTGGCTGGATATGCAAACTAAATACAATGGATGCAATTGATAGAATGGTGACTCTAGAAGCTCAGAAGGTGTAAAAACAAAGGTGCCTGAAGAAGTACACCCACCAAAGATATGGAAGCTCACTGAGATTAATGATCCTTCCAAGCTTCAGTCATTGAGGCTCTCCACTCGCATTAAAACAGATAAGGTAAAAATGGGCCACTTGGCTTGTATATTGTTGGCCAAATTTTTATTTACGTATAGCTTGGCCTTGAGCACAGGAGAAATTTTAAGTCTTCAAATTAGATATGAGAAACCTTTAAATTTCAGCAGGCTGTATCAAACCAGAAGAGTGCACTTTAAGACATCAGATACCATCTTTGTTTACATGTCTCTACATCATCAAGCATTTTGTACCAGCAATCAATCTTTGATATCTTCCCCATGTTGCAGTCTTTTAGCAATGGAGCACAGGATAACAAGTACAATTGTGTTATACATGTGTGCGTGTCTAGCAGGAAGTTGTGAACATAGTTTTAAGTTTTTTCTAAAATATCTATGAATAGTTCATTGTCATCAAATTTCCTGAGAATAAAGGTTCTTATTGGGTTTTCCTCTATCAAATTGCAGATTGCGAGGTTGGTCTACACAAATTCAGGCACTGCCATCTTGGCACTTGCATTAAATGCTATTCATCTACTTTGGAAGTGGCCTCGAAATGACCTTAATTCGAGTGGGAAGGTATAAGGTTCCCATATTTCTTCCAAATGTTTTTCTGTCTAAGATGAAAGTTGGTTCAAGTTACACCATAAACTTGTTCATCACTTAAAAATCTGAATTCATTACCTTAGCAACATTTTTGTTTCATGGTCCAGGCAACAACCAAGGCTGCCCCTCAATTGGTGCAACCAGGATCTGGCGTATTAATGACTAATGATCTAGCTGATGCTAGAACAGAAGAGGCTGTGCCGTGTTTCGCTTTGTCCAAGAATGATTCCTACATCATGTCAGCATCTGGAGGGAAAATTTCCTTGTTCAACACAATGACATTCAAGGTAATTTTTGAAACAAGATCATAATTCCTCTCTGTACTTTTTTCTTAAAATTATTTTCTTACATATGGAAAAGTGGCTTTGAATTTTGTTTGGTACCGTTTCAAACCACTACCTCATTTGGGCTGCTATTTACAAGTTTTATTGGCAACTGCAGACTATGACAGCATTCATGCCTTCACCACCTGCAGCGACGTATCTTGCGTTTCATCCTCAAGATAACAATATTGTTGCAGTGGGAATGGATGATTCCACAATACACATATATAATGTTCGTGTGGATGAGGTATGATAAGATGTTAGTTGATAGTCCCTGTGAGTTCCATTTGGAAAACAAAACGAGGATTTGATCATTTCCTTTCTTCTTGCAGGTCAAGAGCAAACTTATGGGTCACTCTAAGAGAATCGCTGGTCTTGCCTTCTCTAACGTGCTGAATACCCTTGTTTCCTCAGGTGCAGATGCTCAGGTTGGTATTTTATCTCTTATACCATGTCTACACTACCAATTCTATGCACTCTCATCATTGAATCATGGCATGCTAACCACCTTCGTATCTGTATTATCTGTTGCTTCTGGGCATTTGCTCGTTGGAAAAGGATAGATTTCATCCTGCCCCAGCCATAGGATAGGGTGACAACATCCTATTCAAGAAAATATAGTAGGGTCTCATCTGCTTTAATGTGCTATCTACAATATGCATCTTAACGAATATGGTGACCATTTCCCAGGTTATAGTGTGGAGCACTGATAGGTGGGAAAGGAAGAAGAATTGTGTGTTGCAGATTCCAGCTGGAAGGACACCTCCAGTAATGTCAGGCACCCAAGTCCAGTTTCACCAAGATCAAATCCATTTGCTTGTTGTACATGAGACTCTGCTCGCCATTTATGAAACAACAAAACTTGAATGCTTAAAACAGGTATTTTAATCTCAACTGTTAAAGCACTCCAAATGTGAATTCCTTTTGATTTTTCCCATTCATATTGTTTTAGCTAAAGCCCTGCAGCTTAAATACCAGTGTACTTGTTCTAAGAAAAAAAAAGAACTGGTTCATATAGGGTGCTATGGTGTTCCACCATAAGTGAAACTGGTGGGTTTTTAATAATCTCAATTTCTTTGGGGGACTGAAAGGACCTCCTTCTATAGTACACAGTGATTGATAGGCAAACATGAGGGTGGTGGCAGATGGTGCTTAAAGGGAACAGTCATGGTTCAGCAGTTCCCTTCTACCTTCTCCATTTTTCTTTTCAAAATTTTTGACCTTTTATGGTAAATTTACAGTGGAACATTGGAGAATTTTCAGCACCTATCTCCCATGCAACATTCTCTTGTGATAGCCAGTTGGTTTATGCCAGCTTCGTGGATGGAACTTTGCGCATATTTGGTGCATCAAATCTTCAAGTGAGATGCCAGATTAATCCAAATGCCTACCTTCAATCAGATGTCGGGTACTACTATTTTTGTTTCTTTATCAAAGTGTTTGTAGATAACAGTCTTTTCAACAAACTTGCATCATCAATATGAATCACATTTCTGTTGATCTTCATTTACATTAAATTTTGCTCCCACTGCTGCTTGTTTAGCATGATAACTTAAGCAATTGATTGGGATTTTCCCACTTAACTTACAACCTCCTTGACTGCTGCTTGTGGCGTTTGGATATGAGCAGATTCGCTTCTTGCTTGTCTTAGTTGTATGATCTAATATAACTCTCTCACTCATTTTCTGCAGTTCTTCAGTATATCCACTAGCAGTTGCTGCACATCCCCAAGAACCTAATCAGTTTGCCATCGGCCTAACAGATGGAAGTATTCAAGTTTTCGAGCCTCTTGAATCTGAGGGCAAATGGGGCATGCCCCCACCTGCCGAAAATGGAGCATCAAGTAGCATGCCACCCGCGCCTCCAGCTGTCCCCTTAGATAAACCCCAGAACATGGACTGAACAAATTCCAATATCTTTGTTTCATTTTAATCAGTTTAAGAAGCAACTTATATGTAATATGTAGGAAACCTGGTAAGCATTTTATAGCAAGCTTTCTTTCATGCATATGTTTCATATAGAATGAATAAGTGACAGCAATTTATTTCAAAACTAGGTAAGCTTTTGTAGTAAGCTATGGTCTATATTAACAGGTCTAGGTTAAACCAGACTACGTTCTGATCGGAGCTAGATGAGCAATGGAACCGGCATTGCCATAACAAGCACTTCATGTTCCCAACTATGGACAAAAGGAATTGTTGGATGTTTTTTGTGGAATTAACGTTTGACTTCAAAAATCAATAAATAATATAAAATATTAAACCATAAAGTTAAATTTAGTTATATTGTTTGAAATAACTCTAAAAATTGTGAATAGTGAGGAGCATATAACAGCGAACAAAACATGATAATATAACTGACAAAGTGAAAATCCATTACCGAGTTATCTTCATTGCCTTGAATTATAGTCAAGTGGTTCGGTCTGGTTGCTGTCTAGATAACTTTACAGTCCTTTACCTCTTGGTCATTTTTATAAGAAAGAGGGGTAATTTTGGAAAATAATATTTAATGTCCATTAAAATCGAATTCCTTGAGCAAACTAGAGGGTCTCCTTCTGATTTGTTTTTGGTAATTTTTTCTAATTTAAATTATATTTGTAATTCAAATCAACACTCTCAAAATGATTTAACCCGTGAATTAATTTAATTCTAAGAATTTTAAATAGCTTATTATAGATTTGAGTGATTGAGTTAAAATTTTACTTTAAGCAAGAGTTGTATTTTGATTAATATTAATTCTGTTTGTTTTTACATTGAAAATTATGTTTAGATGGAGTTTTAAAAGTATATCTAATTTGAAAAAAATATTAAATTAATATATTTTTAATAATTTTAATGTGATGATATTAAAAATAAAATAAAATACTACCGTATCTTATAACATTCACATTATTTTTATTTAGTAAAAGCATCAAAATTGTGAAATCTATCCTGCCATGATTTTGAAGATATTTCTTAATTTTAAAACCATTTACTAAATGTGACAATTTCTAATTGGCTTTTTTTTAGAAACTAAATAATAATGATCAAACCCATGGGGTAAAAAATCTAGAGGAAAAACTAGTCCCGTGGCTAACACTACTCTACGAGTTAGGGAAAAAAAATCAGTGTTAAGAAAATATCAAAAGCCTGCAAATGTGTTTCAAAAAATAAAATAAAAAATATCATAAATCGGTTTATAAATCTAACTAGGTTGAATAAACTTGTCTTTCTTAATAAGATGATAAAAAACAAGTAACGCTATCAAATGGATCAAAAAAAGAAAAAAAGAGAGTGATTATATATGAAAAATTGTTTATTAAAAGGAAAAAATATAGAAGATATATTTCAATCTAATCAATCACGGTAAGAAGAAAATTTAAAAAAATCATTCAAGTCAACCCAAATGTGCCTGACAAACCCGCAACTCATTCATGAAACTGAGATAATTTTAAAAAAAATAAAAAGGATAAAATGTAAAGTATTAAAAAATAAAATTAAAAATAAAAATTTGTGTAAAAACAAGGTGGGGAAAGGCGGATTTCAATCAGGTTAACATTTTTAAATTCATGACTTAAATCATAAGGTAATATAACTCAACTAGTGGAAATCACGAACCTTAATTCTCAACCAATCTAAAATTAAAAAAAATATTAAAAAAAAATAATTCGAAAAAAAAAAGTCCCAAAACAAAAATAGCAATCTAAAAGATTTTTTTATTACATTTTTTTAAACCTATTTATAACCTCTTGACATTCTTTTCTAACATTAAGATTTTTCTTCCTGATTCGTGGACAAGTTAATTATATTGAAGAATTCATGTACTAGTGGAGGATTTGTTTTAATTACAACCACTTATCAATCAAACATTAATAGATAGTGTAATAGTCTTTTTTTTTTTTTTAAATGTTGATATTTGGATCAGCTTACGGGTATCTCGACTAATCTCACGGCTCCTGAAGTTAATAATCATATAAACCTCTAGTGACCTTAAAGCTTGTAAGACTCGAACTGATGAACTTTAAAAAACAAATTTAAAATCTGACTGGTTAAGTTACACCTCTCAAGATTAATAGATCTTCCTTTTAGCACTAATGGTAGAGCTTCATTTTTGGCCATGCTCACAATCTACAAGCGGCCGTTGCCACAATACAAAAACCAACCATGCAAAAGAAATAAAAATCTTATATTGGAGCGCCACCCGCCACCTGCCACCTGCCACCACCATCAAACCATCAACCAATGTCATCATTAACCACCTCCACCACACTATCAACCACTATCGCCTCCAACCACCACCATTAAACTATCTACCATCACCACTACAAAACACAACTATCAAACAATTTCATACCACTACACTAACCTTATACACCAGCAGATCCATGCACATTACTCTACACTAAATTTTTTCGAGTCTTCGTCCTAGAGGAACAGCATGGGCTGTCAAAAGTATTAGAGAGTTGATGATAGTTTGCTTGGAATAAAACGAAAATGATTGATCTTATTTGTTTGTAAAAAATCATAACAACTGATATAAAAGCTCAAATGCTGAAGAGGTGACCTTTTTTTTATTATTTAGATTGACCAAAATAATATATTGACCTCTTCATAGATTAATTGTTTATCCCACTCAAGAATTTATTTTTATTATTTAGATTGACCAAAATATTAATTACTAATTATATTTTTCATAAATGATGATAATTAGATTTTTTACAAATAATAATATTAAATTTTAGCATTACATTTATATCTATAAATATAACTAATAGAAACTCTTGTTTTGTGATTATTATATTTTATTTTTTTTGTCTTTTTTATACCTAACACCAAAATCAACATCTTCAAAATAGTTTTAGCCATACTACATTTCTTTTCTGGTTAAAGATTTTTTCTTCTTCCAAATATTATCTGCCAATAAAATATTTATTACAAAAAAATATAATATTGTATTAAAACTCTGAAGGCTTCAATTAATATATTTTTTTATTTGAATTAATTTGAAGTTTAACAATTTAAAAGTAATATTTCAATAAATTTTCATCATGTCAGGATAATGTATTTCATAATTATACTAAAAATAAAGAATAATTAATCTACAAATAAAACTTGTACAAAAATATGTAATGAAATTAATAATTCATATAGTAACCCTATCCAATAAATTAATGTAAGACGACGACGACAAACAAAAAAAATTCCTCTATATATATATATATATATATTATTTTTCTTTTTCTTTGGGCCCTTTAGGCGTTTACTCAACTT
>Ga0325401_1005882_pt1 | contig 11816 bp, 8 predicted proteins | sample PopdelMetagenome_FD_205666 | JGI IMG/M metagenome (GOLD analysis project Ga0325401, IMG submission 205666) | Populus deltoides microbial communities from Bellville, Georgia, United States - Xylem-PdKOR-R2 | ecosystem: Host-associated > Plants > Phyllosphere > Stem > Wood/Secondary xylem | place...
ACCTTGGTATTCTTTCTTTCAAATTGGCTCTTGTTTAACAATTCAAAGGCAATTGGGTACCAGTTTAACTACAAAAGGCTCAATTCAAAGAGAAAAAAGTTCAATTACCAAAAAAATAATAAAAGAAACAATGCAATCACTCTGGATTCCAGTTTAAACTATCCATACCTTTTGGTATTTTTTTTTTAATGTGATTGTAATTTTAATTATATCCTTAGTGCGGTCAATCTGATTTCCTTTGAATAAATAACACGTTTTACATGCAAACCAGTTGACACACACTTTTAATAATGGAGGGAGAACATTACGTGGCTTCACTCTCTTTCCTTCTTTGTTAGTTGACCCTATACAGACGACTGCTAATATTTCAAAGCCAAGAAAAGAGGGTAAGGGAGACAGAGCAATGAAAAGGCTGCACTTGTGTGCTAGCTAGCTACTCAGGGGAACACAATTGGTCTCCTTTTGCTGAGTGATCACACGTGATAATGTATGGCCTCTGTATGGGGTCTTGCGATTTGACTGTTTCTTTATGGCTCCGATTATTTGTGTTTCTCTATACTTACAAGGTGCACCTCTACGTTCACATGCATGATCCTATTACTATCCTAGAAATCCTTCAGAATGATTTGTCCCACAACATGGTGATTTTCCTTGCGTTCTGAACAGAGCTAAATATTAGATCGAGCAAGGAACATCTTACAGATGATCAAAAGGGTCCTAAAGGTGAACTCCAAAGAAATTCTGGAAAGGTTTGAGAGAAATAGAGGGAGACTAAAAAAACACGCGTATGAGCTACATAAGAGACATCCAAGAAGCATTGTAGATGGAAACGAGCTTTTGCTATTCTATGGCACAGCAATATCCTGTCGCACAACAATGCCTGTTGCAGCAAAAATTCCAAGGGATCCTGCTTGTAGGTATCTGCAGAATAATTCAATCTAATTTTGACACAGAATACACCAAGAACTGAAGGATTTGATTGAGTACAAGCAGCAATGAACTTTGTGATAACATAATACCCTTTTCAAAAAAAATGGAAAGGGCTGTAAGCCTGTAACTGTATGCAGGATAATTGCTGGGACAGTGATCGATAAGGTTGATGGGATACAAACATTGTGATTCCAGTGGAAGTGAAGGGGACGCCCTCCAACCCAGAATCTGTGTTCTTAAGAAATCCATGTGCTGTACTTCCCTGCTTTGTCATAGCTTTCGTCTGTGATTTCAGAAATGCATTCTAGGTGTCATTTCTTGTACTTGAACCATACTTAGTTTGACTAAACATTGCCAACAACAAATGCATAACAGCATGATACTCAAGCACTAGAAAACTATCAATGCACAAGTTAAGCAGTAGCTGGCATAGGTTCATTAAAACTCAACTCTCTTGTATTGCAACCTTAGCTAATATGCAATGCCAAAATGAGATCAAAGCTAAGCAACAGAATATCTGGGAGAGATTGTAACAGGGCAAGTTTATTCCTGGTTAATCCGTGATATCACAACATTGCTTTGCTATTAAACTACAAACAACAACATGAAAGAGGGTCCTGTACCTCAAATTGCCATATGAAGAATAGGCTTGTCAATCTGATATCCATGTATCATCTCCATGCACAAGAGGCAACCAAAGGTCGGTTCATCCAGCCAAGAAAGAGAGCTCCATCTCTCTCTTCAAGAGTATACTTTTCAGAGTACTTCTCCAGCAGAATCTTGATAGTAGAATTGACAAAAGAGCTTAGTGGATAAGGTGTAAATCCAGCCATCTCAAACCGAGATCTCCACTTGCCAAGAGGTTCATGGCGTTCAACTCTCTCGGCACCCTCACATGCTACAATATTAACAACCTCCCGAGCAAGACAGTGCTGTTCAACACTGATTCGTTCCTTGTTTTCTCTTGGTAATGTAACATCAATTGATTCAAAGATAGCTAGATAATAGTTTAGTGTCTCAACAAAACGGGCAAAGAAAGGGACTGTATTAGTATTAGATTCTTGTTCAACAAGAGTTACCACCTTGGGAGACAAGGATTTAACCAACCTCAATAACCTGTCCCGATGATTTTGAGTGCCCACACTTTCATCTGGCAAGTGGTGGAGCGATAATGCAAAATTAACTGCCACAGCTTCCCCGGGTTGAATTCCAAGATTTTCAATTTGAATTTCAGAAGCAGAAACTCCAGCAGAATGGAACTCAAATGGTACCTTGTATGACTCAGCGAGCTTCAACAGTCTCTTCCCCACTATATCAAGTCCTCCTCCCCGGGCATAAGCTGATGTGGAATCATCAATTCCTGTAATCCGAATACGTGGGGGTCCTCCAGGCCGAGCTGCAAGAGCCTGGATTAAGGTGACCCACTGGCTGCCTTGCGCAATTTGAAAATCAATTATATGGACACTAATTTCATCTTTCATTGCATCAGCAATTGCTCCATTTGCTGACATATACCCAAACTTGAAGTATGGGCAGGCTTCATAGAGTAAAAGCATGTAGGAAAGGAGATCAGCACCAGCAGGCTCCTTACACCTCAGGGCATTGTAGATAGAACTTCCTGATGATGCCAACCTTGCAACAAGGCCTTCCAGCATGTAAGCTCCCAAACGTTGGATAGGCTCACCAGTAACTGACACCATTTGGCGTAACTCTGACATTAACCATTCAACCGTGAACATATCACCATTTGCAATGGCTAGAGCACAAGTGCAAAGTGCTTCTTTCAAGTCTCCTCTGGACATCATCTCAACCAAAAACTTCCATTTCTCTGCCTCAGATACAATCTGGTTGGGTCCAGGCATTGCAGTCATGCTGTACATGTCAAGATTATCTGAATCAGGCCCCAGCATAGCAGTTTCCAGTTCTCTTAACTTGTGGGTGACATAAGACTCACTTGTTGGTGAACCACAAGCATTCTCAGAGGAATCCTGCAGATCTGAAGGATATGACTGAGAATTTGGCTGTGAAACCACACTTTCATTTGGCGAGAAACTAGCTGTGGATGGAGAATTGTGAACTGGGTAAGCACTAGTTTCAGAGGATGATTCTAGGGTACAGTATTGATCAGAAGTCATAGCTGAAAGGTGCGTCCCTTGACTTCCTGCATCAATATTCTGGATGGGCGGCCAACAATAGGACTCCTGATATTGCATAGGTTGGTCACCATACCTACGAGACCCATCTGAAATTGTTTTCTTCTGGGATGTTTGCATTGCAGAATAGCCAATTTGTTGCCAAAAAGCTCTTCACAGCAATACCAGGAAACCTTTCTGATACAAATTTTCTCAAAACAAAAAAATCTCAAATCTTGTTTAAGAATAGCATGATTCCATCATCAATTTTCAGCTAACAAATAGATTCTTGTAGGCACTGATATCATACCAAGACACTGGCCTAATCTGAAAAGAGTTAAGAAAAAAGACTATTATAGGAAATGTGATTTAAAAAAAAAAGGGCAACGCATATCATAGTGCTCATAGTGGCGGATAAGAAGAAATAAAGTTTACACAAATAGTTGTACACGGGCAACAAATACTAGAAGCATAACATGAAGGAGTGGAGTTATTTGGTTGTGGACCAAAAACATGATTAGCTCCATAACAAAGTCCTTCAGTTTTTCACAGGGCAAAACGAATATATCATCCACTATTCAACTACCACTTTATACTTGTTTGACTCAAATTGCTAGTTAACAGTCTTTTGATTCTAGTGATTAGCTTTTCTTAAGAAGGGAAGGTAGTTAATGCTAAGAAATAAATCTTGGCCATGATAGTCTTCCTGAACCTGCTCCCAGGAAAGGAAACGCAGGTGGAGATGGTACAGCAACAGCCTAGTTCTTCTCAATCTTCTTCTAAGAACATCAAAGTAGACTCATCTCATAAAAGCATAGATGACATATATCTATTAAGTAGTCCAACCTACCGTATTTGAAGAGAATTTGAGGACACTAGAAGGAATAAATAACTGAATTTGACTTTCCAAAAGTTTCTGAGAGATGGTGGAAACCATCAATCATTTCAGCAATCTGGAAGTACTTCTGAAGGTTGTACCACAAATAGTTGCATGTGAAACAGATTCCAAAGAAAAAATTACATCAAGAAGTTAAAACCTGTTTATACCAAAACAAGATCGGAAAGCTATCTTAGCAAGAAAGATAGCATAACTGAGTGCAATAGATAATTTCTAAAACATATTCTTGGGATATGCATAGTCCTATTAACAAAAATCCAAACACCAAACTATTCGAGCAGTTTTTAGACCAAAATCCTAGCAGATCAAGCAATTAAAAAAAAGAGTTTTAAAATAATACGTACAGTATTGCTAGCAAAGCAAGAATATAAGCATTTCAGATTTGCAGGGGTGAAGAACCCAAACGAATTTAAGAATAATACTTTCAGAACCACCTTCATATTCCCAATTCTTATGAAAGTGGAACACAGAAGTACAGATCGCCAAGAATATACTAACTGTAATCCATTTAAGCACAAAATCGTGACTGGGGCTGGTAAACTCTAGCAGCTTTGACCACCAATGGTGCATTTATTTGACTTTCAAGAAATTAAATTAAAATACTTTACTCTAGCATTAATAACAAATTCCCCACTTTGCAAGTTAGTAGGAAATTCCCATAACAAAGATTCGAACTCATGTAATTAATATTGCTTTGTAGGAGACAGGAAGAATATTAAACGACAGCAGAAAAGGGTAACACAAATCAAAGCAAAGCAAAACGAAAAAAGAAAATCCATCTTTTAAACCACTTTAAAAAACAAAAACTTTTAACTGCAATTTCAGCTCAGCATAAATAAAAAGAAGAAGAAGAAGCAAGATTGAGATGTCATATAAATAGGGGAGCTTAAGAGGTATCAGATTTCTGATGGGTTTTCATTGCTGGCATACATACCTTCTTAGATTTGCACTTTCTTTTCACAGGCTTGACTTCCTCTTCTGCTTTCCTCTCTCCCTCTCTGAGCCACCAACAAAAGCCCTATGTATAAACACAAGTTATAGCCAGTGTAAGCAGATGGTCTGTCGGTTTCCTTCCCCCAGAATCAGACAGGCGCAGAATTTATAACAGCATATAACCTTTTAATCTCTCAGAATTACGCTTCTGCCACTGGATTGGTGATTTTTTCCTCTATATTATCAAAAAAAAAAATCCCGTTCTTTTTTATTGGATTCTAAATCCAATCTGACCAGTAGATAGTCAAAGATCGGAGCAATGGTCAGAAACCAGGGAGGTAGGTATAGAAAGGTCTCGGAGAATTCTAAATAAAAGTATGTTTTTAAAATTATTTAAAAAAAATTAATTTAACTGATGTTGAAACTAGTTTGAAGAACGTGAAATTAAAAATAAATTAATAAGTTCCCTGCGTTTTATCAGTATGTATGCTTTATTAATAAATAAATTACGATAGAAACTGCATTTATTTTCTCTTTTGTCTTTCTATTCCCAATGCTACGTAGAAAAGAAAGACAGTCCCCACGTGCGACATGGACCCACACGGTTACACTGCTGTTGTAACGCCCCAACTTTACTTTTGGATAACCACATGATAAAAGTAGTACACTTTTCTTCCTCCTTTTCCTTTCTCTTTCATCATGACAAATGATTTTGAAAAATAGGAAGCAGCCTTCTGAATGCAATTTCACTGACAAAAGGTTTCGTTCTGTTCTAGAAAAATAGAATTATTTTTCTTACTTTTTCATGTTTGGCAAATACATGAAAAGTTAATTAAAATAAATTAAATTCTGGTCAAAAAAAAAACTAAACTTTAATGGTTGGAAAGTGTTTTTTTTTATTCTTGAAAAACACTTTTCTTTTTTACTTACGGACAATGAAATAAATCTCTTTTTTTTTTTTCTCTTTTATTAATTTTACAATTGATCTCTTCAAAAAAATCACTTTGCGTGGATGTAAAACTCTCTTTCTCAAATCTCTTTATTGGAACAAAAGATCATCTTATTTCAGGTAATTATTTTCCTCAAATATTTCTTTATTGTCTGTCTTTTTTTCATGCATGAATCTTGTGAACTTGTTAATTTTTGGGAAAAAATTAGAACAATTCCATGCTCTGTTTTGTATAGGATCTCAGATCTTGCTTGTTAATGTGCGTGTTGATTCAATATTTAGTTTTTTTTTATTTTGGATTCTTAGACACTTCATCCCATCGCCACATTTCTCTACAAAACTCCACCACACTTTTTCAATCTTTCTGTCAATAGAATTCAAAACTCAATAACTTAGGACATCATTCTTTCTGGGTATTGCTCTGAGAAGAGAGAGCGTGGCTTTTATCTCTGTTCCATGCCCCGAGACTGTCTTGGTTGATGTTGGTGCGGGATCTAACACTTAAAATCCACTACCAAAGCATAGGATCTCTTTTCCTCGACCACCCAATTCCAATCAGGACCCGTCTCTCTCTTTTGGATCCACAGTCTCTGCTCTTGAGGTCAGTTTATCTGTGTTACTTTTAACTTAGGTTGCTCTAGTGAATCCATGTTTGACTTGAAACTGAGGTCTGTGGAACTGAGATGAACCAATTTTCTGTAATAATTATAGAAGCTGCGAGACTCTTAGGTCTTAATAGAAAATGCAGCATTGTGTCACTCTGCAAACTGCCCAAATTTGGCCTGTTTTATTACCGAAACTGAGACTGGTGATGTAATGACTAGGGGTCGTTAAGCTTGTGAATTAATAGGAGCTTTTTAAATCAAAAACCCTGCCTGCCTGAAGATTCATTGATTAGATTGAACCTAGCGGGAAAAAGTCATTTTGCAAAGTCCTTGCTCCAATCTAAGAACAGAACTTTCTTCTTTTTTATAGCTTCATCGCCTTGACTTGATTTGGGTAAGTCTAAGTCAAAGTAAGGACTTTGCTTTTCTAGGGAAGAACTCTGAATACCTTTCGCCTATGATTGGATGCCCTGATCCAATTTATCTCATTTGTGAGTCACTCGAACGGACTATTCTATACAATTATTTATAAAAAGAAGTCAGTCTTTGTTCAATCTCTCCTTCGTTCTTAGTTTAGAGTGCACCGCACCGTAGGGAGGTCACGGGTCCGTCTCCAAAATGAGTAATTCTTTCTTTTAGCAGTATCGCATTTAAGAGAATGGATGAGGAATGATCTTTCCTATATTAATGCTTGTGGTTCTGTGATGCTTTAGCAGATGTTTCTTGGTTTCGTGTCTTTTGAAGGGATTTCCCTCCATTGTACTCCACATGGTGGATTTTAATCTAAAAAGTTAAACAAATGATTCAGGAACTATGGTTGTGCATTATTGTCATGCTCTCTGACTTCATGTGCTTATATTTGAGCAGGAGTTCATATGTATGAATGCATGTTTTGATGATTATTAGATTTTGATTTAAAACCCGTTATCTGGTAATCGTTTCTGCTTTTATTTTCAATGACATCTGAACTACATAATTGAACTGAACATGACATGTAGAATTACAAGTATTTCTAGCTATCTAAATATTTGATTGTGTCAGTTTGATCATAATTTCTTATATTGATTGTATAAATATTTGATATGCTTTTTGAATGTTTATTTCTCCATACTTTTTAGGTTTTATTATCAGAAAACTTCACTTTCTTATCATGGATAGTAAGATTATTCATGCAACATGTATGGGAACAGCTATAACTGTCATCGCTGCAGGAGTAGCTATTATTGAACGAGAAAGAAATATAATTTATATATCAAGAAAACCATGTATAAATGCAATTGCTCAATGAGAATTCTATATTAATAGCATTTTGAATCGAGGTGATAGACATTGCGTCGAATCAATTCGTATGAAACCAGTTGTGTTATATAATTTGTGTGATATTCTCACAAGTTGTAACCTATTACGATCAACTCAAAAAGTGTCTATTAGGGAATAAGTAATTGTGTTCTTATAAATTATAGATCGAAACCAAAGATTTCGTTTTATTAGTGGTATATATTATAGGTCTGTTGAAACTATCCATCGTTACTTTAGAATTATATTAAAAGCAGTTCTTAAGTTATACAAACATCTTATCATAGACCTAGGGGATACAGTTCCTTCGGAGATAATGAATAATAGCAGATTCTATCCTTATTTTAAGGTATGAGAACAATATCAATATTTTTATACATTAATTAATTAGATCTAGAAGAAAAAGGTTATAAATTATTTTTTTCATGTTTATATAGGAATGTGTGGGAGCAATTGATGGTACCCATGTTCTTGCAAATGTTCCTGTTGAAATTCAAGGAAAGTTTCGAGGTCGAAAAGAGGGAACAACACAAAATATTTTAGCAGCTATAACTTTTGATTTGAAGTTTATATATGTTTTAGATGGATGGGAAGGAAGTGCACACGATTCCTGGGTTTTAGGTGATGCACTATCAAGACCTAGTGGACTAAAAATTCCAGAAGGTATAAATTAAATATTTACAATATGCAATAAACATGTAAATTGTCTAATTAGATAAAGATAATAATAGGTTTTATTTTTTATTTGTAGGGAAATATCATCTTGGTGATGCTGGTTATTGTTTTCGAAAAGGAATCATTACTCCTTTTCATGGAGTTTGATACCATTTGAATGAGTTTACATAACATTCATCGAAAAACAAAAAGGAGTTATTTAATCTTCGACTCTCTTCATTACGAACCGCTATTGAGCGAGGGTTTAGTATTTTGAAGAGTCGTTTTAGATCAATTGATGAAAAACCTTTTTGGTCTTATGAAACACAAGTGAATGTTATGTTTGCATGTTGTATTATTCATAATCACATAATGGGAGTTGATCTTTATGACTTTCTTATGGAAGAAATATGTTCGGAAAGTGAACCAATTAAAAAAACAATCAGCTTAAGCCAACAGGAGGAGAGGGAAGAGAATAGGGAGTGGATAAAAACAAGAAAAATGATTGCATCAACCATGTGGAATGATTATAACACTCAAAAAAACTAATAATTAAGTGTTAATTATATGTGTTTGTTTTTATTATGTCTTTCTTGAGTTTGTATTGTCTTTATTATATATTTGGATTGTTTGTTGACTTTATTATAATTTATTACATATTTCATGTGTTCTTTTTTAAATAGTAGTTGTATTTTTGTTGTATAAAATTAGTTCAATCTAAATATTATATAATTTTTTTTTGTATAAATTTGTGATTTTTTTTTGTAGAAATGAGTGCCGTGAAGAATGAAAAATGCAAAGGTAAGCACTTCACATGGTCTAAGCCTATGTCTCACATGCTACTTGAGATATTAGTCGAGGAGGCACTTAAAGGAAACAAGCCTTCTTCCACCTTTAAAGCAGAATTTTTTGTAAAGGTAGCTACAGAAATTAGTCAAAAGTTCAACGTGCAATGCGAGCCTAAGCATATGAACAATCATCTCAAAACTGTGAAAAAAGAATGGGGAATAATAACCTAACTTAAAAATAAAAGTGGTTTTGGTTAGGATGATTGTTTAAAGATGATTACGGTTTCGAAAAATGTATATGATGAAGAAGTAAAGGTATGATAAATAGTATATTCTATGTAATTTTTACATTTACTTTTGTTTCCAAAACTTTATACAAGGAACTGAAAATTGTATATTCTAATTTTTATGAACATGCACATCCCAATCATGATAAGTATCTCAACAAAAAACTTGATATGTATGAAGTAATGACAATTGTTATTGGAAAAGACATGGCACCAGAAATTATGTCAAATCATATGTTGATATCAACCTAGAAGAAAACATTGAAGTGCAATCTATTTCAATTGAAAATGAAGGAGAATATGAAGAAACTTTAAAAGGTAAAGAGACATCTTCCTCTAGTACACAAAAGAGGCAACATAAGAAAAGAAATCGAATGTATGAAGATGATAGTGTTGAAAAGTTGTCTAAAAAGATTGGAGATATAACGTTTGCAATTCAAAGCCTAAGCAAAAAATCAACTTGATGTTAATGAGTTATATACAGAAGTGATGAAAGTTGAAGGCTTTGAGGAGATCACTCTTGGTGATGCTTTTGATCACTTGATCCAAAATGAAATGTTGGCAAAAGCATTTATGGCAAAAAATGCTAATTTGAGAAAAATTTAGGTTCAGAATTTTATGAACCAACACTGCTACATGCCTGATTGCTAAGATGATTTCACTATAATAATAAAGCTTATGTTTGTTATTTGACAAGTATGTTTACTTGTTTAATTCGGTCTAGCATGTTTATGCTTGTTAATTTGAACTAATATGTATGAGTATTACATCAAAATTTAATATTTATGCATGACTATGTTTGATGTAAGATATTTATATTTATTTCTTAATGTTTATTTGATATATATTAAAGGGATATTAAATGGATAATTGCCTATACCCGTAAAAAAAAAAATTTATCCAAAAAGCCCATCAAAATATTTTTGTATTTATTTATCTTTTAAAAAACTCTTCATACCAAAAAAAAACCCAAATATCTAACTCTTACTTAATACCATAAACTAATTTGGCTTGCTTCATATGAAAAAAAAAAAACATATTTTAAGCTTTTAAAATTGAAAAAAAAATATTAATAGGTTTTATTTATGAAAAAATTCACAAGGTTATATCTCTATAATGTTATATGACATATATAGTTATATTTATAAAATAAGCTATATATGAATATAGGATATAATAAAAAAATTCATCATTGCACTTTTTAGATTTTATTCTTTTATTGTAAGTGATTAAATATTTATATTTAATATTTTTCATATATTAGATAAATTTGAAAAAAAATTAATTCATTAATAAATTATTTTCTAGTTCATTTTCCATAACATAACCAAATACTAAAAAGTGTTTTCCAGTTCATTTTCCATAATACTACCAAATATCGGAAAATAATTCACTTTCTAAGAATTCACTTTCCAAGGAAACCACTTTCCAGCAAACAAACGGGGAAGTTTTAATTTTTTATTAAAAAATAAATATATTTTTAATAAAAAATATCTTAAAAAACAATTATTATTAATTTAAAAAACTATTTATATTTTTTTATTATGAAAGTATGTTATGTCCCTTAAAAAATATGCAAGATAATCAACCTTTTCATAAAAAATTCATGTTATTTCCAAAATTGAAAAGACATTAAGGAATAAGGAAAATTGATGGGAACTCATATACCCATGAAAAGGGAAGATGATTAATGGCTTATGAAAATGAAGCTTTGGCTAAATGAAAAAAACACAGTTATCCTTAATGATTTTATTCATTGTTTTTTCTACGAATATCTATCATGTAATTAATTTTAAAATAATTTTTTAAAAAAATTATTAAATACAGTTTATCCAGTCTAACCAAGTTATGCAAAAAATCACCATCTAAAAATCTTTTGCTTTAAAAAATATTAAATCACATTACTTTTAAAACAATTTTTTTCTTAAAGAAAGTTAAATTAGATTTTTTTTAGGTCAACTGATTTGACTGATTTGCAAGTATACCTACCAAGTAGACCGGATCATACTTGATTGGCTCCCATGTGACTCATTAGGCTTGATTGGTTTAATAAAACTATCAAAAAAAAAAAATCTTCACGGCAACTTGAGGAAACTTCTTAGTTCTGACTCCATTAGATTGGGAATTGAAGAAATCTAGATTGACAATTTGCTTTATTTATTTATTTATTTATTTTCTTTTCCCGCTAAGCTTTTTATACTTTGTAGTTTGTTGTTATTTTTCTCGTATCTATAGATTTGTGGTTCTGCTTGTCGGAAAAAAAGATATTAGAATAAGCATTACATCATGCAGATGCAATATTTGGTTTTGACTTTCCCATGTTGGAATTTATTTGATCAACGAA
>Ga0325401_1005883_pt1 | contig 11816 bp, 10 predicted proteins | sample PopdelMetagenome_FD_205666 | JGI IMG/M metagenome (GOLD analysis project Ga0325401, IMG submission 205666) | Populus deltoides microbial communities from Bellville, Georgia, United States - Xylem-PdKOR-R2 | ecosystem: Host-associated > Plants > Phyllosphere > Stem > Wood/Secondary xylem | place...
CGCTCCTTCGTGCTGGGGCTCTTCCCCCGCGGTGTCGACGAGCCCGCCGACGACGCGCTGGTGGCGACGATCGTGGACATGGGGCACCGGCTCGGGATGCACGTGGTCGCCGAGGGCGTCGAGCACCGCGGCGAGCTGGCGGTGCTGGCCGGGTTGGGGTGCGACAGCGTGCAGGGCTTCCTGTTCTCCCCGCCCGTCCCGGCCGACCGCTTCCCCGCCGAGCTGCTGCGCACCGCACCAGGCACCGCACCATCCGCTGGCTACCAGGTCCTGGCCTGCAGACGGGGACGTGGCCAGTCGCCCGGTCGCAGCGCACGCTCCAGCACGAGGGTGCTCAGGGTCGTGGCCGCTGACCCGCCGAGTGACTCAGCCGTGGCAGGACGTCCCCGGTGGTCAGTCGCCGGAGACCGATGGACGAACGGGCCGCCGCTGTCTGAGCCTGCCCTGTTCTGGCACAACTCCCGGGGTGATCTCTGACCGGTTGGGGGCTGCCGACCGAGATGGGCTCATCCACCGTGCTGCGGTGCTGGTGGGCCGCCCATGAACCCACCCTCTTGAGGCAGCGCTCGGAGCACCAGGGCTGGCGACGACTCTGCGAACCCGCCTGTCCGCAGCGACACGTTCTTGCACGAGGGTGATCGGCGAGGTGCTGACCCACCGGCGCGAGGTCCCCCCGTCACATGCACGCGCTGGTCCTGCGACCGAGTGCAGTCGATGGGCCTAGCTGGATGTCGCCGCCTCCAGCAGCATCCGAGCGGTGAGCACCCCCAAGCCCTCCAGCGGACGAGCACTCACGACCGAGGCGCTGCTCGCCCCGTCGAAGACGACCATGAGCTGACGGGCCAGCAGCCCCGCATCAGCGACACCGGCACGGGCGGCTTCATGGGCGAAGAAGCTCGCCAAGCCCGCCTTCTGCTCGCGCACCACCGCGGCCGCTGGATGCTCGGAGGTCTTGACCTCCACTGCCGCCGACAGGAAGGGGCACCCGTGGAAGTCGTTGCCCGGCTCCAGTGCCTCCTGGCGCTCGAAGACGTGCAGGATCCGGGCGCGCGGGTCTCTGACCTCATCGGGGGGCAGCAGCTCGGCAGCCCGGGCCGGCAGCTGAGCGACCAGGCTGGCCGCCACCAGCTCCTCTTTGCTGGTGAACAGCTGGTACATCGAGCGCTTGGAGACTCCTGCTTCGCGGCAGACCGCGTCGACGCCGACGTGGACGCCCTGCGTGGAGAACAACCTCGCCGCCGCCTGCACGAGCCGCTCACGCGCCCCACCAGGCGGCGAGGACGCCGGCGGAGCCGGGGACGCGGAGGGGGCAGGAGCGGTCGTGGCGGTCACCCCAGGACTCATGACACAACAGTACCGCCGGACCTTGCATCTGGAAACAGATCTGTTTACAGTCCGGGGAAACTGATCGGTTTCTGATGGGAGACACCATGTCCAGCACCTCCACCGGCCCCACCGCTTCCGGCGTCACCGGCGTCACCGGCGCCCTCGTGACCATCGTCACCGGCGCCTCCTCCGGTATCGGCCTGGCCACAGCCACCGCGCTGAGCGCCAAGGGCCACACCGTCATCGGCACCAGCCGCAACGCCGCCACCGCACCCGCGGTGCCCGGGGTGCGCATGGTCGACCTCGACGTCACCTCCCCGGCCTCCATCCAGGCCCTGGTGGCGCAGGTCATCGCCGAGCACGGCCGCATCGACGTGCTGGTCAACAACGCCGGCATGGGCGCCTCCGGCGCCGCCGAGGAGTCCACCCTGGAGCAGGACCAGCGCCTGTTCGACCTCAACGTCTTCGGGCTGATGCGCATGACCAAGGCCGTCCTGCCCCACATGCGCCAGCGCGGCTCGGGCCGGGTGGTCAACCTCTCTTCGGTGCTGGGCTTCCTGCCCTCCCCGTTCTCGGCCGCCTACGCCGCGACCAAGCACGCGGTGGAGGGGTGGTCGGAGTCCCTCGACCACGAGGTGCGCCAGTTCGGGGTGCGGGTGGTGCTGGTGGAGCCGGCCTACACGAACACCTCCTTCGAGGCCAGCACGGTCCGCCCCGACCGGCCGCTGCACGCCTACGCCCACCAGCGCGCCGTAGCTGACGACGTCGCCCGCGCCAACGCTGAGGCCGGAGACGCGCCCTCGGTCGTGGCCGCGGTGGTCCTGGCGGCGGCCACCGACCCCCGGCCCCGGCTGCGCTACGCCGCGGGCCCGATGGCCAAGCGGGTCTCTGTGCTGCGCCGCCTGGTCCCGGCGCGGAGCTTCGACGCCCAGCTGCGGAAGATGAACAAGCTGCCCGCCTGACAGGCACGGATCAACCACCGGCGACCACCGGCGACCACCGGCGACCAGCCGTGCCGGGTGGTCGCCGCGGCCCCGCGGCGAGGACCGCACGCTGCGCCGCCGAACCCCTTGAGCAGCTCCAGGAGGAACTTCGGTGTACCACCGCATCGTCCGCGCCACCGTCCTATCGACCTTCGCGAAGATCAACCGGGGCGACTACATGGCCATGGTCGACAACCTCGGTGAGCCGTTCGAGTACCACTTCCACGGCGCGCACGCCCTCGGTGGCAGGCGGACCACGCGTGCAGCCGTGGTCCGTTGGTGGGAGCGTGTCGAACGGCTCCTTCCGGGGACCACCTTCGACGTCCAGGAGGTGCTGGTCCAGGGCCTGCCGTGGCGGACCAGGCTCGCGGTGCGCTCGATCGTCACCAGGAACGTGCCCGGGCAGGTGCGCTACGCAACCACCAACGTGCAGTTCATGACGCTGCGGTGGGGCAAGGTCACCTCGATCGAGACCTTCGAGGACTCTGCCCTCCTGGCGTCGGCACTGGACTCGGTCGTGGCTGCGGGCAATCCCGAGGGCGGGGCTGGAGCCATCACCGGGTGAGCAGCGGGTCGTCCTGTGGTCACGCTGAAGATCTGCAACGGCACGCCCCCGCTGAGGGATCACCTCCAGGAGCTTGCCGCTGCGGGTCGCTCACCAGGTCGAAGCTGCTCTGTGGCCTCCTCGCACGGTCTCGCAGCTACCGAGTGGACCTCCAGCAGCACAGCGAGCATGCCGATGCAGACGCGTGACATCCGCGCCAGCTCAGCTGCACGCTGCCGTGATCGAGCGCCTGCCGCGACGCTGGGACGGGCGCACCGGTGTGCTCGGCGGTGTCTGCGCCGTGCTCACCCTCGCCTCTGGACTGATGGCCGCGCACGGACACCTCACCCAGAGCTCGTCGACCCCCGTGCTGGCTGCGGGCGCCCTGGCCGCTGCCATCACCAGTGCATGGTGCTTCCTGCGAGGACGCCTCCGTGACGTCGAGTGCACTTCGGTGCTCCTGGTCCTCTTGGCGTTGGCCACGGTGCAGGCCTTCTCCTTCACCTCCCCGTCCCTGCGCTGGGCCACGGTCTTCGGCCTGGTGGGCGTCCCTCTGATCACCTTGACGATCACGAGATTGCGGTGGGCGGTGGTGGTGACCGCGATGTGCCTGGCCTGCCAAGCCGCCCTGGTGCTCAGCGTGTCCTCCGCGACGCTGGACAGGGTCGTCTCCCTGGCCGTCCTCGCTGGTGACATGCCGCTGTTCGTGGGTTACACCGCGGTGCTGCTACGACGGGCCGAGTCGCAGCGACTGCGTGCTGAGCACGCTGCTGACCACGACCAGCTGACGGGTCTGCGCAACCGCCGCGGGCTCTGGAACGCCGTGCCTGACCTGGTGAGCTCAGCTGCGGCTCGGCGGTGGTGCGTCGCCGTGGTGGCGATCGACCTGGACCACTTCAAGCGGGTCAACGACGACTTCGGCCACGACGCCGGTGACGCGCTGCTCACCGCGGTGGGGATCCACCTGCTGGAGTCGATCGACGGCCAGCACCTGGCCGTGCGCGTCGGCGGTGAGGAGCTGGCGGTGGTGGGGTGCTTCCGCGACAGCAGCGCGGCGCTCGTCGAGGCCCAGCGGCTGCGGCGGGGCATCGCCGCCCTGCGTGTGGACGGTGCGCCTGCGGTCACCGCCAGCATCGGGCTCGCGACCAGCGCCGGTGAGCAGCTCGCTGGTGCGCCGCGCGAGGTGGTGACTCGCTTGATGACCTCGGCTGACCGAGCGATGTACGAGGCCAAGGCGGCCGGACGCGACCAGGTGAAGGTCTTCGGTGCCTCCGGTGCTCTCCCTCCGGCTTCCCAGACGGTGCAGAGCGCTCACGTCTCAGCGATGGACCTACCTGCACCGTTGTGAGGTGCGGGCGACTGCCCGCTACCAGCTGCGGACCGCTGCACGGGAGCATGCGCTGCTGGATCACCCACTCGGACACGCGGCGGTCTCAACCCACCCAGCCGCTGAGGCGGCCGTGGAAGACCCTGTGACTGCCGGACACAAGCAGGTGGAGGCGAGCCCGAAGACCCCCGCTACGAGGGGGGCGAACGCACCGGGGCGAGCCCCACACCACCTGAACCGGAGGAGAACCCGGCCATGTCTGAGTCCACGTCCATGCACTCTGCGCGCAGGCTGTCCGGGCGCGCCTGCGCCGGCATCCTCAGCGGCGTCGGGCTGGGCGCGGCAGTCGTGGCCAGCCTGGTCATCTCCGGGGCCCCGGCGCCAGCACGGCTGAAGAGCCCCACACGCATTCCTCGATGGTCATCGAGGGCTCGGGTGCCTGCGACGCCATCGGTGCCGCAGCTGGTGCCGTTCCCACGGACCTGAACACCGTGGCACCCGGCTGCGGAGCAGACGCTGTTGGCACCACCGAACCCGCCACCGGGGTCACGGTCATCGACGGGGACGTGCTCAACACCTCCGCCACCCAGGATCACCCGATCGACGAGCCGCTGAGCGGTCCCTCCTCCATGGTGGTCAATGGCTCGGGCGCCTCGGACCAGACCGGGACGGCGCCGGCCTCGATGGTCGTCGAAGGCTCCACCGACTCCGACGCCGTCGGCATCACCGACCCCACCAACGGCGTCACGGCCATCGAGGGCGACATGCTCATCGGCCCCCGCACCGCCCGCCTCCAAGACCCCATCACGCACCTTCCCGGCCCAGACCGCCCGCACCGGCGGGTCGGGCTGAGGAGGTGGAAGACCACACCAGGTGCTGGACACAAGAGGGTGTGAGCGTCGTGACCTTCGCCCCCATCTGCGCCGCGGACCAGGCGCCCACCAGCGCCACCACCCACTTCTGCGGATGGCTCGCCGCTTGCTCTCAGCGGGCGGCATGAACTCGGCACAGGACCAGCGGGCCTTCGAGGCACTCGCCGGCCAGATCATCGAGCCCGTGCGCCGCTACCTGGCCCGCCGCACCGACCCGGCCACCGCCGCCGACGTCCTCTCCGAGGCGCTGCTGGTGCTGTGGCGGCGCCTCGAGGACGTCCCACTGGAGGCGCCGCTGCCCTACGCCTACACGGTGGCGCGCAACTGCCTGCACAACGCCCAGCGCTCCGCGGTGCGCCAACAGCGCCTGGCTGAGCGCATCGCGGTCATCGGCCCCCCGACCGACGCCGTTCCCGCTCACCACGACCGGCGCGATGAGCAGGTGGGCAGCTGGGGGGGTGGAGGAGGAGGACGTGCGGCGCGCCATCACCTCCTTGTCGGAAGCCTCAGCGGAGGTGGTGCACCTGTGGGCCTGGGAGCAGCTGAGCCCGGCGCAGATCGCCCTCGTGGTGGGCTCCAGCGCGAACGCCGTCAGCATCCGGTTGCACCGGGCCAAGAAGCAGCTCGCGGCGTCCCTGACGGTGGTCCCGGCACCGACCTCACCATCCACGGACCCACCGCCACCGCGTGGCGGACCACCGGCAGGGCCTCGCCCCAGGGGTGACGAACCCGATCAGCAACCCCACCGACGACCCGACCAGCGACGCGAGCAGGAGCGGAGGCAGCGATGAGCCACGTCCCCGGTGACGCCCGGTACGACGACGGTCGCGGCGACGAGCACGATGAGCAGGACGACGACCGGCACGACGAGCGCCTGCTCGCCCGGCTGCGCGGCGCCGACCCCGGTGCTGGCCTGCCGCCCCTGACCGAGGACGCTCTGGGTGACCTGCTCAGCTCTGTCACGAGCACCCCTCGCGCTGACGCCGGTGCCACGGCCGACGCAAACGCTACCGACGAGGCCGTCGATGACGCCTCCCCCACGACCACTCCCCCTGCGGCCACCACCACTGCCGCCGTCGATGCTGGTCCTCGTGCGCCCCGTCCTCAGATGGGTCGCCTGGCGGAGGGTCGCCTGGCAGAGGGTCGCCTCCGTCGCCAGCGCCGCCGCTGGGGCGCCGCTGGGCTGGGCCTGGCCGCAGCGGCAGCAGCGGGCGTCATCGCCCTGAGCACGGGCCTGCCCGGCATGCCGGGGTCGACGAGCTCGGCGGGAGTGACCGCTCTGCAGGCGGCCGGCCCCGTCGCAGGCGGTCCGGCGACGTCCTGCGCGCAGCTTGAGCCCGCCCTCCTGGCCACCTTCGACGTGGCCTTCGAGGGACGCGTGCTCGAAGTCCGTCCGGTCACGGGCGGAGAGGTGGTGGTGCTGGAGGTCGAGCGGGTCTACCGCGGCGATGTCGGACAGCGCGTGGCGGTCTCCACCCCGGGCGCGGGCAGCTTGCTCGACGGCACCGTGTCCCTGGTGCAGGGCGGTGACTACCTGGTGGCCGCTTCCGGCGGCCAGGTCGCTGGCTGCGGTGCGACGGGGCAGACGGGCCCGGAGCTGAGCGCGCTGTACGAGCAGGCGTTCCGCGCGAGCGGGTGAGCCCTTGCGCAGCTGGTTCGACACCAGCCGGGGGCGCCGACCGCCCCTCGCGGGTTCCAGGTCTCTGAGCAGCGAAGACGTCGCGACGGCAGTGCTGACGGACTTCCAGCGCGCCCAGGCCCAGGCCCTCGGACGAGTGGCACGTGACGGGGACGCTGCCGCGGCTCGTCGGCGGTGCAGCCCGTCGCGGGAGACTCCCTGGGCCAGCCCACGTGCACAGCCAGCAGGGACAGCGCCAGCACGGTGACCCCAGGGGCCCCGACACGCGGTCAGAGGGACCGGCTCGCCCGACATGCTGGTCCCGTGGACACCGCCGAGCTGGCACGGCTGCTGCTCGTGGTCGCAGCGCTCCTGGTCGCTGCACTGGTGACCCTGCGCGTCGCCGGCGTGCGGACCGGTGCAGCGCCGCTTGTCGCGGTCCTGCGCGGCGGCCTGCAGCTGGCCGCCGTCGGCCTGGTGCTCAACGGCGTCCTGGACCACGCACCGGCCGCCTCGGCCGCCGTGCTGGCGGTGATGCTGGCCACAGCGGTGTGGACCGCCTCACGCCGCCTGGCGGACATCCAGGGCCGGCGCGCTGCCGTCGGTGCGGTGGCCCTGGCGTGCTCCGCCGGCGCCGTCACCGTGCTGGCGGTGGTCTTCCTCTCGGGCGTGCTGCCCGTCGAGGCGCGCTACGTCGTGGCCCTGGGAGGCATCGTGCTGGGCGGCACGATGACGTCGGCGACCCTGGCGGGGCGCCACCTGCTCGCGGGCCTGCGCGCGCGTCGCGACGAGGTCGAGGGCTGGCTGGCGCTCGGCGCTCCCCCGGAGCGGGCGGTGCGCGACGTGGCCCGCTCCGCAGCGGCCGAGTCCCTGGTGCCCGTCCTCGACCAGACCCGCACCACCGGCCTGGTCACGCTGCCGGGGGCCTTCGTCGGGGCCCTCCTGGGCGGCGCCAGCCCCCTGGAGGCGGCCCAGTTCCAGATCATCGTGCTGGTCGGCCTGATCACCGCCGGCAGCATCGTCGCGGTGGTCGTCACCGCTCGCCTGGGGGCTCCTCGCCAGCTGCCCGCAGACGAGGCCTGAGCGCCGGTCCGCGGCGTCGGGGAGGGCGCGCCGGCGCGCCGTCGACCTGGTCGCTCCCCACCGCCGCACCGGTGCCGGCGGACCGCTGGGGGACGGTGCCGCTGCCACCGCCTGACCGCGCTCGCCGGAGCCCCGCCACGAGGTGGGTTACCTTCACGGCAGCCCGCGAAGAAGTCGCACCGTCCCGTGGACGACCAGCGGGAACGCCGCCCGCCAGGGCCGTCGGAGGGGATCAGGGTGCACTCCAGCACCGACGGCTCCGCGCAGGGGCCCCGCGCACCTGCGTCGCAGCAGGACGCAACCCCTCAGGGTCCGGGGCTGCCGGTCGAGCTCCCGGCGGAGGCCGCCAGCGCGTCCCTGCCCGACGAGGTCTTCGACCGCTACGCCCACCTCGTCCGCGCCGCCCTGGGCGTTCCCGTCGGTCTGGTCAGCCTCGTCAGCACCGCCGGGCAGGTCTTCCCCGGCGCCGAGGGCCTCCCCGCCCCCTGGCAGCAGACCCGCCGCACCGGGCTGTCGCACTCGTTCTGCCAGCACGTCGTCGCCCGCGACGCCCCCCTCGTCGTCACCGACGCCCGCGAGGACCCCGCCCTGGCCGACAACCTCGCCATCCCCGACATCGGCGTCGTCGCCTACGCCGGGTTCCCCGTCCACGCCGCGGACGGCACCGCGGTGGGCGCGCTGTGCGCCATCGACACCTCACCGCGGGTGTGGAGCGAGCCCGAGCTGGACGTCCTGGCCCACCTCGCCACCTCCGTCTCCAGTGAGCTGGCGCTGCGCGCCGCGGCCGCACGCGCGGAGGAGGCCGTCCGCGCCGAGCGCGCCGCCGCCGCCCGGACCGCGCACGTCACCGAGTCCATGGCGGTGGGCTACCTGGCGATGGACGCGGACTGGGTCGTCACCTACGCGAACTCCCGAGCCGTGCACGCCCTGGCCCGCCCGCACGGCGAGCTGGTGGGCGGCGTCATCTGGGAGCTGTTCCCCGCCACGGTGGGCAGCGACTTCGACGCCGCTTACCGCCGTGCGGCCGCCGGCGAGGTGGTGGCCTTCGACGCCTACTACCCCGAGCCCCTGAACGCCTGGTACGAGGTGCGCGCGGTCCCCGAGGCCGGTGGTGTGGCGCTGTACTTCCTGGACATCACCGACCGCCACCGGGCCCAGCAGGACGCCCAGGCCGCGGCGGCGCGGATCAGCGGCCTGGCCGAGGTGGCCCTGGCGATGGTCGACCTCGAGGACGTCTCCGAGCTGGTCACCGTCATCGCCGAACGGGGCCTGGCGGCCCTGGGCGCTGACGGCGGCGCCGTCGCCGTCCACGACCCGGACGACCCGGGCGTGCTGCTGTCGCACGTGACCGCCGGCTACGGTCCCGGTGCCCGAGCGGACTACGCCCGCCTGCCCCTGGACACCGCCCTGCCGGTCTGCGAGGCCGCCCGCACCGGCAGGCGCGTGCTGGTGCCCGACCGGGAGGCCTGCACGGCCTACTCCCCGGCCATGGCCGAGGTGGTGACCTCGACCGGCTCCCAGGCCTTCGCCAGCATGCCGGTGCGGGCCGACGGGCGGGTCATCGCCGTGGTCACCGCCGGGTGGGACTCCCCCCAGGCCTTCGGCGCGGAGCAGGTGGAGCTGCTGGAGGCCTTCGCCGCCCAGTGCGCCCAGGCCCTGCAGCGGCTGCGGTCGCGCGACGCCGAACGGCGCTCCGCAGAGCAGGCGCGGAGCTCCGCGGCGCGCCAGGCGGCGCTGGTCACCATCGCCCAGGCGCTGGCCGACGCCGACACCCAGGACGACGTCCTGGACGTCCTGGCCGGCCAGGGCACGGCCCTGCTGGGGTCGAACGGCTGCGGGATCTGCCTGCTCGCCGAGGACGGCGAGCACGTCGACACCCTGGTCACCGACTCCTACGCCCAGGTCCGCCACACCGTCCGGCGCACCCCTGTCGACTTCCCCCTGCCCGCCGTCCGCGCCGCCGCCACCGGGGTGGCCGTCTACCTGCCCGACCGGGAGCAGACCGAGCGCGCCTTCCCGGGGTCGGAGGCCGTCTACGCCGGCGCCGGGGTCCACGCCTCGGCCGCGGTGCCGATGCGCGCTCGGGGCCGGCTGCTGGGGTGCCTGTCGGTGGGCTTCGCCGACCCGCGGCGCTTCAGCGGCGAAGAGCGCGACCTGCTGACGGCCTTCGCGGCGCTGACCGCGCAGGCGCTGGACCGCATCGCCGCCCACGAGGCCGAGCAGGCAGCCCTGGAGGCCGTCTCGGGGATCGCCGAGACGCTGCAGCGCTCGATGCTCACCGCGCCGCCCGAGCCGGACCACCTGCAGATCGCCGTCCGCTACGCCGCCACCGCCAAGTCCGCCGAGGTCGGAGGGGACTGGTACGACGCGTTCCTCACCGCCCGGGGGGTCACCACCCTGGCCATCGGCGACGTCACCGGCCACGACATGGCCGCTGCGGCGGTGATGGGCCAGCTGCGCAACCTGCTGCGCGGCTTGGCGTTCACCCTGGACGAGCCGCCCGCAGCGGTGCTCGCAGCCCTGGACCGCGCCGCGGCCGGCCTGGGCATCGAGACCGTGGCCACCGCGATCCTCGCCCAGGTCGAGCAGGACGCCCACCACCGCGCGGCCGGCACGCGACTGCTGCGCTGGTCCAGCGCCGGGCACCTGCCGCCGCTGCTCATCGAGGCCGACGGGACCACCAGGTTCCTGGACGAGCCGTCGGACCTGGTCCTGGGCTGGGACCCCGGCCTGCAGCGGCACGACCACGAGCACGTCCTGGAGCCGGGCTCGACGGTGCTGCTCTACACCGACGGGCTCGTCGAGCGCCGCCGCGTCGGGTTGGACAAGGGGCTGGCGTGGCTGGCCGAGGCGACCGCGCAGATGGCGGGTGCCCCCCTGGAGGAGCTGTGCGACGCGCTGGTGGAGCTGGTGGGCGACCACCTCGACGACGACGTGGCGCTGCTGGCGCTGCGGGCGCACACCGAGGCCGCGCCCCGACCGGCCGAGGCCGGTCCCGAGCGGGTGCCCCGACGCCTGCCGTGAGCGCGTGCTCCCAGCGCCCCGGTGCGGGGCGGGTGCGGCATCTGGGAGCGCAGAACCCGCGCGTGGGCCGCACGCTGGGGTGGGACCGGCGGAGTCGGCCCCACCCTCGGGACGCGGGGGCGACCCGAGGAGCACCCCGAGTGGACATCGTCACCGTTCCAGCGCTGCAGGCCCTCGACGTCGCCGAGCGCCCGGGGGGCGGCGGTGACCTCTCGGTCTCGCGCCTGGACGAGGTGGTCGTCGTCCGGGTCAGCGGGGAGGTCGACCTGCACACCGGCCCTGCGCTGCGCGCGGTGCTGCGAGACCTGCTGGCACCGGCGGTCGCGCAGGCGGACGACCACGGCGGTGCGGGTGCCGCACCACGGGGCGAGGGAGCTCGAGGCCGCGCAGCGGGAGGCCGCTCCCCGGACCGGGTCCGCGCGGTGGTGGTCGACCTGGCCGGGGTCGGCTTCATCGACTCCTACGCCCTGGGCGTGCTGGTGCAGGGGCACCGGTGGGCCCGTCCCGGTGGGCGGGCCTACGCCGTGGTCGCCACCCACGAGATGATCCACACGCTGTTCGCGGTGACGGGGCTGGCGCGGGTCATGCCGCTGCACCCCGACGTGGCGTCGGCGGTGCGGCACCTGCGCGCGGCCCAGGAGGCCGCTCCCGCGTGATCTGCGGCACGACCGCACCCGGAGGGTCAGCAGCTGCGCACGGGTCCGGGCATCACGCCCAGGCGCTCGGCGACGTCGACGAGCGCGCGCAGCTGGTCCGCCTCGAGCGGGGCGAGCACGTGGGTGCGGACGGCGTCGACGTGCCCGGGGGCCGCTGCCACCACGACGTCCCACCCGGCGCCGGTCAGGGCGGCGACGGTGAAGCGGCCGTCCGCGGGGTCGGGTGATCGGCGCACGAGACCGCGGTCCTCCAGCCTCTTGACCACGTTGGACAGGCGCGACAGCGACCCGCTCGCCAACCGCGCCAGGGTGCTCATGCGCGCGCTGCGCCCGGGCAGCATCGACAGCGAGCTGAGCACCATGTACTCGAACAGGCTCACGCC
>Ga0325401_1005885_pt1 | contig 11813 bp, 10 predicted proteins | sample PopdelMetagenome_FD_205666 | JGI IMG/M metagenome (GOLD analysis project Ga0325401, IMG submission 205666) | Populus deltoides microbial communities from Bellville, Georgia, United States - Xylem-PdKOR-R2 | ecosystem: Host-associated > Plants > Phyllosphere > Stem > Wood/Secondary xylem | place...
TAAAATTATTATAAAAAACAAACCACAAAACTGTTATTTGTCACAGACGTTTGTCCACACTAACATATAAAACGATGCCACGTGGATCATTCTAGCAGCCACACTGGTCCTCTCTCGCCTGCAAAAAAAAGCTAATCGCTCTTTCTCTCTCTTCTCTCTTCGACAGCGAAATCCAGAAAAAATAAAAAAACAAATATCACTTGGATATTAAAAAAATAAATAAAACAAAACGGATCTCCAACCTCACGAACCTGACTAACTGAAACCCTAACCCTAGCCGCTAAATTCTTTATCCTTCTGTATCTCTACATGTCTCTACGCACGTGAAGTATTAACCTCACTAGAGGCCAAATTAGGGTTAGGGTAGTTTTGTGATGGAACGCGACGGTGGTAAAGAAGGTTGTTGTGGCTGGTGTCGGGAATGACCGGAGGCCGATGCCACCGGCGAAAGAAGATGATGGGTAGGGGTCCTGACGGAGGTTGCGGCATCGGCGAGAGGTCTTGCCGTCCAATTTCTAGGGTTCCGGCATCCAATTCCCTCATGAAGGAGTCTGAAAGACCTCAACCAAAAGTAAAGAAATCGAATCCACTCGAGGTTGATTTCTTCTCCCAAGCTCACAAGGTCTTAAGCGTGCGCTCGCCATTTGATGCTGCAGAGAATGCGTCTGGTTCTGGTGTTTCGAGTTTTCCAAGTGCGTCTACTTTGCCAAGCAGGTTGGCTAGTTTGTTGAGGCAATCAAATGGGAGTAGAAAGAGACATAAAAGGTCTCATTCTGGAGCGGATAAGAAGTCTTCTTCGCGGGCAAGTGACGGGTCTAAAAGAGGGAATATTTGGGTTGAGACTGAAGATTACTTTAGGGAATTGACATTGCCTGATATTGATGATTTGTTTGAGTTATCTTCTTTATTTAATTCTTTAGGTTATAGTAAGTGTTTTTACATTCCATATATTGGAAATGAGAAAGCTGAGAGAATCGAGACCATTGTGACAAATGTGAAAACTGGGGAAAATGTGAATGGGAAGTTTGAAGAAAGCGAGACTAATGAACAAACTGACACAAGGGCCAATGTGGAGAATGCAAATGGTAACTTTGAAATGGATTGTATGGGTGGAAATGGAAATGGAAATGGACTCGTCTTGAAAGACGAAGTCAATCAAGAGGATGAGCAATTAATGGAAATCGACGTTGGGACTCAAAGTGATGGAGCTGTGTGTTTGCCCCAGGAGAAAGCAAAGACGTGCTCTGTTTCTGATTTGTCTAGCAGTGTAGAGTGGCTTTTAGGTTGTAGAAATAGGGATATATTGACCTCTGAAAAGCCTTCCAAGAAGCGGAAACTTTTAGGCAGTGATGCAGGGTTGGAGAAGGTTTTGGTTGGTTGTCCTTGTGAAGGAAACTTGTCATTATGTGATTTTTGCTGCAAGAGCGAGATGGGTAATGATTCAAACCGGTTGATTGTTTGCTCTTCTTGCAAGGTTGCAGTTCATCTTAAGTGTTACGGTGTGCAAGGAGATGTAAACGAGTCGTGGTTGTGTTCCTGGTGCAAGCAGAAGAGTGATGGCAATGATTTAGCGAAGCAGTCTTGTGTACTTTGTCCGAAGCAGGGTGGTGCTTTGAAACCTGTTGATGTAGACAATGGTAAGTCTGTTCTGGATTTTGTGCACTTGTTTTGTTCCCAGTGGATGCCTGAGGTCTATATAGAGGACTTAGCAAAGATGGAGCCAATTATGAATGTGAGTGGAATTAAGGAAACCCGAAGAAAATTAGTGTGTAATGTATGCAAGGTGAAGTGTGGTACCTGTGTTCGGTGCAGTCATGGTATGTTTTGTTGCTCCATTATTTTATGCCATTATGCATTTATTGTTTTCCTCTGGTACACTGGGTTGGTGTCTATTGCAACTTTTGCCTGTTTGGCAGCAGAGCCAGTTTCTAATGCAGCTTACAAGTCATATTGTTATATTGTGCAAATGCCTTTTTGTTCTTTAATCAACATTGTATTTGTCTTTTATTGAATCAAAGAATGATGAGAAGTGTTATTTTTTTCTTGTCTTATAATTGGTTTATATTTGTCAACGATTATGTGTCTATGATTCATTTGCATCTCATATTCTCCTGGTTTTTTCTTCCTGGACTAAATCATAGAATGGTGCACTGTATTTCTTTCTTAAAGGGATGGATACAATCATAGTAATCAATAAGAGATAATGTCTCTCCAACATTGAATGAATTCCTTTTGAATTTTATAGCTCAAGTTATTATTGGAATGAAAATGAAATTTAACAACAGTCAGACAGATAATTTATGCCCCTTGTTATAAAAATATATAATGATTATTGATATTGAATCAGTTTCCTTTTATCTGTGACAGCACTGTTGATCTCACTTATTTTTCTTGTACGCAAAAGACAATGTCCTTTTATTGTTATTTTGTCAAGTCAAGTTGATGATTTTCACGTTTGATAGGCTTATTTAAATTGTGATTTGCTTCTGAACTGAATCATATGGTGTCATCAAAGCAAATTTCTCAATCTTTTGCTTCTTTCTCCTTGGACGTGCAATCAGGTTGTTGATTCATGACTTCATACACTGTTTAACTCACTTACCTTTAAAGCCTGACTACTTTATCCAATATTTTTGGTTTTCAAACTGGATTCATGGGACAATTTGGTGTATGATCATGCGGAATGGCACAAAAGGATCCATTTAGCCATCCCAAAATAATTTGGGATTGAGGCATGGTTGTTGTTGTTGCATATTCATGAGGCTGGGAGGAGATTGGAGAGGAATTGGGGTTGAAACAGTTTAATGCTTTGCAGAAGGATGCAAAAGATGCCATTTGCAGGACTGTAAGATTACCAGGAAAGTAACTCGTGCATTCTTTGATGGGAATGCTTGCTCTTCAGGAATGTTTTGTTTCTGGCAATGTGACTTTAAAAAAAAAAAAACATAAAATATCTCACACTTATGGAAATCTGACATTAATAGGCCCAACTTCAATATTGCTTGAAATCTTAGTATTTAGTCTCTTGTGAATCTTTCTTTCCTGTATGCAAATGCCTACTGATTGCAGTTACATTTTTGCTGAATGCTGGATCACATGTTAAATTTTGATCTATAAAATTAATTAATTAATAAAAAAATTTATGTTAGGTGAACATCCCACATTATTACCACAATTTACGTAATGATCGGCACAATCTGGAAGATCACATGAATCTTGTTTAATTGTGAGCGAAGTCGATTAATCTAATCATTTTTAATGACATTAGTTATTTTCATATGTGATGAAGTCCATTGGTGTGTTCTAACACAGTTCTTTTTGAAACTTTTGCAAAAACAAGGTCGAGGGCTTGGTCTAAACTCTAATACTTTTAATAGACCTGTTTCTGCATTTTCTTAACAGAGAACACACTGATTGGGTGCTTTGAGGACTTGCTATGTAAAATGTTTGGTGATGTATTTAGCACTGGTTGATGTTTGGTGATGTTTGTATCTCTAGCTGTGATTAGGTTTGGCTTATGAATTTACTTTCTTGCCCCGGTTATTTTAATGAATGTCTGTTAGGATCTTGCTCTCTGGTGGTCAAGTTTTTTTAGTATGTACCAAGTTATGGAAACATCTGTTTCATGGGCCTTGCTAAGGTTTTTAGCTGGTGTTGCTGCTATTTTACACCCTGAGATTTGGACTCTGTGTAATGGCTTTTGTCAGGACAAAATGTGGGGCTTGTTCTTTGTTCCTGATTCTACTCTTGAGTCAATTCTCCATGGTCCTTTCACCTTTCTCCAATCGAGATGATGACTGCTAACATTGTTGTGCTAGTCTTGGATGCTGCTCCCTCTTCCTTTGGCAGTTTTTAGCCTGAGAGTTTACCTAAAAAATCATGGCTATTATGGCTGTTGCATTGCTAAGATATGCTGGATGTCTCATTATATTACTCCCTATACTTATTTTACCAGCCACCATTCCTATTTTATTCCTTGTGGTATTTTATCCTCAAATCTTTTTTAAAGCCTTTGGCATTAGTTGCCATTATTCTTAGTAAGGGTTGGTGTGGATTTGGCTCTCCTGTAAACCACTAAGGGCCCTGCTGCTTGCTTTTCTTCTGTTCCTAGTTAGTTTCCAGCGGCCCTTTTAGTACTGCTCTTTATCTGTCCCCTCTATGTGTGAGTGCTCTTGTAAAAGTACATATGTGTTTGTCAGAGTCCCATTATTCTTAATATCTAAGTGATTAGACCTCTGATTATGGTTACTTCACCACTAGAATTGAAAGCAGATCTTGCACAAGCACCCTGGTTCGCAATGGAGACCACAGATGGTTTACTGTGGCTGTTCACTTACCTGTAGTGTGTAATATTCTTAATTTAGTTGTTACATTCGCCAGTGTCTTGTCTTAGTCTTGGAAGGATGAGTTTGCTTTTTCCTTCAAGAACGATGATAAATCTGCATTATGGTGTGAATTAGAAATCTGAGGGGAAACAAAGCTGTCATAATATGCTTTAACTGCATCCAATGGGGACATTTTGACTGCTGAGGGTTGCTTGCTGTGGGATCTTTGAGATCACTCAAAGATATACTTGCTTGCTCTGGAATCTTTGAGATCACTTAACAATATAACGTTGAAGTCATTTCATACAATTGTCACTTGTGCTCATTTTGCTTGTCTCTCTGATGAGCCAATGTTATGTCCTTAGTTTTCAGGTCTCTAACTTGCCCATTCTTGCACTGATAGCTGCAGCTTTTCTCATTTCCAAAGCTATTTTTGAAACACTTTAATCAATAAGTCGTATAATGTTACCTTTAGCACTGTTACTGTCTGTCTCGTTTAGCTTTAGCACTGTTACCTTCTGTCTCATTTAGCTTTAGCACTTTTAGCTTTTCTGGTAATGCCTTTCTGTTCATGTGGTTTATTCAGGAACTTGTAGAACTGCTTTCCATCCTATATGTGCAAGGGAAGCAAGACATAGGATGGAGGTCTGGGGGAAATATGGTACTGATAATGTAAGCCTTTTCTCTCTCTTCATCACACTGAAGATATAATGTGCGAACTATTTTTGTACTAATGTTACTACAACAACTATGGTGACCACCACCATAATCACCAGTGCTAAAAGAACTTTTTTGACTTTATGCTATGACATCTTGTCAGACATCTTCTCTAAATTTCTTTACTGTATATGTCAACAGGTTGAATTACGAGCCTTTTGCTCAAAGCACACCGAACTCCCTAATGATAGGGATACCCATCAATTAGGAGAGGCTTTTGTGTCTGCCAGCCATGACTGCTCTGTTGCCAGCCATAATCCATCAACGTTGCAAATGGACAAACAGCGTAAGTTAAATATTGGCCAAAATGGAGACAAACTTGCAGTCCACACAGAAACTTCTGATACTAATTCTGGTAAACCTGGTGATGGTGAGTTATGGGAAATAGGATTGTTTGATTCCAGATCAAATGCTGAACCTTTGTCAGAATCTGGGGACTTGGACAAACTCATTGACATGGGGATATTTGAGAGAGGTGGCAATGAGGGTGCTTGGACTGCTTTTGTGTGTGAGTTTTTCTACTTTTCTTTACTTGAGAAGGCAGTTGATTTTTTTTTTAACTTCCTGGAAATTGGTTGGTTCGAAGAAGAGTTCAACTCTCTAAACCTGTTCTTTACTTTTCTTGACAATGACAAGGTATAGTCTTAACATTAGAGTAAAGCTACTGCTGATAAATTAGGAAAGCATCCTCTTTGGCTGTTTGATGTTTTACCAAGCAGATGTTTTTTCTTTGTTGGCCCCTAATGGATTTGTTTTGTTGGAGTGAGAAAATAACAAGAATATTCCTGCTCTAGAAAGGGTGCTCTATGCCTTGGGGAAGCTTACTAGATACTTTCTAACTAATTTACAACCATTTCCTCCCAAACCTCCACCTTCCTCCATAAGAAGCTTAGAGATGAAGTAGAAAAAGAATAGAAGGATATAATTAAATTTGAATGCTGCACTGATCGGATGAGTGTTTGGACAGTCTAGGATATAATTAAATTTTACTATCAGATCGTGTTTCTTTTTTCACCCATAAAGTTGGTGAACATAAGAGCAATGACACATGTTTTAAAAATCCGGCCATCTTCCTCTTTCAAGGGAATGGATCAAGCATATAGATTAGGTGAAAATGTCATGGAATGAGATGGTGATTTTTTAACTAACACCATCTTAGTTATGGGCTCCCTTCATATGGAAATTTCTCTTGCAAGACCTCATCTTTCTGATTGAGTTTTGGGCGGGTACCAAATTGAGAAGGAAATCTTATGTATGCACATACTTTAAGGTTTGGCATTTTTTATAATCTTGTGAAAATCTGTGATACACACCTTTTCTTTTTGGTGGGAGGGGGATTGGAATTTTATGATCGTCTAGGATCAATCATGAGGTAATTGTTATGGGATTAAATATTTTGTGCTCTTGTTTTCACTTGCTTGGGAGTATGATAGTGGGGGGATTTTGAGGAGGCTTGCTGTCCTTCTGGAGGGATCGGAAACCCCTTGTGTTTCTTTTTATTCTAGAAGGATGACAAGTATGCATCTCATATTGAGGAAGTGAGGTTTTCATTCTCATCTATTCCTTTCTCTCTTCATGGATGACGATATGCATATGAAGATTTTTTTTTTTATTTCAGTTGTCAAGTATTGTTTGCTCCTTAGTTCATATGTTACTTGATGTGATTTAGTGATATTAAAAGCCAGAGATTTCTGTTAACATGACCAAATGCAAATGGAAGAAAGAAAAGAAAATAGAAGGCCATAATTTTCATGTATTTTCCGATTTCCCCTTCTGTATGCAAGTGAACATGTTGGCATTTTTATGTTTCTCAGGCAGTTCAGATAATGTCTCAGGTGGAAGCCTTTCTGAAAAAATCAAGCCAGTTCATGCAGCTATTCCAGAGAAGAGCAATTCAATTAACACAGATGGGGGAGTTCCTCTTTATTCAGATGTTAATGTAGTCATCCCTAATTTCATGTAAAATTTTTGAAAGCTCTTTAATGCAGAATTTTGTGCTGCCTGATACTTTTTGGAAGCTCTAAAAAGTTTTTATTTTCAGTATTGGACACTGATTTAACAATATCTGATAAGTTATGCAAAATTATATATTTCTTGCTGCAGAAAACCAGAAGAATATTCTAATTTTTATGTTCATTCATGTGTCCATGAGAAGCTGTCACAGATACAAATTGGAATGCTTTTACAGAAAGGAATTTCTGAACTTGAAGGTAGAAGTTGCGCTAACATGAATTTTATGGTCAAGAATTGTACTTCTGTTTTATTGCTTATAATTGCAAGCTCTTTTACCATTTCATTATGTGTAAACCTAACTGGACAGGTTCAAAAGACAGAGAAATCTCTCATTTGGGGGCCTCTTCCAATCCCAGTGTCTTCTGTAATCATCAGAATAAACACTCAAGATGCAATGACTTGATCTGTAATTCCAGTGAAGTAAATTTAGAGCAGTTGGCTAAGGCTAAGAAACTGGGAATTCTCAAACTGTCTCCGGTGGATGAAGTGGAAGGAGAAATTATTTATTTTCAGAAGAGGCTACTTGGCAATGCAGTTGCAAGGAAGCACTTCACTGGTCCTTTCCTTTTTCGCCTTTATCTTTCCTCTTTTTTTTTGATATGCTGGCTCTCTTTTTTATCTTCCCGTTCTTGCACTATTCTCATATTCCATCCCAAATTATTTAAGAAAAAGGCGGATTCATATTGATATGTACATCTACATGACGTTTTTTTATCTGATGAAATGTGCTTGCAGATAATTTAATATCTAAGGTTGCCAGGCATCTACCCCAGGAGATAGATGCAGCTAGGGGGAAAAGGTGGGATGAAGTGCTTGTTAGCCAATATCTTTGTGATGTTAGAGAAGCAAAGAAGCGGGGCAGGAAAGAAAGAAGGCACAAGGAAGCCCAGGCTGTTCTAGCTGCTGCAACTGCAGCAGCAGCAGCTTCTTCTCGGTCTTCATCATTTAGGAAAGATGCCTTTGATGAATCTGCCTGTCAGGAGGTAATTTTTTCATTCACTTTTGGATTTTTTTTCTTGCCTTTGAAAGAAGGCTTGCAATTATTCGATGCAGTAATCTGTCTTACCATTTTTACCTGGTTCCAGAAATATAACACTGCTAGTGTGAGGGCTGGCATTTCTTCTCTGTTGATGCCACGTCCAAAAGAAATGCTTTCAAGGGTGGCTATTCCAAGGATTTCATTAGAGAAGTACTCTGATTTTGTTCAGTCAGTTTCAGGTTTTTCTAAAGATCATCCTAGATCATGTGACATATGCAGACGATTTGAGACAATACTGAACCACATCCTAGTCTGCTCTGGCTGCAAGGTTTTCTAGAATGGACCATCTTTTCTGTTAAGGGTGCACAATCTGCTTACTTCTTGTTGACAAAAGCTTTTATGCCAACAGGTTGAGGTTCACTTGGATTGCTATCGTTGTGGGAAGGAATCTAATGGTCCATGGCATTGTGAATTATGTGAAGAATTATTGTCATCTAGATGCTCTGGAGCTCCTGTCAATTTCTGGGACAGGGCAAATAGTGCGGAATGTGGTTTATGTGGTGGTATTACTGGTGCTTTCAGGAAATCTACTGATGGTAGATGGGTTCATGCCTTTTGTGCAGAGGTTGATTTTTTTCTTTGACCCTTCAATGGCCAATTCATGATTATTTTTTCTTATCTTTGTTGAAATGCTATTATGATTATTTTTCTATTTTTTCTTATAGTGGGTCTTTGAACCAACATTCAGAAGGGGACAAGTAAATCCTGTTGAAGGAATGGTATGTGCATATTTTAGGTGGCCATATTGTCAAAATTTTCAAGTCCATTGAGTTTTGAATACATTTCTGAAGATTTCTTGGGATGGAATATAATATTTTTAATTTAACTTTTTTTTCTCTGACTAGGCATGTTTATGACCATTCTTGTATTGTTCTTATCTGACATTTGCTTCCATCTGCAATGTAATTCCAGGAAACGATTGCAAAGGAGATTAACATTTGTTGTGTCTGCCATCATAGACATGGTGTCTGCATAAAAGTGAGTTCCAGCTTTGATTGTTTCAGAACTTATCCTTTTCTTTTCTGTAGCATCAAGTCATATAATAAAATTTTAATGGTTTTATGCAGTGTAGCGCTGGTCACTGTCAGACCACATTTCATCCAACTTGCGCTAGAAGTGCGGGTTTTTACATGAATGTTAAGACTCTTAATGGCAAGATGCAGCACATGGCATATTGTGAAAAGCATAGCTTGGAGCAGAAGGCAAAGGTCTGAATTTGTTGTTTGTACCTAAAAAGTATTGACAGCTTGTCATTTTATAATTTTGCATTGCTTGATTTATGTAGACTGGAACTCAAAAACATGGAGAAGAGGAGATAAAGAGCATGAGGCAAGTCAGGGTAAGCATGCACTCTGATTAATCATGTAATCTTCATTCAGGTGGATGTTAATGCTTACTCAGGTCTATTTTTCTTGTTCCAAGATTGGTTCGACTATATATGCTTATGACTTTTGTATGTTTACAGTGGTCTATTTCCTTGGAACTGGTCTGCTATTTTGAATTGTAAAATTGAATAGAAAAATGTCTTTCTGAGAACTTTTAATGCCATAGATGTTGTGTACATGTCTATCCTCTTGGCATGTACTGCATAAGATCATTGCGTTTCTTTTAAAGTAATTCTAAGTCGTATGACCAGTCAACTTATTTCTTATAACATTTTACATTGGTCATGACATTATTTCTTTTAAAGTGATTTTTTATTTTTGTGTGTGGTTGAGGTCTTATTTTCTATGAAAGCCCGGGTGGCTTAATTATTTTTCTTGGCATTATAACTTTCTTGCAACTGGTTCATGAGGTTGATTTAAATCTATGGCTTCGCTTCTTTCCAATCTGATGAAACATTAAGCAATTTTTCCTAATGTCATATGCATTGATTGTGAAGGAATCATCTTGTGTTTATAGGAAGTTCATAGCCAATACTTTGTTTCTGTTTGCATTTGCACTATAGTCAAGATTTAATCATATTCTTGGGGGTAGAATTACGGTGACCTAATTAACTTTATTTTTAAATTTATTTCTATAGGGTCAACTGGAGAGATTGCGTCTTCTTTGTGAAAGAATTGTTAGACGTGAAAAAATAAAGGTAACTTTCTCAGTAACAGCGAAGTGGTTGCAAGTGATTTTTATTTTTACCCAGTATTATGTAGGCAAGTCAGCTAAGAAAATACCATGTTGAAAGTGTTCTTTCAAGTCTGTGTTTGCTTCTTTATTTTTTAACTTCTCTCGAACTTCCTCCTGCATCCTTGTTGAGACTTCAGGGTGAATTTTTTCCCATTCTTACTTGATATTTACACTTTGAACCGAGTAAAATATGCTAAATTGTATTTTTATTGTTTGGAGTAACACTCCCCCCAGTACATTCATTTGCTAGAAGTTCATTTTGTTTTTTAGCTTACTGCTTCAGTTTTAAGTGAACCATTCTCTGAAGAATATATACTTTTATAGCAGTGCCTTTTACATATAATTGTTTTGCAGCGGGAGTTGGTTTTATGCTCACACAACATACTTGCTTGCAAACGAGACCAAGTTGCTCGATCGATGCTTGTTAGCAGTCCCTTTTCCCCTACAGATGTTAGTTCAGAATCAGCTACAACATCCCTCAAAGGGAATACAGATGGGTACAAGTCATGTGGTGATGCTGTCCAAAGGTCAGATGATGTCACAGTAGACAGCACCCTTTCTGTCAAGCACAGAATTAAGGTGACTTTGACCATGGACACTGACCAAAAGACAGATGACAGCTCCACATCTCAAAACCATTTTACTCCAAAACCTTCAGAGAGGATGCCTTTTGCTGGGAAGCAAATACCTCAAAGACCTTCTGCATCTTATAATATTTTGGAAGAGGGAGAATGGAGCTCAAAATCAAAGGTGCGTGTTCCTTCTGCATCATTGACTGTTTTGTTCCACTAGGTTTTCTCTGTTAGGGATAAATTGAGACCAATACTCACTACCATATCAAATAACAGCATTATGAGACTTTTGAGAAAGAGTTGGTAATGACTTCAGATGAAGCATCGATGAAGAACCAGAAATTACCTAAAGGATATTTCTATATTCCTGTTGATTGCCTTCCAAAAGAGAAGCAGATCAATCAGGATGCTTGTTCTGGTGAACCCTTGGAACATGATAGGTAGAAGAGGGCCAATTCTGGATTTTGGACTTGCCCACTGGAAATCAACAGCTGTCTATTGTGGACAACTGCTTTCTGCCTGGAGCTACCAAATTTACCTGATTTATGAAGGGAGAATGGCAGAAAGATGCCAAGATGGGTTTCTGGGCTGTGTAGCAGCTTGGCTGGATGTAATGTTCTGGGAGGGGTTGGCATCGTATTCATCATGAGAATAACTAACTGTACAGTAGGTGAGGGTCTATTCCATTACACCATGTATTCCAAGCGGCTCATTTTTCATCAAGTAGATGCTTGTCCCTCTTGGCTGGGAAGCAACGCTTCTTGTATCCTGATCCAAGGAATTAGAAGGTGTTGCCTGCTGGGCTTTCGCTGTAACGTCGATGTAAATATTCTCAGCATTATTTCTCAAAAGAACTTTCGCTCATCTAGTTTGATGGAGCGTCGAAGTTATCTTTCCCATTGTGACCTACTCATTATCTGCTGGTTTTTTTAGTGTTTCAATCAGGTTTAGTTTCAATAGGTAGTGGTTCTTTTGTAGGAAGTTGCATTCCCTTTGTCAACGTGGCATCTGATTTGTGCCAGGTCC
>Ga0325401_1005890_pt1 | contig 11810 bp, 9 predicted proteins | sample PopdelMetagenome_FD_205666 | JGI IMG/M metagenome (GOLD analysis project Ga0325401, IMG submission 205666) | Populus deltoides microbial communities from Bellville, Georgia, United States - Xylem-PdKOR-R2 | ecosystem: Host-associated > Plants > Phyllosphere > Stem > Wood/Secondary xylem | place...
GACGCCGGCGGCATCTCGCCCAGGCCCTTGAAGCGGGACACCTCGACCTTCTGGTTCGCCTTGAACTCGCGCTTGAGGATCCGCTCCCGGTCGGCATCGTCCCGCGCGTAGACGGACTTGGCGCCGTGCTGGAGGCGGTAGAGCGGCGGCTGGGCGAGGAAGACGCGGCCCTCCCGCACCAGGACGGGCAGCTCCTTGTAGAAGAAGGTCATCAGCAGCGCGGCGATATGGGCGCCGTCCACGTCCGCGTCGGTCATGACGATGATGCGGCCGTAGCGGAGCCGCGCCAGGTCGAAGCGGTCCCCGATGCCGCAGCCGAGCGCCTCCACCAGGTCGCGCAGCTCCTGGTTGGCGCGCAGCTTCTCGGTGGAGGCCGAGGCGACGTTGAGGATCTTGCCCCGCAGCGGCAGCACCGCCTGGGTGGCCCGGTCTCGCGCCTGCTTGGCCGAGCCGCCGGCGGAGTCGCCCTCGACGAGGAAGATCTCGGTCGAGGTCGCGTTCTCGGAGGAGCAGTCGGCGAGCTTGCCGGGCAGACGCAGCCGGCGCGTCGCGCTCTTGCGCGGCACGTCCTTCTGCTCGCGCCGGCGGATGCGGTCCTCGGCCCGCTCGATCGCCCAGGCGAGGAGGTTGTCGGCGTTGCGCGTGTCGCCGGTCAGCCAGTGGTCGAAATGGTCGCGCAGCGCGCCCTCGACCAGCCGCGCGGCTTCCGGCGAGGTGAGCTTGTCCTTCGTCTGCCCCTGGAACTGCGGCTCCCGGATGAAGACGGAGGCCATGCCCGCGAGGCCGCCGAACAGGTCCTCCGCCGTGACGTTGGCCGCCCGCTTCTCCTTCCGCAGCTCGCCGTAAGCGCGCAGGCCCTTCACCAGGGCGTTGCGGAACCCGGCCTCGTGCGTGCCGCCCTGCGGGGTGGGAATGGTGTTGGCGTAGGTGCTGAGGAAGCCCTCGCCGCCCTCCACCCAGGTCGCCGCCCACTCGGCGCGCCCGGCGCCGCCGGGGAAGGTCGCCTCGCCGGCCCAGGGGGAGGGGACGACGGTCGGGCGGCCCTCGATGGCGGCCGCCAGGTAGTCGGTCAGGCCGCCCGGGAAGTGCAGCGTGGCCGCGGCCGGCGTCTCATCCTTGATGAGGCGCGGGTCGCAGGACCAGCGGATCTCGACGCCCTTGTAGAGGTAGGCCTTGGACCGGCAGAACCGGTACAGGCGCTGGGGCAGGAACTGGAGCTTGCCGAAGATGTCCGGGTCCGGCCGGAAGCGGATCGTGGTGCCGCGGCGGTTGTGCACCGGCCCCGCGTTCTTCAGCTTCGCCAGCGGCTTGCCGCGGGAATAGGCCTGGGTGAACAGGGTGCGGTCGCGCGCGACCTCCACCTCCATCCGCTCCGACAGGGCGTTGACCACCGACGACCCAACGCCGTGCAGGCCGCCGGAGGTGTCGTAGGCCTTGCCGGAGAACTTGCCGCCGGAATGGAGGGTGGTGAGGATCACCTCCAGCGCCGAGAGCTTCGGGAACTTCGGATGCGGGTCAACCGGGATGCCGCGGCCGTTGTCGCGCACCGTGAGCCAGTTGTCCGGTTCCAGCGTGACCTCGATGCGGTCGGCGTGGCCGGCCACCGCCTCGTCCATGGCGTTGTCGATCACCTCGGAGGCGAGGTGATGCAGGGCGTTCTCGTCCGTGCCACCGATGTACATGCCGGGGCGGCGGCGGACGGGCTCCAGCCCCTCCAGCACCTCGATGTCCGCGGCGGAATAGCTCGCCTGGGCCGGGCCCTTCGGGGGGCGGCCACCGAAAAGATCGTTCATGTCTTGTTCTGGTCCCCTGGCCCAACCTACCCTGCCAGGACCCCGAAAAGCAACCGCCCCCGACGCCTCGCGGCGCCGGGGGCGGGAAGGAACCCTCGCTGGGTCCTGGACCGTCAGTCCTTGCCCTGCAGGTGGGCCTCGATCATCCAGAGGGACTTGTCCACCTCGCGGGAGACCTGGGTCAGCAGGTCGGCCGTGTCGGCGTCACCGGCGTCGTCCGTGGCGTCGATCCCCTCGCGGAGGGACTTGGCCATTTGGGCGTAGCGGTCGGCGAGCGCGGCGCAGTGGTCCAGCCCGTCGAGCATCTTGTTGTCGTACTGGGCGAGCCGCTTGGTGGCGCCGATCGTCTCGGTCGTGCCGTCCGGGATGCCGCCGAGCTGGACGCAGCGCTCCGCGATCTCGTCCGTCTGCTCGTTGAGCACGGTGTAGAACTTTTCGAACATCGTGTGCAGGCCGTAGAAGTGGCTGCCCTTGACGTTCCAGTGCGCCTGCTTGGTGGAGTTGGTCAGGTCCGCCATGTCCACGAGGCAGGCCTGCAGCACGCCGATCGAGACGGCCTTGCCGTTGCTCGGGGTGTCGTTACGGGTGGGGATCTTGCCGGGCACCTTGCCCGCTTCAGCCTTGGCCACGATGGCCTCCTTCGATTCGGTCGGGCGATATCAGGGGATCGATCGCGCCTCTGCCAACCCGAATGCCCCGCGCCGGCGAAGGTTTCACGCATGGCCGGGACGCGCCGGACGCGGGGTCTCTGAGCAAGAATGCGTCGCAATTCAACCGCTTGCGGGCGGGACGATCAGATCGGAAGCTGGATGAAGCGCTCCGCCTCGGGGGTGCTGCCCTCCTCCTGGAAGGCCGCGGCGGTCGCCAGCACGGCGTGGTCGTCCTCGCTCAGCCGAGATTGCTCGCGCAGGTGGTCCTCCCAGGATCGGACCGCCCACAGCTCCACGTAGCGCTCGGGATGGGCGACGTCCTCGTAGAGACGCCAGACGATGGCGCCCGCGCGCAGCCGCACGCCGCGCACCTCCCCCATGGCGGCGAGGAAGGCGGAGCGCGACCCCGCGGGGACGGCGTAGCGGACGGATTCGAGGACCCGGCCGTCCCCCACGCGAAGCGCCGGCAGGAGCGCCGGGTCCGGGGCGTCCGGGGTCGGCTCCGTCCGGTCGGCCGTCGGCTCCGGCGCGGCACTCGCCTCCAGGGGCAGGCGTCGCGTGGCCACCGCGATGGCGACGCTCGCGACGCCGAAGGCGACGAGGGTGTGCGGCAGGCCGAGCAGGGCGCCGCCGATGCCGCCGAGGGTCGATCCGGCGGCCAGCGCCCCGAAGGCGGCGACCTGGTACAGCCCGATCGCCCGGGCCCGCACCCAGGGGCGCGCCGCCATCTGCCCGGCGGCCGAGAGGGTGGAGGTCATGCCGAGCCAGGAGGCCCCGTAGACGAGCATCGCCAGCCCGGCCGGCGCCCAGTGGTGGGACAGGCCGAGCAGGGCGATGGCGAGGCCCATGATGCTCCCGCAGACGAGGACCATGTTCGTCTGGGACAGCCGCCGCCGGACCGCTGGCAGGAAGAAGCTGCACCCGACGGCCCCCGCCCCCATGGCGCCGAGCATCAGCCCGAACGCCTCCGGACCGAGGCCGAGCTGGTGGCGCACGAGCAGCGGCAGCAGCCCCCAGACGGCGGAGCCGGTGAAGTGCAGCAGCGCCGCGCGGCCGATGATGGCGCGCATCAGGGGGCTGGCGAAGACGAACCGCACCCCGCTCCGCATGGCCGGCAGCAGGCGCTCGGGCGGGTTCGCGTCCACGGGCGGGATCCGCTGCCAGCGGACCAGGGCGAGGGTCAGGTAGAGGAAGCAGGCGGCATTGAGGGCGAAGGCGACCTCCGCGCCCGCCAGACCCAGCACCACGCCGCCGAGGGCGGGGCCGATCGCCCGGGCGAGGTTGAAGCCCATGCTGTTGAGCACGATCGCCTGCACGAGGTCGCCGCGCGGCACCAGCTCCGGCGTCGTCGCGGCGAAGCCCGGGAAGTTCGCCGCGCCGCCCACCCCGACGCAGAAGGTGAGGGCGAGCAGCCCCCAGGGCCCCAGCAGGTCCGCCGCCGTCAGCGCGCAGAGGAGAAGGGCCGTGGCGCCAATCCAGAGCTGCGTCAGGAGCAGGAAGCGGCGCCGGTCCATGATGTCCGCCAGCGCCCCCGCCGGCAGGGCGAGGAGGAAGACGGGGAGGAGGGAGGCGACCTGCACGAGGCTGACCATGACGGCCGAGGGCGAGAGCGACGTCATGAGCCACCCCGCCGCGGTGCTCTGGACCCAGCCGCCGATGTTGCTCACCAGCGTCCCGACCCAGAGGATGCGGAAGGCCGGATGGCGGAGGGGGAGGAAGGCGGCGGGCAGGGGCATCGGGCGGGGGAGGGGCTCCGGGCAGCGGGGGTTCCTGCCCGCCGGAGGGATCGGGGGCAAGCCTGCATTGCGCCGATCCGCGATGCGGCGGGCGCGGCGCGGTGCTATGTCGGCGGCCATGCTGCAGCGCTTCCTCTCCTACTACCGCCCGCACCGGCGGCTGTTCCTGCTCGACTTCGGCTGCGCGGTGCTGTCGGGGCTGCTGGAGCTCGGCTTCCCGATCGCCGTGAAGGCCTTCGTGGACCGGCTCCTGCCGGGGCAGGACTGGGCCCTCATCGCGCTGGCGGCGGCCGCCCTGCTGGTCATCTACGTGGTGAACGCGGGGCTGATGGCCGTCGTGACCTACTGGGGCCACATGCTCGGCATCAACATCGAGACGGAGATGCGCCGCCGCGCCTTCGCCCACATCCAGAAGCTCTCCTTCTCCTACTTCGACGAGCGCAAGACGGGCCACCTGGTGGGGCGCCTGACGAAGGACCTGGAGGAGATCGGCGAGGTCGCCCATCACGGGCCGGAGGACCTCTTCATCGCCGTCATGACGCTTCTCGGCGCCTTCGCGCTGATGTTCACGGTCAACGCCGAGCTGGCCTTCATCACCGCCCTCGTCGTCCCGGTCACGGGCTGGATGACGGCGCGCTTCGGCGGGCGGATGACGCGGAACTGGCGCGAGATCTACGGCAGGGTCGGCAACTTCAACGCCCGCATCGAGGAGAACGTGGGCGGCATCCGCGTGGTCCAGGCCTTCGCCAACGAGGAGCACGAGAAGCGCCTCTTCGCGCGCGACAACGAGGGCTACCGGGCGACGAAGCTGGAGGCCTACCGCCTGATGGCGGCCAGCACCTCGCTCTCCTACCTCTCCATGCGGCTGACGCAGATGGTGGTGATGGTGGCGGGCGCCTGGTTCGTCCTGCGCGGGGAGCTGACGGCGGGCGGCTTCATCGGCTTCCTGCTGCTCGTCGGCGTGTTCTTCCGCCCGGTCGAGAAGATCAACTCGGTGATCGAGACCTACCCCAAGGGCATCGCCGGCTTCCGCCGCTACGTCGAGCTGATGGACACCGAGCCCGACATCGCCGACCGGGCGGGCGCGCGGGACGTCGCCGGCCTGCGGGGCGAGATCCGCTACGAGGGCGTGCGCTTCGCCTACGGGGACGGCCGCCCCGTGCTGGACGGGGTGGACCTGCACCTCCGCCCCGGCGAGACGGCCGCCTTCGTCGGGCCGTCCGGCGCGGGGAAGACGACCCTCTGCTCCCTTCTCCCCCGCTTCTACGAGGTCGCGGGCGGGCGGATCACGATCGACGGCATCGACGTCCGGGACATGACGCTCGCCTCGCTGCGAGGGCAGATCGGCATCGTGCAGCAGGACGTCTTCCTCTTCGGCGGCACCATCCGGGAGAACATCGCCTATGGCCGCCTCGGCGCCTCCGAGGGGGAGATCGTCGAGGCGGCCCGCCGGGCGCGGCTGGACGGGGTGATCGCGGCGCTGCCGGCCGGACTCGACACGCTGATCGGGGAGCGCGGCGTGAAGCTCTCGGGCGGGCAGAAGCAGCGGCTGGCGATCGCGCGGATCTTCCTCAAGAACCCGCCCATCCTCATCCTCGACGAGGCGACCTCGGCCCTCGACACGGAGACGGAGCGGGCGATCCAGGAGTCGTTGCGCGAGCTCTCGGTCGGGCGGACCAGCCTCGTGATCGCGCACCGGCTGGCCACCATCCGGGACGCCGACCGCATCGTGGTGGTCGAGGCCGGCCGGGTGGTGGAGCAGGGCCGTCACGGGGAGCTGGTGGGGCGGGGCGGGGCCTATGCCCGCCTCGCCTCCGTGCAACGGGCCGGGTAGGCGGCTTGCCAGGGCGGGCGGGCAGGGGTGTCATGGCCCCGCCACCTGCCGGGGAGCCGCCGATGAGCCGCAGCGAGGGATCGGGCCCCGCACCGGGGACGGGGCCGCGCATCGCGACCTACGCCGAGTTCTGGCCGCACTACCTGCGCGAGCACGCGGACCCGCGGACGCGGTGGGTCCACGTCCTCGGCACGGTGATCGGCGTCGCCCTGTTCCTCGCCGGGCTCGCCTCCGGCCGGTGGTGGCTCGTGCTGGCGGGACTCGTTTCCGGCTACCTCTTCGCCTGGGGCAGCCACATGCTGATCGAGCGGAACCGGCCCGCCACCTTCACCCACCCGCTCTGGTCCCTCGGCTCCGACCTGCGGATGGCGTGGCTGTTCCTGACCGGACGGCTGGAGTCGGAGCTGCGCCGGGCCGGGGTGGGCTGAGGCTCACCGCCCGAGGAGGAAGCCCACCGCGGCGGCGTTGAAGGGCCCCGGGTGCTCCACCGTGAAGGCGTGGCCGCCGGTCTCGCTGATCCACAGGGTCGCGTCCGGCAGGCCCTCCGCCAGGTCGCGGGAGGCGGTCCAGGGCACCAGGAGGTCGTCCCGCGACGCGGCGACGAGGGTGGGCGCCCCGACGGCGCCGAGGCTGCCCGACGCGTCGAAGGCGCGGAGCGCGCCGATGCGGCGGAGGAGGTTCGCCTCGCCCTGGAAGCCGGCGGTGCCGTGGGCGATCTCCGCGTCGATCCGCGCGGCGTGCGCGGCCATGTACGGGGCGGTGTGCAGGAACAGCGGCTGGGCGGCCACGTAGGCGGCGGGACCCTGGCTCCGCAGGATGCCGAGCCGGATGTCGAAGAGGCGCGCGGTGTGCGGCTCGATCCTCGCCCAGGCGTTGACGAGGACGAGCCGGCCGAGGCGCGCAGGGTACCGGCGCGCGAGCTCCAGCCCCACCAGCCCGCCCAGCGCGTGGCCGAGGAAGTGGGCCCGGTCGATCCCGGCGGCATCGAGCACCTCCACGGCGTCCCTCGCCATGTCGGCGATGGCGTAGGGGTCGGGCAGGGGGCCGGCATTGCGTCCGGTACCGCGGTGGTCGAAGGCGACGACGCGGAAGTGCTCCTCCAGCGCCGCGCGCTGCGGCTCCCAGAAGGCGGCAGCGCCGCCGAGGCCGGCGGAGAGGAGGACCGCCTCCGCGCCCGGACGGCCGGTGACCTCGTGCCTCACCGGGGGAGGTGCGCGACGGTCGCGATCTCGACGAGCGCCTCCGGCTTCACGAGGCCGCACTGGACGCAGTACCGGGCCGGCTTGTCGCCCGGGAAGTACTCGGCATAGACCGCGTTGATCGCCGCGTAGTTCGCCCAGTCCGTCAGGAAGATGTGGTTCATGGTCACGTCGGCCATGGTTCCCCCCGCGGCGCGGACCACCCGCTCGATCGTCTCCAGCACGTGCCGCGCCTGCGCGGCGGCGTCGCCGACGTGCACCACGTTGTTGTCCCCGTCGAAGGGGAGGGTGCCGGAGACGTAGAGCACGCCGTCCGCCGTCGCGCCGGGCGAGAAGGGGGCGATCGGCTTGCCGGAGCCGGCGGGGATGACGGGCGTCATGGGCATGGTCGGGCGTTCTCCTGATCCGGTGGCGCCGGCGCAGCAAGCCCCGTGCCGTCAGGCGAGGGCGAACTTGGCCGCCGACAGGGCGGCGATCAGCCACACCGCGCCGTGCACCTCCCCCGCGCGTCCGGCGACGAGCTTGATCAGCGCGTAGGCGATGAAGCCGATCCCGATCCCCGTCGCGATGGAGAAGGTGAAGGGCATGGCCATCGCGCCGAGGATCGCCGGTAGGTACTCGGTCGTGTCGTCCCAGTTCAGGTCGCGCAGCGACTGGGCCATGAGGCAGGCCACGAAGACGAGGGCCGGCGCCGTCGCGAAGGCCGGGATCGCCGTCGCGACCGGCGCGAGGAAGAGGGCGAGCAGGAACAGCACCCCGACCGTCAGCGCCGTCAGCCCCGTGCGTCCCCCGGCCTGCACCCCCGCCGCGCTCTCGATGTAGCTGACGGTGGTGGAGGTGCCGAGGGCCGCGCCGATCATCGCCCCGCCGCTGTCGGCCATCAGGGCGCGTCCGAGGCGCGGCACGGAGCCGTCCGGCCGCATGAGGCCCGCCCGATGGGTGGTGGCGATCAGCGTTCCGGCATTGTCCAGCAGGTCCACCATGAAGAAGGTGAACACCACGCCTGCCACGCCGAGCGACAGCGCGCCCGCGAGATCCATCTGCAGGAAGGTCGGCGCGAGGGAGGGCGGGGCGGAGACGAGGCTGTCGAACCGCGTCAGCCCGAAGGGGATGCCCGCCAGGGCGGTGGCGAGGATGCCGAGAACGATCGCCCCCGGCACGCGCCGCGCCACCAGCCCCGCGATGAGGACGAAGCCGGCCGAGCCGAGCAGGACCGGGGTGGAGGCAACGTTGCCCATGGCGACGAGGGTGGCCGGGTGGTCGACGACCAGGCCGAGGTTCTTCAGCCCGATCAGTCCGAGGAACAGCCCGATCCCCGCCGCGATGCCGAGCTTGAGAGACAGCGGGATGCCGTTGATCAGCCATTCCCGGAAGCCGGCGAGGGAGACGAGGAAGAAGAGGATCCCCGACAGGAACACCGCCCCCAGCGCCACCTGCCAGGGGATCCCCATGCCGCCCACCACCGCGAAGGCGAAGTAGGCGTTCAGCCCCATCCCGGGGGCCAGCGCGATCGGATAGTTCGCCAGAAGGGCCATGAGGGCGCAGCCGATGGCGGCGGCCAGGCAGGTGGCGACGAAGGCCGCGCCCGCGTCGATGCCGGCCGCCGCCATGATCTGCGGGTTGATGACGACGATGTAGGCCATCGTCAGGAAGGTGGTCAGGCCGGCCACCACCTCCGCGCGCGGCGTGGTGCCGTTCTCGGCGAGCCTGAAGAGACGTTCCATCGATTCCCTCGATCCTTCCCCGCGCGGATGCTGCCGCGCCCACGGCCGCCGGGACAGGCCCCGCGTGGCGGGGCGACCGAGCAAGATCGATGCCCTTCCCCGCCCCCGCCGTTCTGCTATTCCACCGAGGGAACCGACCCGGAGGAACACGATGTCCGATCCGCTGCCGCCGTCCGGGGATCTCGAGGCCGGGAGGGCCGACGCGGTCGGCCCGGAGCGGAAGGAGGTCGCGGCTCTCCGATCCCGCCGCTGGTTCGGACCGGCCGACCTGCGAAGCTTCGGGCACCGCTCGCGCGCCATGCAGATGGGCTACAGCCCGGAAGAGTGGACCGATCGCCCCATCATCGCGATCGTCAACACCTGGTCCGACCTGCAGCCCTGCCACGCCCACTTCAAGCAGCGCGTGGACGACGTGAAGCGCGGCATCCTGATGGCCGGCGGCTTCCCGGTAGAGCTGCCCGCGCTCTCGGTCAGCGAGAGCTTCGTCAAGCCGACGACGATGATGTACCGCAACATGCTGGCGATGGAGACGGAGGAGCTGCTCCGCTCCCATCCCGTCGACGGCGCGGTGCTGATGGGCGGCTGCGACAAGACCACGCCCGGCCTGCTGCTCGGCGCGACGAGCATGGACATCCCGAGCATCTTCCTGCCCGCCGGGCCGATGCTGCGCGGCAACTGGCAGGGCAAGGTGCTCGGCTCGGGCTCCGATTCCTGGAAGTACTGGGACGAGCTGCGCGCGGGCAAGATCACCGACCAGGACTGGCTCGGCGTGGAGGGCGGCATCGCCCGCTCCTACGGCACCTGCATGACCATGGGCACCGCGAGCACGATGACCGCGATCGCGGAGGCCGTCGGCATGACCCTGCCGGGCGGCTCCTCCGTGCCGGCGGCCGATGCCGGGCACATCCGGCTGGCCAGCGAGAGCGGACGGCGGATCGTGGAGATGGTCTGGGAGGACCTGACGCCGCGCAAGATCCAGTCCAAGGCGGCCTTCGGCAACGCGATCGCGGTGGCGATGGCCATGGGCTGCTCGACCAACGCGATCATCCACCTCATCGCCATGGCGCGTCGGGCGGGGCAGGACGTCGGTCTGGAGGATTTCGAGCGCTACTCCCGCCGCGTGCCGGTGATCGGCAACGTGCGCCCCTCCGGCAACGCCTATCTGATGGAGGACTTCTTCTACGCCGGCGGCATCCGCGCCCTGATGGGTAACATCCGCGAGCACCTCGACCTGTCCTGCCTGACGGTCACGGGCCGGACGGTCGGCGAGAACATCGAGGGCGCGCGCGTCTTCAACGACGATGTCATCCGCCCCACCGGCAACCCGATCTACGGGGAGGGGTCGCTGGCCGTGCTGAAGGGCAACCTCGCGCCCGACGGCTGCGTCATCAAGCCGGCGGCGATGGACCAGCGCTTCCTGAAGCACTCCGGCCCGGCCGTGGTGTTCGACGACTATCCCTCCATGAAGAAGGCTGTGGAGGACGAGAGCTATCCCTTCACGCCGGACACGGTGATGGTGCTGCGCAACGCGGGGCCGCAGGGCGGGCCGGGCATGCCGGAATGGGGGATGCTGCCCATGCCGAAGAAGCTGCTGAAGATGGGGCTGCGCGACATGATGCGGATGTCGGACGCGCGCATGTCCGGCACCTCCTACGGCGCCTGCGTGCTGCACGTCGCGCCGGAATCCTACGTCGGCGGACCGCTCGCCCTGCTGCGGACGGGCGACATCGTGACGATGGACGTGGACGCCCGCACCATCGACATGGAGGTCTCCGCCGAGGAGCTGGAACGCCGCCGCGCGGAGTGGCGCGCGCCCGAGCCCCGCTTCGAGCGCGGCTACGGCTTCATGTTCACGAAGCACATCCAGCAGGCGAACGAGGGCTGCGACTTCGATTTCCTGCGGACCGAGTTCGGCGCGCCCGTGCCCGAGCCGGTCATCTACTGAGGAGCCGCGACCGATGGCGCTTACCGACGAGACGCGCGCGAGGCTGAAGGCCGTCAGCACCGCCACCGTCGCCACCATCCTGTTCAAGCGCGGTCTGCGAAGCCAGTTCATCCAGGACGTGCAGCCGCTGCGGGTGCGCGAGGAGAGCATGGTGGGGGAGGCCTTCACGCTCCGCTACATCCCGGCGCGGGAGGACCTGAACGGGATCGAGGTCTTCAAGGATCCCGAGCATCCGCAGAGGAAGGGCGTCGAGACCTGCCCGCCCGGCGCGGTGATGGTGATGGACAGCCGCAAGGACGCGCGCGCGGCCTCCGCGGGCTCCATCCTGATCACGCGGCTGATGGTGCGGGGCGTGGCCGGCGTCGTGACCGACGGCGGCTTCCGCGACGCCGCCGAGATCGCGGCGATGGACATCCCGACCTACCATCGCCGTCCCTCGGCGCCGACGAACCTGACGCTGAACCACGCGATCGACCTCAACGTGCCGATCGCCTGCGGCGACGCACCGGTCTTCCCGGGCGACGTCATCCTGGGCGACGGCGACGGCGTGATCGTCATCCCCGCCGGCATCGCCGACGCGGTGGCGGCGGAGGCGGTCGAGATGACCGCCTACGAGGACTTCGCGACCGAGCGCGTGCGCGCCGGTCAGTCGATCCGGGGCCTCTACCCCGCGACCGACCCGGCCAACCTCGACGCCTTCGCCGCCTGGCGGAAGGAGAAGGGGCGCTGAGCCCTAGTCCGGCTTGACGTTCGCGCTCCGCACCACGCCGCCCCAGCGCTCGATCTCGGCGCGGAGGAAGGTGCCGAACTCCCCCGGCGTGTCGCCGCCGGGCTCGGCGCCCTGGTCCTGCAACACCTTCGAGACCGCGGGGCTCCGCATCGCCGCGGCCAGGGCGTCGCGGATGGCGGAGACGAGCTCGGGCGGCGTG
>Ga0325401_1005902_pt1 | contig 11795 bp, 8 predicted proteins | sample PopdelMetagenome_FD_205666 | JGI IMG/M metagenome (GOLD analysis project Ga0325401, IMG submission 205666) | Populus deltoides microbial communities from Bellville, Georgia, United States - Xylem-PdKOR-R2 | ecosystem: Host-associated > Plants > Phyllosphere > Stem > Wood/Secondary xylem | place...
GGCCTTCGTCGACGCGCTGCGCGTCGTCCGGCTGCCCTACCACCTCTCCGCCGTCACCCAGGCCGTCGCCCGGGTCGCGCTGGCCAACGCGACCGAGATGCTCGCCGCCGTCGACCGGCTCCGCGTCGCCCGGGACGAGGTCGCCGCCTGGCTCGCCGGCCGCGGGCTCGAGGTCGCCGACTCCGACGCGAACTTCGTGCTGTTCGGCCGCTTCGCCGACCGCCACGCGGTGTGGCAGGGCCTGCTCGACCGGGGCGTGCTGATCCGCGAGGTCGGGCCCGCCGGCTGGCTGCGGGTCTCCGCGGGCACGCCCGAGGAGATGAACGCCTTCACCCAGGCCCTCGACGAGGTCCTGGCCGACGACGACCTGAGCGCGAGGATGCCGTGACCCAGTCCCACACCGCGACCCCGGGCAGCACCGGCCGGCCGGCTCGCCGGGCGAGCCTCGAGCGCGCGACCAGCGAGTCGAGCATCCGCGTCAGCCTCGACCTCGACGGCACCGGCGCCTCGACGATCTCCACCGGCGTCGGCTTCTACGACCACATGCTCACCGCGCTGGCCCGTCACGCGCTGCTCGACCTCGAGGTCGAGGCCACCGGCGACACCTACATCGACGCGCACCACACCGTCGAGGACGTCGCGATCACCATCGGGCAGGCGCTGCGGCAGGCGCTCGGCGACAAGACCGGCATCCGTCGCTTCGGCGACGCGCTCGTGCCCCTCGACGAGGCGCTCGCGCAGGCCGTCGTCGACGTGTCGGGGCGCCCCTACGCGGTGTGCACCGGCGAGCCCGAGGGCCAGGTGTACGCCCGGATCGGCGGCGGCGACCTGGCCCCGGACGGGCGTACGAGCGTGCCGTACACGGGTTCGCTGACCCGGCACGCCTTCGAGTCCCTGGCCTTCCACGCGCACCTCTGCCTGCACGTCCGCGTGCTGGCCGGGCGCGACCCGCACCACGTCGTCGAGGCGCAGTTCAAGGCGGTCGCCCGTGCGCTGCGCGACGCGGTCGCCTACGACGAGCGCGTGGTCGGGGTGCCGAGCACGAAGGGTTCGCTGTGAGCCCGGGTCCCTCCTCGCCCGACGTCGTGGTCCTCGACTACGGGTCGGGCAACCTCCGCTCCGCGGAGCGTGCCGTGGCACGCACGGGCGCGAGCGTGCTGCTGACCGACGACGCCGGGGCCGCGCTCGAGGCACCCGGGCTGGTCGTGCCGGGCGTGGGTGCGTACGCCGCGTGCATGGCCGGGCTGCGCGCGGTGGGCGGGCCCGACGTCATCGCCGCCCGGGTGGCCGCCGGTCGGCCGACGCTGGCCATCTGCGTGGGCCACCAGATCCTGTTCGGCTCGGGCATCGAGCACGGCGTCGAGGCTGACGGCGTGGGCGTCTGGCCCGGGGTCGTCGAGCGGCTGCACGCCGAGCGGCTGCCGCACATGGGCTGGAACACCGTCGAGGCGCCCTCGGGCACCCGACTCTTCGACGGGGTGGCCGACGAGCGCTTCTACTTCGTGCACAGCTACGGCGTGCGCGAGCTCGACGAGCCCGAGGGCCGGCTCGTGACGTGGGCCGAGCACGCCGGTGACCGGTTCGTGGCCGGCGTGGAGGAGGGGCCGCTCTGGTCGACCCAGTTCCACCCGGAGAAGAGCGGCGACGCGGGCGCCCGGCTCGTGGCCAACTGGGTCGCCACGATCTGATCCGACCGGCGCACGAATCCGGCGCCTCGACCCCCCTCGAGAAGTGTCGGAGGGGGGCTCTAGCGTCTGCCTCCTCAGACCTCGACGGCGAGGGCTGGGGGAGGAGCGGACCCGTGGTCGAGACCCCGAAGACGCCGCGCAGGCGGTCCAGCAGCACCGGCAGCAGGTCGGCCGCGCTCCTCGCCACCGTGGCGCTGGTGGGCAGCGGTCTCGCCGCCGTGGCGCCGGTCGCGCAGGCTGCCCCCGGCGCCGCCTCCGACCCGGCGCTCGCGCGCTCGACCGAGCTCTCCGAGACCAGCCGGCTCGCCGACCGCCGCACGGTGGTGACGGGCGACGAGGCCTGGGTGCTCGGCACCGCCGACGGCCGGTTCCCCGCGGCCGGCTTCCACACCCGCGGCGAGATGAGCGGCTTCTGGACGCCGAGCCTCAAGCTGCTCGACGGGGTGTGGTTCGGCCTCGACGACCAGTGGATCGGCGAGGGCACGAGGACGACCTCGGGCTGGGGCTACGTCCGCACCGACCTGCCCGCGACCGACGGCGTCGCAGCGAGCCGCACCGACTTCGTGCCCGACGGGGTGCCCGGGGCCCTGGTCGGGCTCACCCTGCAGTCGTCGACGACGAAGACCGTCACGCTGCGCGCCGACGCCCACTCCGAGCTGATGGGCTCCTACCCGTGGGGCGAGACCACCCCGAGCCAGACGACGGTCAACCTGCCCGACACCGCCGCGGTCGAGGGCACGGCGCTGGTCTTCCGCGACCGCGGCACGCCGCCCGGCGCCAACCAGACCGCGCACGACTGGGCCGCGGCCTTCGGCTCCGCCGTCGAGCCCGACGCCACCGACCTCGGCCCCGACCACCGCGGGCCGCAGGACCCGGCCGTGGTCTGCCCGGCCTCCGGGCCCGACGCTCCGACCCAGCCGAAGCGCTGCGACGACACCGAGTACGGCCGGGGGACGGGCGGCCAGCTCTCCTACGAGCTGCGCCTGACCAAGGACACCCCGACGACGGTCTGGTTCGGTGTCGGGGGCTCGCGCTCCGGGCCCGCCGGCGCGAAGGCCGCGCTCTCGACGCTCCTCGCCGACCCCGACGCCGCCCTCGCGGCCAAGGTCGCGGCCCGGGAGAAGGTCGACCGGCGCACCGTGGTCTCGCTGCCCGACGACGAGCTCACCGAGCAGAGCGTCGCCTGGTCCAAGCAGATGCTGGCCGCGTCCGTGCAGCGCTCGGACGACGTCGCGCTGCGCGTCGTGGACGCGGGCAAGGACTACCCGGCACCCGTGGCCACGCTCGACTCGATGCGCTGGCTCGGGGCCGGCTGGCCCGACTACACCTGGCTCTTCGGCACCGACGGCGAGTTCACGGCGTTCGCCTCGGTCGCCGCGGGGCAGTTCGGGCCGATCAAGGCGCACCTGCGCACCCTCCGCGACGTGTCCGAGGCGGTCAACGGCGGCAGCGGCAAGATCGTCCACGAGGTGACGCCGGACGGCGCGGTCTACTTCGGCGCCAACGCCGACGAGGGCAACACCGACGAGTCGGCGAAGTACCCGTCGGCGGTGGCGCTGGTCTGGCGCTGGTCCGGCGACCAGCGGTTCCTGCGCGACCTCTACCCGGCGAGCGTCAGGGCGATGCGCCACGTGGCCTCGCTCGACACCGACGGCGACGGCTGGCCCGAGGGCCTCGGCAACGTCGAGCGCAGCGGGATGGGCGAGGAGAAGCTCGACAACACCGTCTACACGATCCGCGGCTACGCCGACCTGGCCGACCTGGCCAAGGCCCGCAAGGACACCAGGACCGAGCGCTGGGCCACGGCGCAGGCGCTCCGGCTCGCGAAGAAGTTCGAGAAGTCCTGGTGGTACGGCCGTGACGGGGCCCGCTCGTACGCCGACTCTCTCGACCCGAGCCCGGTCGGCGGCGCCAACACCAAGATCTTCCAGCGCCACTGGATCGGGCTCACCCCGACCGACGCGGTCCTGCCGGCCGTCAAGGGCCGCAAGGCGGGGCCGCTGGCCTCCGACGGCCACGCCCGCACGACGCTCGCCCAGCACGAGCGCCCGTGCTTCACCGGCCCGCTCGGGCTCTACCACACGGGCACGGGGGCGAACAGCGTCGCCGACGACCCGGCCAACCCCGACGGCCCGGCGTGCGACGACGTGGTCTCCTCGGTGGTCAACGAGACGAGCATCTTCACGCTGAACAGCGCGATCGCCGGCGTCAGCGAGGGCAACTACGGCCGCCTCGCCGCCGACCAGCAGGGCGTCTACGTCCACGGCAACGCGCGCGGCCAGCTCGACCCCGACCTGTGGGAGATGCCCGGCGCGATGCCGGAGATCGTCCCCGGCGGCTCCTTCGGCGCGAACATCGACAAGCTGCTGACCGAGCGCTCGATGGTCATGCAGGCGTGGGGCGCGTACGGGACGCTGTGGCCGGTCGTGCACCAGTGGCTGGGCGTCTCGCCCGACATGGGCCGCGACCGCCTCGCCGTCGTCCCCCAGCTCCCCCCGGACCAGCGCTCCGCCTCGGCGAAGCGCATCCGGGTCGGCGAGGGCAGCGTCGACGTCACCGCCGAGCGCACCCGCGCTGGCGCGAGGACGCGCTACACCACCACGGTGACCCGCCACGGCGGGACGGACCTCGTCGTCGGGGCCGTGGTGCCGAAGGGCAGCAAGGTCGCGACCGCGACGCTCGACGGCCGCACGGTGCGTACGGTGCTGACCCCGACGAGCCGCGGGCTGGAGGTGACCGTCAAGGCCCGGGGCCTGCGGGGTACCTCGCGCCTGGTCGTCACCGTGCGCTGAGCGCGCGGGGTCGCGGACTAGGCCGTCGCGGCGGCGACGATGCGCGCCGCCACGTCGCGGAGCTTGACGTGCTCGTGCTGGGACATCCGCGACAGCAGGGCGAAGGCCTCGTCGGGGGTGCACCGCTCGCGGGCGATCAGGATCCCCTTCGCCTGCTCGATCACCGCCCGGGAGTCGAGGGCGTCGCGCAGCGTCGCCGACTCCCGCGTCGCGCGGGCGTAGCCGGTGATGTTGCCCAGCGTGACCGAGGCGTACGCGACGAAGACCTTCAGCTCGTCGAGGAGCGGGTCGGGGACGGGCGCGGCGACGGTGCGGTAGAGGTTCAGGCCGCCGACGCCACCGTGGGCGAGCGGCATGCCCACGGCGACGACCTGTCGCACGCCGCGACGCGCTGCCAGCTCGGCGAAGGCGCGGTAGGGCGAGCTCTGGTCGTCGACCTCGACACTCAGCACCGACCCGCTGCGAGCGGCGTCGAGGCACGGGCCGAAGCCGAGCTCGTACTGCCCCTCGTCGAGGTCGAGCGCCAGGTCGCCGGTGAAGACGGCCGTCCGTGGCCGGTGCCGCTCGATGACGGTGATTGAGGCGTCCTGCACCGCGGGGAGCGTGCGACGGGCCAGGTCGGCGACCCTGAGCAGCATCGGCTCCACCGCGTCGCCCTCGACCGCGAGCGACGCCAGCTCGGCCAGGACCTCCTCCTGGTGGGTCCGTCGCGTCCCGCCGACGGTCTCTCCTGCACCGGCCACGTGCCCTCGCTTCGTCCGGGACGGTCTCGACCGTCCTCGTCTGCCGTGCGTGCCCCCGGAGCGGCGGCCCTCCACGGCCTCCCCGCCGCTGGTCGACGTACGTCGTAGCGTAGAGAGGACGGCGGCCCGGGGGAACCAGCGACGTCGCCGACCTGCGAGGACGGACCGGTGGGCGAGGACGACGAGCTCGGCGACACGACGCACCCCTACGGTGACCACGGCGCCGCGGTGGACGGCTTCGAGCAGCTGCCGCTGATGGTCGTGGTGACCGACGGGCCCGACCTGCGCACGATCGCCTTCAACGCGGGAGCGCGTCAGATCACCCGCGGGCGGCTGAAGGCGGGTGAGCCGGTCCTCGACGGCTTCGGCCCGGACCTGGCGGGGCAGGGCTGGCCCGACGCCCTCCTGACCGCCACGTCGACCGGCCGCTCGGTCAGCATGGACGAGGCGCGCGTCCAGCTCCACCACGCCGACGGGACCACGACCGAGCACTTCCTGGACTCCCTCTTCGCGCCACGGCTGGGAGCAGACGGCCGGCCGCGCGGCTGCATCATGGTCAGCCGGGAGGTGACCGCCCGGGTCCGGGCGCGGGAGGCCCTCGAGGCCGAGCTCGCCGAGCTGCGGCAGCGCTACTCGCAGGCGCGGGGCACCGTCCGCGACCTGCAGCGGGCGCTGCTCGCCGACGCGGTCCCGGTGCTGCCCCGCCTCGACGTGGGGGCGCGCTACGTCCTCGCCTCCGACGAGCAGGGCGCCGGGGGCGACTGGTTCGACGTGGTGTCCCGCGAGGACGGGTCCGCGGTGCTCGTGGTCGGCGACGTGGTCGGGCACGGTCCCGCGGCCGCCGTGGCGATGGGTCAGCTCCGCAGCGTGCTGCTCTCCCAGCTCCGGGCGGGGATCGGGCCGGCGCAGGCCCTCGCGTTCCTCGACGGCTTCGCGGCCACCGTGCCCGAGGCGCGGCGTGCGACGGTGTGCGTCGTCGAGGTCGGCCCCGACGGTGGACTGCTCTACAGCACGGCGGGGCACCCGCCGCCGCTCCTGCTGGCGGACGCGGGCGGTTCCCGGTTCCTGCCTCCCAGCGGTGGCGGGCCGTTGGCGACCGGCGTGGTGCCCTTGGAGGCGACGGCCCACCTGGCGCCGGGCGAGATGGTCGTCCTCTACACCGACGGGATCCTCGAGCGGCCCGGGGTGGCACCCGCGGCGGCCACCACCCAGCTGCTCGGCACGGCGGCCGCGGCGCGCAGCAACACGGTCATGCCCGTCGGAGCCCCGGGCAGCGCCGCGGAACGGGTCTGCGCCCTGACGATCGAGCTCCTGACCCGCAGCACCGGCCAGGTCGACGACATCACGCTGCTGGCCGCGCAGCGCCGCGCTCCCGCTCCCGTCCTCGACCTGCGACTGGAACCGGGCCCGGACGCCGTCGCTCGAGCACGTGCCGCGCTGGTCCGGTGGCTGGACGCGCTGGGCCCGGGGGAGGACGACGTCCGGGTCCTGCTCCACGCGGCGACCGAGCTGGTGGCGAACGTGGTCGACCACGCCTACCTCGGCTCCGTACCGGGAGAGCTGCGGGTGCGGGCCCGTCTGGAGCCGTCCGGCCAGGTCGTGCTCGAGGTCGCCGACCGGGGCAGCTGGAAGCTGCCCGTCCTCACCGGCGAGCGGGGGCGGGGGCTCGCGCTCGTCCGCCGGCTCGTCGACCGCCTCGAGGTCGACCGGTCCCCGGACGGCACGACCGCCACGGTCCACCAGGCGCTGCGCCGGCCCGCGGGTCTGCTCGAGCGTCGCGTCGCACCTCCCGCCACGTCCGAGCGCGAGCACTTCGACGTCTTCGCCGAGGCGGTGGACCCCCCGCGGGTCGTCGTCGTGGGCCCGCTCGACGCGGCGACGGCGGCGGAGACCGGGGCGTACCTGGAGCTGGCGCTCAGCGAGGCCGACGACCGGGCCAGCCTCGACCTCAGCGCGACCACGCTGCTGGCCAGCGCCGGCGTCGACCTGCTGTTCCGGGTGGCGGAGCGGGCGCGGGCGGTCGGGGTCGAGCTGGAGCTCGTCGCCCCGAACGGGTCGCCGGCCCAGCAGGTCCTCGACCTCGTCCGGCTGCCCTACCGCGCACCGATGGAGGAGGCGTCGTGACGGGCGGGCGGGCTGCCGTGCTCCGGTAGAGTCGCCCGGTGCTCCCGAGCGATCCCGCGGTCGAGAACGACCACCTCGTCCTCCTCCCCGCCGTCGACGTGGCGGGCGGCCAGGCCGTCCAGCTCGTGCAGGGCGTGGCCGGGTCGGAGAAGGTGTTCGGCGACCCCATGGCCGCGGCCCGGCGCTGGGTCGACGAGGGCGCGGAGTGGATCCACCTCGTCGACCTCGACGCGGCCTTCGGGCGGGGCAGCAACGCCGTGGTGCTCGCGCCGATCGTCGCCGCCGTCGCGGCGGCCGGGGTCCAGGTCGAGCTGTCCGGCGGCATCCGCGACGACGCGAGCCTGGAGCGTGCGCTGTCCACCGGGTGCGCCCGCGTCAACATCGGCACCGCGGCGCTGGAGTCGCCCGAGTGGTGCGAGCGGGTGATCGCCCGGCACGGCGACCAGGTCGCGATCGGGCTCGACGTGCGCGGCACACGCCTGGCGGCCCGCGGCTGGACGCAGGAGGGCGGCGAGCTCGACGAGACGCTGGCCCGCCTCGACGCGGCCGGCTGCGCGCGCTTCGTCGTCACCGACGTCGCCAGCGACGGCATGCTCTCCGGCCCCAACCTCGCCCTCCTCGAGCACGTGTGTTCTCGCACCGACGCCCCCGTCGTCGCGAGCGGCGGCATCAGCAGCCTGGCCGACCTCGAGGCCCTCACCGGGCTGGTCGACCGTGGTGTCGAGGGCGCCATCATCGGCACCGCGCTGTACGTCGGCAGCTTCACGCTGCCCGAGGCGCTGGCCGTCACGAGCCGACGAGAGGCCCGCGCATGAGCGTCCCCGCCGACACCTTCCACCGCGGGCCCGCGCTGAGCGAGCTGCGCGAGCCCGTCCGCGGCCCGCTCCTGGACGGGCGCCTGCGCGACCTGCTCGACGGCAAGAAGATCGTCATGACCGGGGTGACCGGCTTCATCGGCGAGCAGCTGCTGTGGAAGATGCTGACCGAGCTGCCCGGCACGACCCCGTCGCTGCTGGTGCGGCGCAAGGGCTCGGCCGGGGCCGAGGCCCGTGTCCGCAGCCTGCTGAAGAAGAAGATCTTCGCCTCGCTGGCCGAGGACGCCGGGGGTCTCGACGCGCTGCTGGCGCGCGTCGAGGTCATCGAGGGCGACCTGCCGAACGTCCCCGAGCTGCCCGCCGACCTCGACGTCGTCGTGCACTGCGCGGGCGACGTGTCCTTCGACCCGCCGATCGACCAGGCGTTCACGACGAACGTCGTCGGCACCCAGCGGCTGATGGAGCGCATGCTCGAGGCCGTCACCGGCCCCGACGGCGAGCGCACCAAGGTCCCGCACTACGTCCACATCTCCACCGCGTACACCGCGGGCCGTCGTCGGGGCGCGATCCCCGAGGCCGGCCACGTGCACGGCATCGACTACGAGGCCGAGACCCGCGCCGGGCTCGCCATGCGCGAGCAGGTCGAGGCGGCCTCGCGGATGCCGGAGCAGCTGACCGCGCTGCGCCACCAGGCGGAGCGCCAGCACCGCCAGGCCGGCTACCTGACCACCGCGGCCGACACCGAGCGCCGCCGCCAGGAGTGGGTGACCGCCGAGCTCGTCGCCGCCGGCACCGAGCGGGCGCGCTCGCTCGGCTGGACCGACGTCTACACCTTCACCAAGGCCCTCGGCGAGCGCGTGGTCACCGACCTCGGCGCCGACATCGAGGTCTCGATCGTGCGCCCCGCCATCGTCGAGTCGAGCTGGCTCCACCCGTACCCGGGCTGGATCGAGGGCTTCAAGATGGCCGAGCCGCTGATCCTGGCCTACGGCCGCGGGGAGCTGCCGGAGTTCCCGGCCTCGGCCGACTCGGTGCTCGACATCGTGCCCTGCGACCTGGTCGTCAACGCGATCCTCGCCGTGTGCGCCACGGACCCGACGCCGGGGGAGCCGGAGTACTACCACGTCAGCTCGGGCGCCCGGAACCCGCTGACCTTCCACGACATGTACGGCCACATCCGCGCGTACTTCACCGCGCACCCGCTGGAGAACGCGACCAAGCCGGGCGCGCCGCTGCCGGAGTGGACCTTCCCGGGCGCGGTGTCGGTCGAGCGGCTGCTGTCGACCTCGGAGCGGGCGCACGGCGTGGCCGAGCGGATCGTCTCGCGCGCCCCCCGCTCGAACCGCACCCGCAAGCTGGCGCGCGACCTCGACAAGCTGCGCGGGCGCCTGGACTTCTGGCGGCGCTACCACACGCTCTACAACGAGTACGCCCAGTCGGAGCTGCACTTCGTCGACGACAACACGCTGGCGCTGTCGCGCTCGCTCGACACGGCCGACGTCGACGCCTTCGCCTTCGACACGGCCGGCTACGACTGGACGACCTACATCGAGGAGGTCCACTGCCCCTCGGTGACCGCCTCCGTACGCCGGATGGACGCGCTGCGCAAGCGCCGCGGGTCGCGGCCGACGACGATGCGCGACCTCTCGGCCAACACGGCCGGTTCGTCGGCGGTCGCGGTCTTCGACCTCGACGGCACGATCATGTCGACCAACGTCATCGAGCAGTACCTGTGGGCCCGCCTGCCGGAGCTCTCGCCGGTGGAGCAGCTCGTCGAGGTCGGCGGGGTGCTGGGACGGCTGCCCGGCTACCTGCTCACCGAGCAGCGCGACCGCGGCAGCTTCCTGCGCGCCGTCTACCGCCGCTACCGCGGCCTCGACCTCGCCGAGCTCGAGCAGCGCGTCGACACGACGATGAACGACTTCATCCTCAGCCGGGTCGCGCCGGACGCCCTCCAGCGCATCGAGGAGCACCGGGCCGCCGGGCACACGACGATCCTCATCACCGGTGCGGTCTCGGTGCTGACCCGGCCGCTGCGCGAGCTCTTCGACGTGATCCTCGCCGCCGAGCTCGGGACCGACGCCGAGGGCCGCGCGACCGGCTTCCTCAAGACGCCGCCGCTGGTGGGGGAGTCGCGCTCGGCGTGGCTGCGCCACTACGCGTCCCTGCACGGGGTCGACCTGACCAAGAGCTTCGCCTACGCCGACAGCCACTCCGACCTGCCGATGCTCTCCACGGTCGGCAACCCGGTCGCGGTGAGCCCGGACATCTCGCTGATGCGCGCCGCCCAGCGCAACCAGTGGTCGATCGTGGAGTGGAGGACGAAGTCGCCGAGCCCCCGCTGGCACCTGCCCTCCTCCTGAGCTCGCTGGCTCGTTTGGGGGTGCACCGTGGGGCGGGACTAGGATTCTGAACCATGTCGGGTCACTCCAAGTGGGCAACCACCAAGCACCAGAAGGCGGTCGTCGACGCGCGCCGCGCAAAGTCGTTCGCCAAGCTCATCAAGAACATCGAGGTGGCGGCACGGATCGGCGGGGGTGACCTCGACGGCAACCCGACCCTGTACGACGCCGTCCAGAAGGCGCGCAAGACCTCGGTCCCCAAGGACAACATCGAGCGCGCCATCAAGCGCGGCTCCGGCGCCGAGGGCGGCGGCTCGGACTACGAGACGCTGTTCTACGAGGCGTACGGCCCCGCCGGCATCGCGATCCTCATCGAGTGCCTGACCGACAACCGGAACCGCTCGGCGTCCGAGGTCCGCATCGCCGTGACCCGCAACGGCGGGACGATGGCCGACGTCGGCTCCACGGCCCGGGTCTTCAGCCGCAAGGGCGTGGTGCTCCTGCCCAAGAAGCAGGAGTCGCGCGAGCTCACCGAGGACGACGTCCTCGAGGCGACGCTCGACGCCGGGCCCGACGAGGTCAACGACCTCGGCGACGCCTTCGAGGTCATCAGCGACCCCAACGACACCGTGGCCGTGCGCACCGCCGTGCAGGAGGCCGGCCTCGACTACGACTCCGCCGAGGTGTCCTTCGTGCCGGAGTTCACCCAGCCGGCCGACCTCCCGACCCTCGAGAAGCTCGAGAAGCTCGTCGACGCCCTCGAGGACTCCGACGACGTGCAGAACGTCTTCACCAACGTCGAGGCTCCCGACGACGCCCTGGTGCCCTCTTCCTAGGAGCCGCTCGCGGCTGGGCCGGAGCCGCGTGTCGGGCGGGCGCTGCCCGCCCGGGTCGGGTTAGCGTACGAACGCGTGTTCGAACCGGGCGCGTTCCACCCGAGGAGTCAGGGGTCCGCGTGCGCGTGCTCGGCATCGACCCGGGTCTGACGCGCTGCGGCTTCGGCATGGTCGACGGCGTGCCGGGCCGGCCGCCCTTCGTCCTCGGGGTCGACGTCGTCCGCACCTCCCCGCACGAGGAGACCGGCGCGCGCCTCGCCGTGCTCGAGGAGGCGATGGAGGAGTGGGTGCGGCGCTACCGCCCCGCCGCCGTCGCCGTCGAGCGGGTCTTCGCCCAGCACAACGTGCCGACGGTGATGGGCACCGCCCAGGCCGCCGGCATCGCCATGCTGGTGGCAGCGCGGCACGGCCTGCCCGTCGCCCTGCACACGCCGAGCGAGGTCAAGGCCTCGATC